>Ga0209488_10001069_pt1 | contig 23203 bp, 25 predicted proteins | sample Rivendell_Oct201_8_FD_188349 | JGI IMG/M metagenome (GOLD analysis project Ga0209488, IMG submission 188349) | Vadose zone soil microbial communities from the Eel River Critical Zone Observatory, Northern California, USA -... | ecosystem: Environmental > Terrestrial > Soil > Vadose zone >...
TCGCCTTTCTCATCATGCGAGTCCTCGGTAGGCGGGTGAACTTCTTCACGGTCTACGGCCAGACCGTGCGCCAGCTGGCCAAGCCGATCGCGACCATCGCATTGATCCTCGCCATCGCGCAGCTGATGAATTACTCGGGGATGACGTCCAGCATGGCGATCGCCCTTTCCAAGACCGGGTTCATCTTCCCGTTCGTGGCGGCGTTCCTCGGCTGGCTCGGCGTCTTCTTGACGGGTAGCGACACCTCGTCGAATACGCTCTTCGGTCCGCTGCAGGCTCAGACCGCGCAGCAGCTGGGCATGAGCCCGATCCTGACGGCCGGAACCAACTCGTCCGGCGGCGTGATGGGCAAGATGATCAGCCCGCAGAACCTGTCGGTCGGCGCCGCCGGCGTGAACAAAGTCGGCGCCGAAGGCGAGATCTTCCGGCGAGTGATCGGATACAGCCTGATCCTCACGAGCGCGGTTGGTATCGTGGCCATGATCGAGGCCTACTTGATCCCGGCGATCATTCCCGCACCGTAAATCTGTGAGCGGTTTGACGAAATGCCGGCAAAACGCCAGCATGCCTGCGTGGAGCCCAACACCGACTACGACTTCGTAATCGTCGGCTCCGGTTTCGGCGGCTCCGTTTCGGCGCTGCGGTTGGCCGAGAAGGGCTACCGCGTAGCCGTGCTCGAGGCTGGCAAGCGTTTCGGCCCCAATGACTTTCCAAAGACGAGCTGGGACGTTCGCCGGTTTCTGTGGATGCCAAAGCTGTTCTGTCACGGCATCATGCGACTCACCCTGCTCGGCGATGCATTGATCGCCTCAGGCAGCGGTGTTGGTGGAGGAAGTCTCGTGTTTGCCAACACCCTGCCCGTGCCGAGGTCTGAGGTTTTCCGGCGCTCCGAATGGCCCGCGGGGCGAGATTGGGAGCAGGCACTTGCTCCCCACTACGCCACTGCCAGGCGGATGTTGGGAGCAAACACCAATCCGCATCGCACACGCGCGGACGACGTGATAAAGGAGTGCGCCGATGAGATCGGCAAGGGCGAGACTTTCAAGGCGACCGAGGTGTCCGTCTTCTTCGGCGAACCGGGCAAGGTGGTTCCTGACCCATATTTCGGCGGTGCGGGGCCCGAGCGCGCCGGATGCATCCTGTGCGGAGGATGCATCGTCGGCTGCCGCCACAACGCCAAGAACACCCTCGACAAGAACTACCTCTATCTCGCAGAGAAGCGCGGTGCCTACGTCTATCCCGAGACGCGGGTGGATCGCATCGAACCGGTCGCCGGCGGTTACCGGCTCGAAAGTTTGCGCAGCACTAACTGGTTCGGAGGCGGCCGCCGAGCGTGGACCGCGCCGAACGTCATCCTGTCGGCGGGGGTGCTCGGAACGGTCGGCCTGCTCCTCGAAGCCAAGCACCATCGCCGGCTGCCGGCGCTGTCGCCGGCGCTGGGGCGCCGCGTCCGCACGAACAGCGAGGCGATCGTGACGGTGACATCGCGCCGCAAGGATGCGGACTTCACCGATGGGGTCGCGATCACATCCGGCATCGATCCTGACGCCGTCACCCACATACAGCCGGTTCGTTATCCACGCGGCTCCGACCTGATCGGACTGCTGTCCAAGCCGCTTACCGATGGCGGGCCTGGAATGCCGCGGCCTCTGCGATTCATAGCGAACTGCATCGCACGGCCTCAAGACCTTCTGCGATCCCTTAATCCTTTCGGTTGGGCGCAAAGGACGATCGTCCTGCTCGTGATGCAGGTTTCTGACAACCACATTCAGCTGGTCCACCGGCGACGCTGGTTCTGGCCGTTTTCACCGCTCAGCTCCGCGCCTTCTGAGGCCGGCGAGAAACGCAACCCCTCCTACATCCCAGTCGCGAACGACTTTGCCCGCCGTGTGGCGAAAAAGATCGACGGCTGGCCGGGAAGCTCGATCAACGAAGTGCTGTTCGACATCCCATCCACAGCACACCTTCTGGGCGGCGCACCCATCGGCAGCGACCAGCAACATGCTGTCTGCGACGATCGGAACCGCGTTTTCGGCTACCCCGGCCTCTATGTGATCGATGGCTCGGCGGTGCCGGTGAACCTGGGCGTTAACCCCGCCCTGACGATCACAGCGCTCGCCGAGCACGCCATGAGCTTGATTCCAGATGCATCGAGCTCGGATCGGAAACAAACCGCTGCCTCAATCGTTTGACCGAGGGTGAACCGAGTCTTATTGAGCCTGGTGCCGAGAGCGGGAGTCGAACCCGCACGAGGTTGCCCTCATCGGTTTTTGAGACCGACGCGTCTGCCATTCCGCCACCTCGGCGCCTTATCGAGGAGCCTCGACCATACTAAATGGCCCGTGAAAACCCCCCTGATCCTGTTGTTCAGCCTCCTGGTCGTGGCCTGCGGTCCGACCCTGACGCCTGCCGCCGCCGTCAGCCCTGGTCCGTCGCAAGGACCCGCGTCAGCACCTAGGGTTGAGCAGCCTCCGGTCACTCCACCGACGGCTCCGGGCACGAACCTCCCCGCCTTTGCCTGCGCTGACGGCGGTGGTGGCAAGACCGGCGTCGCAAACCTCACGTCCGCCAGAGTCGCCGCCCAGGCGGGCTACGACCGGTTCGTCCTTCAGTTCGATACGTTGGTGCCCACCTACACGGTGAAACGCCAGCCGACGCCGGCTTTCCCGCTTGGGGCCAGCGGCCAGACCATCACCTTGAGCGGCACATCAGGCGTGCTCGTCCGGGTGCACTCGGCCACCGGCGCCAACACGTACACCGGCTCGACCGACTTCACGCACAACGAGTACCCGGTTCTAAAAGAGGCGAGGCAGACTGAAGACTTCGAAGGCTATGTGTCGTGGGGCCTGGGTCTGGGCAAGGCGGCTTGCATGCGCACATTTACGCTCAACGATCCGCCGCGCTTAATCGTCGATTTCTCGACAGCCAGCAGTTAATCTTCCCCGGCGAATGGCGATACAGCCGCCGCCGGCGCCCAACGCTCCACAGCAAGCCCCTCCCCCCACCGCGCCGAGAAAGGGCGGCTGTTTCGGGCGCGGCTGTGGGTTCGGTTGCGGTGGCTGCCTGCTGGTGATCGTCCTTGCCGTGCTCCTGGCTGTCGGCGGCGGCTACTACTTCTTCGTTGTTCAAGCGCAAGCCGCGGTCAACGCCCCGGCCGCATTGGTCGTGGTCAATCAGCCCGTGGATGTCGACGGGCACCCCGGAATACCAGGTCAGGCGCTGAACCCGGGCAACGCGATCCACACCGGCGCCGGCGCGCACGCGGCCATTCAGTTCCCGGACGGTTCCTACGTCCGCATGTCGCCGGACACTTCCGTGACGCTCACCGCGGTGCAGCTGCAGAAAACCGGCAACCTGCAATCCGCATCGCTCCTCCAGAAGGTCGGCCGCACATTCACATCGGTTCAGCACCTGGCAACCGGCGCAAGCTTCCAGGTCGGCGGGCATTCCGTCAGCGCGCAGGTGCGCGGCACCGAGTTCGAGATCCTGGTGCGCCCAAACGGCACAAACCTGATCAAGGTCTTCGACGGCACCGTCACGGTGAACGGCGCAACGAGTGTGCAGCTTACCGCCGGGCAGCAGATCGATGCGGATGCAAACGGCCGGCTCTCGAACCAAAGAGCGATCCAGCCTGACCCGCAGGACCCATATCCGATGGCGGCCCAATGCGCTCGTACCGTGTCGACCGGCACGACCGCCGGCACTGCGCAGACATCAACCGGTGACAATCTTGGGACCGGCCAATCGGCTGAGGTTGATTACGACTCGCCCGGCGGAACCATGAGCGTCGCCCTCTGCTATCCGGGAAGCTTCATGACTTTGACGATCATCGACCCGACTGGAGTAGAGCACTCATCGCGACAGGGCTCGCGTCCAGTCGAGGGCCATCTCAGCGGACCTCCCGGACGGTACCGAGCCATCGTGAAGGCGATTGATGCTCCGGGCGGCGAGTCTTACGCGGTGTCTTTTGCCACCAACGCCTCGTGCGCGCCCGGGAACGTCGACACGGGCACCGTGGTTCGCCAGACGCTCAGCAACTCGCAGATTGCAAACGCTCTCGCCGAGTCGGGCTCGACGGGTATCACCCTCCAGGTGCGAGGCACCTCGCCCACCTCCGCGCGCATCTTTTATTACTCGAACCTTGGCGGCATGCCCATCTTGTGGACTGTCGTCTTCTACGCCGCGACACCGAACCTCGGAGCTGTGATCACGCAGGTGGCGGTGCGCGGGGTCAACGTGACCACACAGGTGATCTCGCGGCTCAGCTCTTTCGGAGATTCCATCAGCTCGATCCCATCGGGATTCATCGTCGACCGCGTGTACTCATGCAATGGTCCGGGTGGGGACGGGATGATGGTCATCGAGGGTCACCGGTAGCTCCAAGCCCCAGCAAGGGACCTGGAAAGGCGCCGTTAGACCATCGTTGAGCTATCTTTCCCGGGCAGCATGCGAAACGTAGCCGCCCAGGCTCCACCTCGACGCAGAGGTGGGCGCCGCCTCCTCATCGCCTTGTTCATCGTTGCCGTGGCGGTCGGCGGTGGGATCTTCTGGGTCAATCAGTCGGCGCAGGCCGCGGTCAACGTCTCGGCCACGTTGACCGTATACCAGCCGACCGCGTCGGCGGCCCACGGCGGCGGCGCATACGAGTCGGCCCTCACCGGTGCTCAGGTGCAAGCCGGCGATTCGGTGAAGACCGACACCAAGGGCCGGGCATCGATTCAGCTGCCAGATGGGACGTTGACACGCCTGGCGAGCGCGACCGAGATCGCGTTGAGCTCCGCCCACTTCACCAAAAATGGAACCCTGCACGACGTCAAGATCATCGAGAAGGTCGGCCGCACCCTCACCAGCGTCCAACGTCTTGTTTCGGGCGCGACATTCCAGGTGGCCGGCCAATCAGCCGTCGCATCGGTGCGAGGTACGAAGTTCGAGGTCTTCATCAAGCCGGACGGCACCATGATCGTCAAGTTGTTCGACGGCGAGCTCGACTTCGACGGCAAGAACCACGTTCATCTCACGTCTGGTCAACAAGCAACCGCCGATCCTCAAGGCAACATCGGACCGGCCGGTCCGATTCAGCCCGACCCGGACGACCCATTCGGGCCCGCGCTCGCCGCGTCGGCCGCGGTCACAGCCGGCACAACGCTCGGCACTGAGCAGGACTTCATCGGCGCGCCGCTGCACAACGGAGAGCAGCAAACGTATTCATACAGCTACGCAGGCGGCGGGCTGGTCAAAGCTTCGCTCGGTTACCCAGGCAGCGCGATGCAATTGAAGGTCCAAGCGCCTGACGGCCAGATCTACACCGGAACCGGGCCCTCGCCGATCACCGTCACGATCAACAACGCACCGGCCGGCATCTACAAGCTTTTCGTGATCGGAGTCAGCGGGCTGGGCACAATTGGAGAGGAACCGTTCCTGGCGGTCGCGGCGGTCGAGCAGTGCGTCAGCTCCGACATCGATCAAAATGGCGCCGTGCGTCGTGGTTACACGGCGCATGACCTCGCGACCGCGGTGCAGGTATCCGGCCTATCCAACCTCAGAATGACCATCGCCCCCAGCTCGCCCGCGGGCGCGATTGTCACCGGCACCGGGACCTACAACGGAGTCAGTTGGACCGGTTCTGTTCTGCTGATTGCCCACAGCGGAGTGCTGGATATCATGGCGGTCGGAGGAACCGTCTTCGGCGTGAACGTGCCGGCTCAGCAGATCGTGTCGCAGATCGGATCGGCGATCGGCCAGAACCCGTCGAGCCTCAACCCTGGATTTGCCGTGGACCGCCTGTTTGCCTGCAACAGCGTGGTCATGATCGATGGCCGCCACGGCGGGTAGCGCTGCTTCTAGTGAAACCCGAAAACGCGCTGCACGAAGCGCATGGCGAGCGTCAACCCCGAGCCCTCTAACAGCCACGCAACTTCGGCTGCTCCCACCACCAGCACCATGACCGCACTCAGCCCGATGCTTCCGCGATGCATCACAGGCTGAAGCCAATGACCGCCGTCGCCGCGGGTTGCGGGTGAGGAGAGCGCTGACTCGAGGTGATCGAGAAGCTCGCCCGCGGTCGCAGGCCTGCGACTGGGATCACGATCCATCGCCTGCTGCAAAACCGTGGCAAACGACACAGGCAGGTCCGCGGCAACGTCGCGCACACTGGGAGGCGGCTCGTACAGACGCCGGCTGAGCGTTTCGATCCAACTCTTCGACGAGAACGGCCGGCGACCTGTGACAGCTTCGAAGATGACTGCCGCCAGCGAGTAGACATCCGCGCGACCATCAACCTCTCGCCCGACCAAACGCTCGGGCGCGACGTAGTCGGGCGCCACCGGTCCACCGGTTCCCGGACCGGTATTGAAGTTCGCGACAGTGCCGAGTCCAAACCCAGTCAGCAACGTGCGGCCGTCGTCAGCCAGAAGGATGTTCGCGGGCTTTACATCGCGATGCACGGTCGCGCGCGAATGGGCGTAGTCAAGCGCGCTCGCGATTGGCCGGAGCAGGGCGACGATGCCGAGTGGCTCGTAACGTTCGCCCGCTTCGAAAACCTGGTCGAGTGTCTGGCCGGCGACCATCTCGGTGACGAGATAGGGCGCGTCCGCTTCGTACGCGAGCTCATACAACTTTGGAATCGCCTCATGCTCCAGCGCAACGTACGAGCGGAGCTCCAGGAGAAACCGCCTCGAAAAGCTGACATCGCGCGCGACATTGGCGCCGATCGTCCGCACTGCGACACGGCGCTGCAGGCGCGGGTGCTCGGCCTCATATACAGACCCAAGGCTGTCGGTCTCGATCTCGCGCAGCACGCGATAGCCGCCCACGTGGTGATGACCGTTGCTTGCAGCCTTTGGTGAGGAACCGTTCTCGTGCGGGCTTTCCTGTCCCACGAAACCTGAACTTTAGGCCAGAGGGCCGGGATACGGTGCTTCCAGACGTCCTCGCCTCCGGGACACCAGGTGTCGGCGAGAGGATTTGAACCTCCACGCCCTTTCGGGCACCAGCTCCTAAGGCTGGCGCGTCTGCCATTCCGCCACGCCGACTTACCGACGCAAAACGATAGGTGTTGAGACCCTAGAAGTTCTCGATCTCGACTGGTTCGATCTCGTCCGCGGTCGAGAACCCGAAGATCCGCGACAGGAAGAACAGCTCTCCTTCGATCGAGCGCCGAATGTTCTCTTTCCTGCGAAATCCGTGTTGCTCGCCCTCGAATGCGACGTACGCGTACGGCAGCTTCTTCTTCTTGCACACGGCGACGAACTCGTCCGCCTGGCTCGGAGGCACGATCTTGTCTTCCAGCCCCTGGAAGAGGATGACCGGACGTTTGAGATTGTCCGCAAACTGCACGGCAGACCGATCTCTGTACAGGTCCGCGCGCTCTGGGTAAGGACCGATCAGCGTGTCGCAGTAGTGCGCCTCGAACTTGTGCGTTTCCTTGATGAAGAGCTCAAGGTCTCCGATGCCGTAATGGCTCGCTCCGGCGTCGTAAAAATCGCGTTTGGTAAGCGAGAGCAGCACCGTGTATCCGCCAGCCGAACCACCGGTGATCCACACACGATTGCCGTCAGCCTCGCCCTGCTCGACCAGGTATCGAGCCGCGTTGATGCAATCGTCCACGTCGACCACCCCCCACTGGCCGTTGAGGCGCATGCGGTAGGCGCGACCATATCCAGACGATCCGCCGTAGTTCACGTCGACGACCGCGAAGCCGCGACTCGTCCAGTAGTGATACTCAAATGTGTAGGTCGGACCTGCGGAGCCCGTCGGTCCTCCGTGGCACCGAACCATGAGCGGAGGCTTCTCATCGGGCGGCGCTTCGAAACTCTGGTTCTTTGGCGGGTAGTAGATCGCGTGGGCCGTCAGGCCGCCTTCGGTCGGAAACTCAATCGGTTTCGGAAGGCTCATGTTGGCGGGGTCAAGATGTGCCGGGTTGGCGACTCTTACGACCTCCTGCGCCCCACTCTCGAGGTCAAGCGTGAGCACCCGCTCGGCCAGGGTCGATGAGCCCGCAAACATGGCCAGCTTGCGGCCATTGGTTTGAATGCCGCTCAAGCCCGAGTAGATGAGCTCGACCTGCCTTACGGCGCCGGTGCTCAGGTCGATCCGCCCGAGCCGGGTGCCCCACGGCTCCGAATAGAGGCAGACGATCTCGTCTGGCCCAGTAAAGGCGTAGAAGCGCATGCCGAAAACCCACTGGGGTGCGCCGAACTCTGCCGAGCGAGGGCAGATCGGCTCGTCGCCTTCGCCTCTGGCTCGATAGAGATTCCACCAGTTGCTGCGGTCGGAGATGAAGTAGAGCTCACCTTCGGGAGACCACTCGGGCTGAAGGATGGACTCGTTGATTCCGCCGGCGATCTTGCGTGACGAGATCACGTGTCCGCTGCGATCGAGCTCACCAACCCACAGCTCGCTGCCGTCCCACGGCATGTTCGGGTGATTCCACATCGTCCACGCGATCCGTTTTCCGTCGGCGCTGAGCTTTGGTGACGAGTAGAAATCGTTTCCCGCGGCGATGCTGAATGCTTCCTGGGTGCCGTCGGCGTCAAGCGACACAATCGAATTGACCGGTTCACTCGCTCCAGCCGTGTGATCCTCGCGCACCGCATACAGGCGCCCGCGACCAGGATCGAATGTCATGTCTGCGTGGCGTACATCCGCGGCAGCCGTGATCGGCCGTGGCAACGCGCCCGCGTCCTGCCTGTACAAGCGTTGATCCACGAAGTTGGTGAACCACACCGTTCCACCGGCCACCGCGAAATGGCCACCGCCATATTCATGGACGCGTGAGCGCGCATTGAACCCTGGCGGAGTCACGTCCGCGACCTGGCCATTGGCGGCTCGCCGGCGGACGACAATGCGGCCGGCTTCGTCGGGCCGCAGCTCCGACCAGTAGAGGTCGTCGCCATCCCACCTGACCATCTGGTTGCGCATCTGCACCGTGCCTTTCAGCAGGAGGTCGATCGTGATGGGCGACGCCCATGATCCATAGGACGCGACCTGGCGCGCCCTCACGGCTGAATGCGTCGGACGATCAGAGCGTCGCCCTGGCCGCCGCCGCCGCACAACGCCGCGGCGCCGATCCGCAGGCGGCGTCGCTTGAGCTCGTGCGCGACAGTCAGCACAAGCCGTGCGCCGCTTGCTCCGATCGGGTGCCCAAGCGCGACCGCGCCGCCGTTGACATTCACGCGCTCATCGTCAAGCTCGAGCATGCGGCTCGCGTTGAGCGCCACCGCGGCGAATGCTTCATTGATCTCCACAAGGTCGAGGTCGCTCACCTCGAGCCCGGCTTTCTTCAATGCGTTGCTCAGCGCGAGGGCAGGGACCGTATGGAGCCACGAGAAGCGATCGGCGCTCATGCCGTGAGCAACGATCTCTGCCAGGGGCTCGATGCCGGCCTTGCGTGCGCGCTCAGGCGACATCACGACCACAGCCGCGGCGCCGTCTGATATCTGCGACGCATTGCCGGCGGTGATCGTGCCGTCCTTCTTGAACGCGGGCGCGAGCCGGGCGAGGGACTCCACCGTGGTTCCCGCACGCACACCTTCGTCGCGCGCGACCTTGATCGCTTCCCCGCGCTGCTGACGCACTTCGACTGGCACCACCTCTTCCGCCAGCGCACCGCTCTCCCAGGCGCGTTCAGCACGCTGGTGCGAGCGGGCGGCCCACGCGTCCTGGTCCTCGCGGCTGATCTCGAGCTCGCGGTTGACCTCGTCCGAGCCCTCCCCCATGTGCTGCTCGGTGAAGGTCGACCAGAGCCCGTCGTGGACCATCGAGTCGATCATCTCGGTGTTGCCCATGCGCGCGCCAAAACGCGCTTTTGGCATCAGGTACGGCGCCTCAGACATCGACTCCATCCCGCCGGCCACGACGACCTCGACCTCGCCAGCTCGGATGAGCTGGTCCGCGAGCGCGATCGCGTTGATCCCCGAGAGGCAGACCTTGTTGATCGTGATCGCGGGAACTTCCTGTGGAATGCCGGCCTCGATGGCCGCCTGGCGCGCGGTGATCTGTCCCGCGCCGGCCTGCAGGACCTGGCCCATGATCACGTAGTCGACGTCGGCCCCCTTTACCCCAGCGCGGTTGAGTGCGGCGCGGATGGCGTGGGCCCCGAGGCTTTTGGCCGGCAAGTCCTTGAAGGCTCCCCCAAATTTACCGAAGGGAGTGCGTGCGCCCGCTACTATCACAGAGGCCATCAGGGCCAGTCTAAGGAGGCTAACGACCGGTCATGAGGAACGCTTTGCTGGCGGTCGATCTGCAGGCCGACTTTGTCGAGGGCGGCAGCCTTCCCGTTCCAAACGGCATGCCGGTCTGCGCGATGATCGCGCGCCACATCCGCCATTTCAAGACCGAGTACCAGTTCGTGGTCGCCTCCCGCGACTACCACGAGGATCCGGCCGACCATTTCTCGAACACCCCTGACTTCTTGACCACCTGGCCGCCCCATTGCGTCATCGGCACGCCGGGCGCGGCGTTCGTGCCGCCGATCGCAAACCTCGTGCGCGAAAAGCTCATCCACACGATCGTGAGCAAGGGCCGTCACAACGCCGCCTACTCGGCGTTCGAGGGGGTCGACGCACGCGGCCATAACCTGCTGGACGTGCTGAAGGAGGCCCGGATCGACCATATCGACGTCTGCGGCCTGGCGACGGATTACTGCGTGCGGGCGAGCGCGCTGGACGCCAAGACGAACGCCTTCCAGGTGCGCGTCCTGGTCAACCTGTGCGCGTCAGTCACCGAAGCCACCGGGCTTCAGGCGCTCGAGGAGATGAAGACGGCGGGCATCCAACTGCAGGCGGCCACCGCTCCCTGACCTGATTCCGACCGTTTGGCGCCAGCGGTACCTATGCACGCTGCGAATTACGCATGTTTGGCGCCACGCGTACTTCAATCTGCAGCTTGCGGCCGGGCGAAGCCCGGCCGCCCCTGCACCACTAGCTACTTCTTCCGCGCCCTGGCTTTCGGCGCTGTGCCCTCGTATTTGAACGAGACGTTCAGCCGGACCCGGTAGCTCGAGACCTTCCCGTTTTCGATCGTCAGGTCCTGCCTGACCACCTCGGCGACCCGGAGGTCGCGCAGTGTCTTCGACGCGGTCTCGACCGCGGACTTGGCGGCCGCTTCCCAGCCCTGGGTGCTGGTCCCTACGAGCTCTGTCACCCGGTAGACGCTGTCTGCCATGGCTACCTCCCTATCAATGAGCTGACTTGATTCTTCAGTTAGTCGCCATTGTCGCGCGGTCGAGCTTGCGCAGGTCGGGGAGCGCTTCCGCGATCTTTGACGCCAGCGCCTCTGGCTGCCCGCCGCGGAGGTAGATGACCTGCTCGGAGACGCCAAGGTCGCGATATCGGGCGCAGAGCTCCAGCAGCTCTTGGCGATCAACCCCATCCCAGCCAAACTGGATCGAGTGCCGGATCTCCGAAGGGTCGCGGCCTACCGCTCCGCACGCCTCCTCGAGCATCGGCGTCAGCTCTTTGACCCGGTCCGGGTCGCCGCCTGCGATGTTCCAGACGTCGGCGTGGCGCGCCACCAGCCGCAGCGTGGTCGGGCCCGAGGCGCCGATCCAGAAAGGCGGATACGGCTTTTGGATCGGCTTCGGGTTGGCGATCGCGTCTTTGAAGTGGTAGTAGCGGCCATCAAAGTTTGTGCGCTCCTCGGTGAAGAGTGATTTGATGATGCGGAGCGCCTCACTCAACCGGCCTACTCGGTGGTCGAGCCCCTCGATGCCGTACATCTCGTGCTCGATCTCCGCCCACGCCGCGCCAATCCCAAACTCGAGCCTGCCCCCGGACAGGTGGTCCACCGTGACGGCTTCTTTGGCCAGTAGAGCAGGGTTGCGGTAGGTGTTGCCCGTGACGAGGCATCCGATCCGGACGCGTTTGGTGGCCTCGGCGATCGCGGCCTGGAGGGTCCAACCCTCGTAGATGGGCCGGTCGGGCCCGCCGTCGCCGATCGATGCCAGGTGGTCGAAGTCCCAAACGTGGTCGAAGCCGCCTTCGTCGGCGATGCGCCACACCGCGCGCAGCGCCTCGATCGTCGTGTCCTGCCCCGAAAGCTTCAGCCCGAAGCGGAGTGGATGTGTCATTCGGTGACCCCTCTTGCTAATGGAAACGGGTTGGCCTGATGCGGATCGCGTGCTGGTACTGCTCCGAAAACTCTTGCGGCGTCATGCCGATGCCGCGGAGCTGCTCACGGTACTTACGCAGGTAACCCACGACCTTGCTGGCAGGCGGATGCTTCGCATCGATCTTCGCCGTGCCGTCGACCCGCACCACGTCCTCTCCCGCGGGGTCCGAGTTCAGATGCAGCGCAACGTTCGGGTTCGCCTGGATGTCGCGCACCTTCTGACCCGGGACCGCATAGATGAGAAGGGACTTGCCGTCCCACCAGAACCAGACCGGCACCACGTGCGGGTGGCCGTCGCGACCCACCGTGGCAAGCCAGATGACCAGCTCCCGCTTGAGACGTGTCACCGCGTGCTTGCTGGGCACACACCTAGTTTGCGACTTTCGAGATCGTGGCAAAGTAGATGCGATGGAAAAGACCGACGTGAACAAGAAGTCCGAGGCGGACTGGAAGCGCGACCTGACCCCGCTCGAGTTCCACGTCCTGCGCGAGAAAGGCACGGAGAGGCCCTTCACGGGCGAGTACTGGGATACCAAGACACCGGGCGCCTACCTGTGCGCGGGCTGCGGCGCGAAGCTCTTTGAGTCGGAGACCAAGTTCGACGCCCACTGCGGGTGGCCGAGCTTCTACGCGCCGGCCGAAGACGCCCCGGTCGAAGAGCACACCGACCGGAGCCTGTTCATGGTCCGGACCGAGGTCACCTGCGCGAACTGCGGCGGCCATCTCGGCCACGTGTTCGACGACGGGCCGCAGCCAACCGGTCTTCGCTACTGCATCAACTCGGCGTCGATCAAGCTGGAGCCGGAGAACAAACCGAGCTAGGTCCGGACCGGCCAGAACGCCCTCGTCATTTATATGTGGGTGGGTGACGCCGTCGACGGTCAGGAGTGGAGCAGCGTTCCTGTGATCACCGGCCTCACCGAGCCGCCGACCTCGATCCGGTCGGGAATGTCCTCTGACCCTCCGTATGTGAGCTCGATGTGGATGAAACTCTGGCGGCCCATCTTCACCCCCTGCTCGCTCACGATCGCCACCAGGGGAGCACGAGGCACCAGGCCGTATTTGACGGCAAACGCACCCAGCGGGCCGCTGGCCGAGCCGGTCGCGGGATCCTCTGGGATGTCCAGCGAGAACATGCGGCTGTAGAGTCGCCCGTCACCCGCCGGGGCGAAGACGAAGGCGCCGAAGGCGCCAGTCCCATCCAGGACGTCGGCGAGACCCTCCAGGTCGGGAGCCGCGGCGTCCACGGCAGCGGGGTCGCGGAGCGCGAAAAACAAGCAGGGGTTGCCGGTGCTCGCGACCTGGACTGGAACGTCGGCCAGCAAATCGTCTTCGCTGAGCCCAATCGCGTCAGCCGCTTGTGCGCGCCGCCGCTCGACTGCACCGAAGGTGAGCGCCGGATGCTTCATCCAGAAAGTCAGGCCGGTGGTGCTTTTCACTCCACGCACAGGCACATCTCCGATGCCTTCTTCGAGGACGAAGTCGGTGGCGCCGCCCGGAACCAGGCCCTGGGTCGCCAGCACCCAGGCAGTCCCAACGGTGGGATGGCCGGCAAACGGCAGCTCGCTGGCGGGCGTGAAGATGCGCACGCGGGCAGCGTTGGCCGCATTGCGCGCCGGCAGCACGAACGCGGTCTCCGAGATGTTCATCTCCTTGGCGATGCGCTGCATGACATCGCCCGGGATGTCTTCAGCGTCTAGCACGACCGCCAGCTGGTTCCCAGCCAATGGTTTTTCGGCGAAGACGTCGACGGTATGGATGCGATGCCCGGCGCTCACGGCCGCATCAACAGACACGTGGTCGTGCCGTGGGCGAGCAGCTTGCCTGTCTTCTCGGAGGTCAGCCGGCCTTCCGCGGTCGCGATCCTTCCGCCGCGGTGCAGCACCTTGGCCTCGCAGCGCACCGGGCCGGTTTCGCTCGTGATGGGTCGCACGAAGTTGACGCTCGTTTCGAGGCTCGTGTAACCCTCACCTGCCGCGAGCGTGGTGTGGACGGCGCAGCCCATCGCGGAATCGAGGAGGGTCATGGCGAACCCGCCGTGCACAACACCGATCGGGTTGTAGAGGAACTCGGCCGGATCACCGACGAACACCGCCCGCCCCTCGTCGACCTCGGCTCCAGTGAAATCCATGGTCGCCGCGATCGGAGGCGGCGGCAACGATCCGTCGAAAACCTTCCTGATGAACTCGAGCCCGCTCAGCTTTGAGCCAGCGGCTCGCAGCTCTTCAGGGTCGTCCCAGCTGTATGTACGTGACCGCCTGCCCACACTCATGAAAAAGCAGAGTAGACCGCCAGCATTCCAAGGATCGCGATGGCCAGCCCGCTGAATGTGCTGATCCCGCCGATGACGACCGGTGACAATCGTCCGCGGAGCGACGATGCGGCTAACGCGAGGACGCACCACCAAGTCGCGGACCCAAGCAGCACGCCGGCGACAAGCACGGCCGGCCTCGCCATTCCTGACCCAGGACTTAACCCCAAAGTGGCGGCCAGCGCCGCGAAAGACAAGATCGTGGCCGGGTTGGTGATGGTCAGGCCGAGCGTCGAGAGATAGGCCCCGACGAGACCCGCGCCGGCGGCCGCCGCCGGCGGGTTCGGATCGTGCCGCGGCTGAAGCAGGATCCGAACGCCGATGGCAATCAGCGCCGCTCCGCCGATCACCGCCAGCGGTCTCCTTCCGCTGGCTATGGCGGTTGTCACCGCGGCCAGGCCAAACGAAGCGACTGCGGCATAGAATGCGTCGGCGGTCGCGACACCCAGGCCGGAGGAGAGACCGACGAGTCGGCCCCGCAGAAGAGTCCGCCTAAGGCAGAGAAAGAAGATCGGCCCGGGCGATGCCGCGACGGCGAACCCGACCGCGAATCCGCGGAGCAGCAGGCTGGACACCGCGGCCTCTCATCGGCGAAATTCTAGACCGCCGGCTTCTACGGAAAGAAAGGCGCCGGCTTGCCGGTCTCGGCGTACTTCTTCAACCTTCCAACGATCCGCCCCCAGCTGTAGTTGACGGACGCAAGGTCGGCCGGCGGGAGCTCTTTAGGCCAACCGGCGTGATTGAAGCGAACCTCGTTTCCGCCGTCCTTTTTAACGATCTCCCACGTGATGGTCGTGCCCTTCCACTCGTCAAACCCGCCCGCCGCCGACCATTTCACAAATGTGCCCGGCTTGAGCTCATCGACTCTGACCTCGAGCTGCGGCCCGTGGAAACCGAATCGGGCGATCGTGCCCACCTTTGGTTCGGCTTGGCTGTCGGCCGTCCAGAAGCCTGCAAGGCCCCTGGAGGTCGACAGCGCCTCGTAGATCTTGTCCGCGTCCGCGTCGATCAGAACCGTGTGCATGAGCGGCCCAGCCATGGCATCCTCCTAAAGACTTGACTTAATTAAGCTACATCTTAGACTGTACCCGGTGCCTGCACAAGCCCCCGCTCGCGATCCGCTATCGGCGCTGTCCAGCCCGCGGCGCCGCGAGATCCTGCGCCTGGTCTGGTCAGACGAGCGACCCGCGCGGCAGATCGCGGCAGCGTTCGACGTGACGTGGCCCGCCATCTCACAGAACTTGCGGGTGCTCAAAGAGGCCGGGCTCGTGACCGAGCGGCGGGTCGGAACGAGCCGGCTCTACAGGGCGGACCGAGCTGCCCTCAAGCCTCTGGAGGCATACCTTCGCAGCATGTGGGCGCGTGACATCGACCGGCTTCGATTGCTCGCCGAAGCCGAGGAGCGGACCCGATCAAGGACCTGATGTCGCGAGAGCGGCCCCTGGAGGTCGAGCAGCTGATTGCAGCTTCGCCTGTGACGGTGTTCTCCTACCTCACCGATTCCGCAAAGTTCGTCCAGTGGATGGGAGTCGGAGCTGAGCTGGACGCCCGGCCCGGCGGGCGCTTTCGAATCGAGGCCGACGGCGTGCACGTCGCGCTGGGGGAATACCAGGAAATCGATCCTCCCCACCGCCTGGTCATGACGTGGGGCTGGCTGGACAACGAGTCGATTCCTCCCGGGTCAACGTTGGTCGAGATCACTCTCACCCCTGAAGGTGCGGGCACTCGGTTGCGACTGCGCCACGCCGGGCTTCCGGACGAATCCGCGCGCGAGGTACACCAGGCCGGATGGGATCTCTATACCTCGAGGCTCGCGACGCTGTTTTAAGCAGTCGCTTCGCGGTCGATCGTTTACGCGCGTTTAACCCTGCGCGCCGTATCGTGCACACCGAAATGGAAGTCGTTCGCAACATCACGCGCCACAAGCTGAGGAGCTTCCTCACCATCTCCGGCATCGTCATCGGCGTGCTCGCGCTGACGACAATGGGCGCGCTGGCCGAAAACTTCAACGCGCTGCTTGACGGCGGTGTGAAGTACTTCGGCTCGAGCATCCAGGTCGGACCACCCGACGGCCAGTCCGCACCGCTTCTGCCGATCTCAAAAGTCGATGAAATCAAGCGCGTCAATGGTGTAGGCGCGGCATTTCCGACGTATCAGTTCCAGGCCAAGCCGGGCGCCGCGCCGTCGTTCAGCTTCGGCGTGCCCGATTCGATAATCGCGGGCGACCCCGCTGAAAACGACTGGGCTGCGCTCAAAGTCAGCACCGCACAGGGTCGTCAGCTGAACCCCAGCGCGACCGGCGAGGTGGTGCTCGGCGCCACCATCGCCAAGGAGTTCGGCAAGAAGGTCGGCGACACGATCGACCTTCCTGTCCGTCCGCCCGATGCCAAGCCCGACTTCGTCAGCCACACGTTCACCGTGGTCGGAGTCCTCAACATCACCCGGACCGCGCCAGACTCGTTCGCCTACATCAACGTCACCGACGGGCAGTCACTGCTCAGGGACAGCCTGCCGACCGCGATCCGCGAACAGATCGATGTCACCCAGTTCGCCCAGGCGATCGACGTCTACGGCAGTCCAGGCTCTTCGATCGGCGACCTCGACAAGGTCGCGGTGCGGATCAACTCAGAAGTCTCGGGCGTGAAGGCGACCAAGCCGAGCGAGATCGTCAACGCATTCAAGTCAGGCGGCGCGATCTTCACTGCGATCACCACGGCGGCCGCCCTGCTGGCGCTGATCATCGGTGGGCTGTCGGTCGTGAACACGATGTTCATGGCCGTCGCCGAGCGGGTGCGCGAGATCGGCCTCAAGAAAGCGGTTGGCGCAACGACCACCAATATCATGGGAGAGTTCCTGTTCGAGGCCACGCTCATCGGGGTGGTCGGCGGAGTGGTCGGCTACGGACTTGGTGCGTCGATCACCTACTTCCTGAATGCCACAACTCCGCCCGGTCAGTCGACTTTGTTCCTCGTCACGCCGGCGCTGACCATCCTCGCGATCGGCTTCGCCACGGTGCTGGGCGCGCTGGCCGGAATCTTGCCCGCCTGGCGGGCGGCGCGACTCGACCCCGTCACCGCGCTGAGGAACGAGTAATGGCGGACGTAAGACTCGTCGAGCTGACCAAGCACTACAAGCGCGGTGGCGAGATCATCCGCGCCCTCGACGGCGTGACCCTGGACATAGAGAAAGGCGAGTTCGTGGCTGTGGTCGGACGCTCGGGCAGCGGCAAGACCACGATGCTCGACCTGATGGGTCTCTTGCTTAAGCCCACGTCAGGCAGCCTCTTCATCGACGATGTCGACACCTCGAAGCTCGGCGACAAGCAGAGGGCGCAGATGCGTGCGCGCCGGGTGGGGTTCGTGTTCCAGGAGTACAACCTGCTGTCGGGCCTCAACGTGCTCGAGAACGTGATGCTGCCCTTGCGTTACGTCAAGGACGGGAAGAATGGCCGGCAGCGAGCGGTGGAGCTGGTAGAGCGGGTTGGGCTGAGCGACAGGATCCACCACCGCCCGACCGAGCTCTCCGGCGGCCAGGCTCAGCGGGTCGCCATCGCGCGCTCGATGGTCAACGCACCGTCCCTGATCCTTCTCGACGAGCCGACTGGCGCAGTCGACACGGAGACCGCCCAGCAGCTGATCGACCTGATGAAGCGCCTGAACCGTGAGGACCGCGTGACCATCGTGATCGTGACCCACGACCTGGACATAGCGGCGCAGGCCACCCGGCAGATCCGGCTGAAGGACGGCCGGGTGCTGACCGACGAGAGGGTGTCCAGCAACGGGGCGACCCTGGGAGTTCCTGTAGCCAGCTCGTAGATATTCTCCAAACCGCGGCCGGTCGCATATCGTGGTAGCGCTGTGCGCAGGCCATGATCCGCCGGTTCCTGACCTTTGGCGCGATCGCCATCGGGCTGATCGTCGCCGCGGTCTTCGGCGCGACGGCCTACCAGGCCATCCGCACCCCGATTCAGGTCTCGAGCGCCGGCAGCCTGACTCCCGAGAACTGCTCCCCCGGCCCCTGCGTCGACGTGAAGGGATTCACCCTGTGGGTCTCCGAAGTCAAGGTCGACGTCGGCCTGGTGAGCATGAAGGTCAAGTTCCGCAACTCGAGCGTCGCGACGCATGTCTCTCCTGAGGACCTTCAACTGATCGACACGAGCCGGCATGTCTCCGGCCTTGTCGTGGACTCACCCGGCTGTACGACATGGAACCGGCACGACTTCGCGGGCGGGGAAACGTTTGGACCGGTGAACATCTGCTTTCGCGTGTTCAGCACCATCCGGCCCTTCATCCTGCGTTGGTCGCCTGATCTCGGACTCTTCTGCTGCGAGACAAACATCAAGCTGAACTGAGCCCTCTGAGCCTGAGCGCGAGCTCAGGACGGTTGGTGATGAGGGTGGACACCCTCGGATCGGCAATGAAGCGAGCGATGGCTCGCTCATCGTCAACCGTCCAGACCCACGCCGGAACGTGGTTGCGTGCGCAGTAGCGAAGCGCGCTGAAGCCGGCCACGTCCTCGTGGACGGCGATGAAGTCCGCGCGTGATCGCTCGATAAAGCGTCGTGGAAAAAACTCCCGCAGCCGCTCGCGCACTTTCAGCCACGAGCCGACATGCGTGAGATCGTCGCCCATGGACAGCCCAACCCGTACCTGCGGGAACGCCTCTTTGACGGCCCTGATCTCCTCGACGCCGGAGGTGATCACGAACTCCTCGACGGCGCATCGGTCGAGCATCGTCTGGACGACCTCCGTTTCGTAACCGGGCTCTTTGAGATCCAGATGAAGGCCGACGCGCCCTGCGGCCACATCCAGGAGCTCGTCCAGCGTCAGAGTCTGCGGGCCGGCCTCAACGGCCAGGTCGCGGAAGGAAAGGCCACGCACGGCTCGGCCCGAGGCCGTGTTGTCGTCGTGAAAAATGACCGTCACGCCGTCGTTCGTCCGCCGCACGTCGAATTCGACGTAGTCGACGCCGAGGGCGATCGCCTGGCGGTAGCGCTCCACCGCGGACACACCTTCGGTGACCCGGCCGCCCTGGTGAGCGCTGATCAGTGGCCTCAAGGTTGCAGCACGCATAATCTTGCCCGGACACTTACCTAGTGGTAAACCTGCATCCGACCGTCGTCCTCAACGGGGCGACGGGCGCGATCGGGTCGGCGACCGCCGCAGCGCTTGCGCGGCGCGGGGCGCGCGTGATCGTGATGGCCCGCCCGTCTGACCGGCTCGATGCCCTGGTCGAGCGGCTGGGCGGCGAGGACAACCGCGTCTCGAGCGTGAAGGTCGACCTGTCGTCGATGTCTTCTGTGCGCGCGGCGGCGCGAGAGATCAACCGCGCCGGCGGCCATATCGACGCCCTCTTGAACGTCGCGGCCGTTTTCGTCAGGCGTTATCGCAAGACCGCAGATGGGCTCGAGCTCATGCTCGCCACCAACTATTTCGGACCGTTTCTGCTCACCAACCTGCTGCGTGACAGGCTGATCGGCGGCGGGCGGGTGATCACAGTCACAGCGCCGTCAACCACCCACGTCGACATGGAGCGGCTGTTCTCGAAGGACCAGTTCGACCCACTCCACACCTTTGGCGCCACCAAGGCCCTGGGCCTCATGTTCACTTTCGAGCTGGCGCGGCGTGCTAAGCGGTGGGACGTGCGGGCCAACGCGTTCCACCCTGGCCTCGTCCGCTCCGACCTCATGCAGGAAGCGCCCGGTCCGGTCCGGCTCATCTCGCGCCTCGTCTCACGCTCTGCGGAGCGCAGCGCGCATGACCTGGTCGAGCTCGCCATATCTACCGCGCATGCAGGCACGACCGGCTGGTTTTTCAAGGGGGTTGGACGGATCGAACCGCCGAAGTCGACCACCGAGGAATCGACTCAGTCCAGCCTGTGGCGCCGAACCGCGGAGCTGCTGGAGATCGAGATCGGCGGCTTCTGATCCGCAAGAAGGTCGTCAACTCTTCACACGGCGTACACAAGTCGCCCCAAACATGGGATCTGCAAACGGCGGCAGATTTTCAAAAGGAGTTTGGACAATGAGACGCGGTTTCGGATTCATCGGGTTGGTGCTGACGTTGATCGTGCTGACGATCGTCGGCGTCATCGCCTACAACGTCGGATGGTCGGAGGGCCTCGCGACACACGTGCCCGCGGGCACAGCGGCAGCGCCTCCGTACTACTACGGCTACGGCCCGCACTTCTTCGGCGGCGGGTTCGGGATCTTCGGGCTCTTCTGGTTCCTGTTCATCCTGTTCGGCCTGTTCTTCCTCTTCCGACTCGCCTTCTTCGGACGCAGGCACTGGGGCGGCGGCGGCTGGGGCTACAAGGGTGGGCACGGCTACGGCGTGCCGCCGGGAATCGACGAGCGAATGCAGGAGTGGCACAAGCGAGCCCACGGCGAGCAGCCGTCCGACACGCAAACGACACCGCCACCTCCGCCACCTGATCGAACAACGGTCTAGCGAGCGTGGCTCAACCTAGGATGGTCGCCGTGGCGACCATCCTTTTGGTCGACGACGAGCCTCGGATCGTCCAGCTTGTCCGCGACTATCTCGAGCACGGTGGGTTCACCGTGCTCGTCGCGTCCGATGGCCCGTCGGCGCTGCGCACCGCACGCACCGGCCGGCCCGACCTCGTCGTCCTCGACCTGGGCTTGCCGGGAATCGACGGCCTCGATGTAGCCCGCGCGCTCCGTCGGGACAGTGAGGTCCCGATCATCATGCTCACGGCCCGGACTGAGGAGTCCGACAAGCTGGTCGGCCTCGAGCTGGGGGCGGATGACTACCTGACAAAGCCTTTCAGCCCCAAAGAGCTCGTGGCGCGAGTGAGGGCTGTTCTGCGTCGCGCGGAAGGTTTGCAGTCGCCCTCCGATGTCATCCGGGTCGGCGCTGACGTCGAGCTTGACGTGGCGCGGATGGAAGCCAGGTTCGCCGGCCGAAGAGTCGATTTGACAAAGACAGAGTTCCAGCTCGTGGCCACGATGGCACGCCAGCCTGGGAGGGTTTTCACGCGCGCGCAGCTTCTGAACGCCGTTCGTGGAGTCGCCTTCGAGTCATACGAGCGGGCCATCGACGCACACATCAAGAACGTGAGGAAGAAGGCCGAGCCCGACGCGCGGTCGCCGAGATTCATCCTGACCGTATTCGGTGTCGGCTACCGTTTCGCCGAGCCGCCCGAGCGATGAGCAGCGGCTGGGGACCACCTCCGAGGCGCCGTCCGCCATGGTGGCCGGAAGGCGAGCCCTTTCCCCCGACTCGCCGCTGGGGTGGCCGGCGCGGACCACCGCAATTCGTGCGACGGATCGGCTGCTTTGCGGTCGTGGTGCTCGCCCTCACAGCGTTGATGGGGGCTGTGGCCGGAAGCCTCCTCGCCCGTTTCGGCATCGCGCCCGTCGCCGCGCTGGCGGTCGTTTTCCTGATCATGCTGGTGGCCATCGCTTCCGGCGCCATGCGGCGAATGACCAGGCCGATGGACACCCTCATCGACGCAGCGGGACGGATCGAATCTGGGGACTACTCGGCGCAGGTTCCAGAGCGCGGTTCACCCGAGCTGCGCTCGGTGGCGCGCGCATTCAACTCGATGTCGTCGCGCCTCAAGGCCAACGATGAGCAGCGCCGGACCTTCCTGGCCGATGTCACGCACGAGCTGCGAACTCCACTTTCGGTGATCAGGGGCCAGGTCGAGGCGATTGCAGACGGAATGTATCCGGCCGACTCCTCTCACCTGGCCCCCATCCTTGATGCGACGCACGTGCTCGACCGGCTGGTGGAGGACCTTCGCACGCTGGTCCTGACGGATGCCGGCAGCCTGGCATTGAACAAAGAGCCGACGGACCTCGCCGCCCTCCTCGCCGAAATCGTGGAGTCGTTCAAGCCGCAGGCAGAGTCGGCCCACATCGCGCTCGAGTCCGATCTTGAACGCGACCTGGCGCCGGTCGAGGTCGACCCGGCACGCATCCGTAGCGTGATCGGCAACCTGCTTTCGAACGCGATCCGGCATACCTCAAGCGGCGGCTCGATCAAGGTCGAGCTCGCCCGGTCGGCAGATCAGGCTGTCGCGACCGTGACGGACAGTGGCGAGGGGATCGCGCCCGAGCTGCTGCCTCATGTCTTCGAGCGATTCGTCAAAGGCGCGGAATCCAATGGTTCTGGCCTGGGCCTGGCGATCGCTCACGGCATCGTCGCCGCCCACGACGGCAAGCTCGAAATCGAGAGCGAATACGGCTCTGGAACGCGCCTCCGGATGAGCCTGCCCCTGGAAAGCAAATGACCCTAACGGATCGCCTCTTCGGCTTCGTATCCAGTCTTGCGACCAGCTCCGACTCCGTCGAACGTGTCCCTCAGGGCCAAGCAGGACAGTACACCCGACTCAACGCGCGTGCCGGTTCTCGATTGTCGAGTAGCCTGGCAACTCGATTCAAACTTTGCGATGCTTAGGGACAGCTTGGAAAAGCAGGGTGGATCGACGCCGAAGGGTCGCACGACGAGACGGCGGCCTGCGGAACGACGAGGCCCATCGGAAGCCCTTGAGGGCGAAGACATCGCGACCACACGCTGGGAAGACGCGCGCCACTGGATGAGCATCTACGCCGATCTTCTCGAGTTCAAGAGGGGGATCCTCGGCCGGGTGCGCCGCGACATGACGACCCTTTCGCCTCCTGCCCAGAAGGCCGCGTCGGTCGACCTCGAGATCATCGAAGGCCAGATGGAGGGATACCAGGCACGCCTCGACCTCTGGTACCGACGATTGTGGGAGCTCCAGGGTTTGTGGCTGGACCCATCCGGCCGAATGGTTCGA
>Ga0209488_10001070_pt1 | contig 23202 bp, 24 predicted proteins | sample Rivendell_Oct201_8_FD_188349 | JGI IMG/M metagenome (GOLD analysis project Ga0209488, IMG submission 188349) | Vadose zone soil microbial communities from the Eel River Critical Zone Observatory, Northern California, USA -... | ecosystem: Environmental > Terrestrial > Soil > Vadose zone >...
GTTATGCTATAGTAGCTTCTTGCCTTCTACACTCCTAGAAGGATTTAAAGCCTTTAGTATGGAGGTGCTCTTTCTACTATTTCTCTACTCTTTTTTATACTTCTTCTTGTTAATTTCTTTTGTTTTCTTTTTCTTTCACTTGCAGACGGTGTCCGTACTGCGCCAAGCGTGGGCCGATCGGCTGCGCCCCATCCTCGTCATCAACAAGTTGGACCGTCTCGTGACGGAGCTCAAGCAGACGCCGACGGAGGCGTATCACCACCTCGCGCAGCTCATCGAGCAGGCGAACGCGGTCATGGGTAGCTTCTTCGCCGGCGAGCGCATGGAGGACGACCTCCGCTGGCGCGAAGAGCGCGAGCGCCGGCTTGCGCGTAAGAAGGACGCCGACGCGCAGCAGGCGGACGCGCTCGTGGACGAGGAGGAGGAGGAGGAGGGCTTTCAAGAGAAGGACGACGAGGACATTTACTTCGCCCCCGGGAAGGGAAACGTCGTGTTCGCTTCCGCTCTTGGCGGCTGGGGATTCCGTGTCGCCAAATTCGCGCAGATATTCGCGGTCAAGCTGGGGGTCAAGGAAGCGAACTTCAAGAGAGCGCTCTGGGGCGATTTTTACCTCGACCCGAAGACGAAGAGGGTCATCGGTCACAAGCACCTCCGCGGACGTTCGCTGAAGCCGTTGTTCGTGCAATTCGTACTCGAGAACATCTGGGCGGTCTACGACGCCGTTCTGTTCAACCCGTGGGCGTTTTTTCCTTTTTTTTTGTCTAGTGTGTCAGGGTTGACAGTGCGAGCGTCGGTGGCCGTAGAAACGCCGATAAAATTAACAAAATTGTTTCGACCCTGAATCTGAAGATTCCACCTCGCGATTTGAACTCCAAGGACCGCAATCACCTACTCTCGCTCCTATTCACTCAATGGCTCCCCCTTTCCACGGCCACCATCCAGACCATTATCGATGTGATTCCCTCTCCGCGCGCTGCTCAGCCCACTCGGATACCCATGATGCTCCATCCCGACCAACTTGAGTCGCACCTCGACCCAAAGTCAAAGCTCGAGAAGGACCTGTATTCTTGTGATGAGAGTGCGAGCGCCCACGTCGTTGCGTACGTGAGCAAGATGTTTGCGGTACCCACGGTCCAATTACCAGAGAACAAGAAACAAACGTTGACGGCCGATGAGGTACGTGCCCGCGCTCGAGAGGCACGTATCAGGGTCGCGGAAAGTCGAGATCAGTCTAGAGCTGCATCGCCTTCCCCTGCCTCTGGCCCCACCCCTTCTGAAACTCCCATGGGTGAAGCCCCAGGAGATCTGAAGGGTGCGGATGAGACCCTGTTGGGGTTTGCTCGACTCTACTCTGGCGTCATTCGCGTCGGCAGCATTGTCGCCTGTGTCCTTCCGAAGTACAACAATGCGCTAGAACCGACGCACCCACGCAACAAGCCGCACGTCGTCAACGCGACAGTTGTTGCTCTCTACACGATGATGGGTCGCGATCTTGTTGCGGTAGACAATGTGAACGCAGGGAATATCTTCGCCATCAGGGGACTCGAAGGTTCCGTCTGGCGGAGTGCAACAATTTGTGCTCCATCCGAAGCTGGCTTGCAGGGTGAGCATTCGCAAGGTTGGATGATCAACTTGGGGGCCGTGAATCGGCAGGTAAGCTAGTGTTTGCCTCATCAACCCGTGGTTTAGATTGCCCTAGGCTCCCCCCATTGTACGAGTCGCCCTGGAACCCGTGGTACCCGCCGACATGCCAAAGCTCATCCGAGGAATGAAGCTGCTCAGTCATGCAGACCCATGTGTGGAGACTTTCCAGCAGTCCACCGGAGAACATGTCATTTTGACCGCTGGGGAACTGCACTTGGAGGTGGGTTTTGTCCCAGGCAGGTGAGGCAAGCGAGAAGAGTGACAGGTACTGTTAGAGATGTCTGAAAGACCTTCGTGAGAGGTTCGCGAAGGTCGAAATCCAGCCTTCAGAACCGATCGTCCCATTTCGCGAGACAGCCGTAAAGGCGCTAGGTATGTCGCTTCCCTGAGTGACATCAAAGGGTTGGACTTCTTTCCTTCGCACTTCGATAGATATGGCCCCTCCTAAAACGCCCGGCTCGCCGCGCGGGACTATTCACGGTGCCAGCTTCCAGAACTTTGTCTCGTTCACCATACGAGCTGTCCCCCTTCCTGACCTGATCTCTGAGTTTCTTCGGAGTAACTTGACAGTCGTGAAACGGCTCTTAGCGGATTGGATTCGATCCGATAGTACAACGTCAGAGGAAGTCGAAGATGAAGCCGAGAGGGCCGCTATCACCGGAGATATTGTCCGAGTGCCAACGGTTCATACGGGGCAATTCTGGGATGCATTGCAAGCCAAGTGTGAAGATGCGGGTCCTGAATGGGTTGGAATCAGCGACAATATCTGGGCCCTAGGTCCGCAAGGTGCAGGAGAATGTCTTCTAATCGACTCTCGTAAAGATCAAGAACGACAATCGTGAGACTGTTCTGTCTGATCGACCCTTATCACCTCCTGACAGGTGTTTCTAGGTTAAGGAGGCGACTGGAGCGCGTGAAGGAGACAGAGACCAGCAATCCGCAGAGAGACAAAGTCACCAAAGATTTCGATGGTAATGTTGTGACTGGATTTCAAATTGCCACGCTGCATGGACCGCTTTGTGCGGAGCCCATTGAAGGGATGGCATTCTTTGTGGAGCAGGTGGAGATCGACAGAGAGGGTATAGACAAAGAAGATGGTAGGCCATAAACAGAAAAATCAGGTACCGAAGAAACACTTACACAGAGACTATGCCAGAACAAAACAGGTTATCGCAAATCACTGGATCACTCATTTCAGCTGTCAAAGAAGCGTGTAGAAATGGATTATTGGACTGGTCGCCACGGCTGAAACTGGCGATGTATTCTTGTGACATTCAGGCTTCAAGTACGCTCGGTCGTTGTCAACTTTCATGTTAACGACGTTAACTAAACGGGATCTCCCCTTGATGACAAAGCGGATGTACTCGGGAAGGTGTATGGGGTTGTAACAAAGCGACGCGGGAGGATCGTTGCTGAGGAAATGAAGGAAGGCACCTCGTTCTTCACTGTGAGGGCGCTTCTTCCGGTCGTGGAGAGCTTCGGCTTCGCTGATGGTGCGTAACCGAGGGAAAACTCAGCGTGAGACGGGTTCTAACTGAGAAGGGGACGTTGTTTAGACATCAGAAAACGGACTTCAGGGGGGGCGAGTCCACAACTCGTTTTTAACGGGTGAGTGAATTTACGCTGATGAGCAACTGGCGGTGTGGTCTGACCGGGGATGACGGTGGCAAATGATGATTATGATGGAAGATACGTAATGTTAGATGAAGACCCATTTTGGGTGCCTACTACGGAGGAAGAGCTAGAGGAACTGGGAGAGAAGGCGGACAGGGAGAACATCGCGAAGGGATACATGGACCTTGTGAGGGACCGAAAGGGGCTGTTGGTGAAGCGGAAGATCGTGGAAACGGCGGAGAAACAGAGGACGTTGAAGCGATGAGTGAGATGAGATGAGGCCGAGTTACCATAAATGGTAGGACCAGTTAACAAGTATTGTCCCTTCCGCGGCCTTGCCTGCTTTCTCTCCCTCCAGCGCGACCGCCACGGCGACACTCCCCTTTCCCCTTGAGAACTCGACCACATCATCATTCCGATGGCTGCGGCTACGGCCGTGTATCGTAACACTTCCGTAACCTCAACCACTACCTCCTCATCAACCCTCGTTTCCGACGCCTCACTTTCCCAAATTTCCCGCATGGATGATCAACAATATATCACCACTTTCTTCTGCCGCGCCAAGTACGATTACCAGTCCGCAGACGACGCCTCTCTTTCCTTCCGTAGAGGAGATATCATCGAGGTCCTTACTAGACTCGAGACCGGATGGTGGGATGGTCTCCTTGGAGAAGAGAGGGGCTGGTTTCCTTCAAATTACGTCGACATCATTTCAGACGAGGAGGCAGACATCGGCCTCGCAGCGTTGGAATTGCAGCAGCAGCAGCAGCAGCAGCCGTCAAATGTACAACTTATCCCCACTTTTCCACAATCCTCGTCCCAAATCACATCCACACAGCAACGGACCCTCTCAACTTCCTCCAGCTTGACTCTATCCCGGTCCCAAAACGACCGGCATCCCTGGTCTGACGCAGACACAAATTCGTCCACCCTGAACGGGCATAGTGTGGATGAACTCCCCATAACGGGCGTGGAGGGCCAAACGCTTCCAAGCGACTATTGGGTGCCCGGAGTTACTCAGGATGGACAGGTACGCTATTTTTCCATCTCTGTTTTCCCCCGCTTATTCTCTCTTTTCATGAAAATAGATATACTACGTCAACACCCAAACCGGCCAACAGTCCCGAGACCTCCCTGTCGACGCCGAGGGTGACCTCTCGGATGTCGATTTTCGTTCGTCTTCCGCCCAGCGCGTGAGGCCGGAAACCGTTGCAGACCCTTATGGACAAAGTATTGGCGTTCGAAACGATAGTGTCGTTGGCTTCGGACTTCCTAAACGCACGGGTACACCAGAGCCCTGGGTACGGCGCCTTGCTGACGACGGACTGTCGTACTTCTATCAGAACAAACTCGATGGCTCCCTCCGATGGACTCTTCCAGAGGCGAATCCAGCCGCGCACACGAATGTCCACATTTCCCCTCACACGGAGAGCGATCTTGCTATGGCAAATGACCGACCACACCACTCACAACACCAACACGACTCCGCGTATGTGCGACTAGGGCATAGTGATGGTCCAATTACCAACGGAAATATGTACTCTGATGATTCCGACGTCGACCCGGTTGATAGACTCACTGGGTTCTCAAGGAGACAGCAGAGCTCCGGCTTGGCTCGTCCAGCTGATTCCCGGTTCTTTCCCCAATCGGTGTCCTCCCAGAATTCCACGCAACCTCAGACCTCCGTCCTTGCCGACCCTGATCTGCAATTCACGTCTGCTGAAAGGCTGGCCCAGACTCTTCAGCATAACCTTTCCCCGGACCCTCCTGACTCGGTTAACACGTTGTCGGCAGTTGCTCGACAGTCTGTAGCAGCCATTGTGACGGCTGTGCAATCCCACGACCCTTCAGCCCGTCCATTGTCACAAACCTTGCTCGAAGAGCGAATTTCGGAGTCAGTGATTGCGATTCGGCAGCTTCTTTACATCTCTTCCCCGCCGTACGGCCACGTACCGAGTCATCTTTATCACAAGGATGGTCCTGCGCCTGGTCCTTCTATTCCTCAATCACTACAGGCACAACTCAAGCCAGCGCAGCGCCGCGTCACCGCTACACTATCTAAGCTTGTCCTTGCAGCGCTTGCAGCACAATATGACACGATATCCCTCACATCAGAAGCGTCAGAAAGGATGGAGACGGACGCGGCGGAGCTCGATCGTGCCTTGGTTACATTTGTCACGGAGGTACAAAAAATCCACGATCAGATGCCACTCGTGCCATCAAAGCGACTGTTCGCCTCCCTGCTACCCACGAATGTTGGATTGGGGCTCATGGGGGCGGGTGCCGCTGGAGGTTGGAAGGGATTTGGCTGGGTTCCCATTGATACACGACATCAACCCCAGCGGGAACTGTCCGCGGATGTCTTGGCTGAGCTGAAGGTCGAAATTGCTGAGTTGGAGGAGAAGTTGGTGGACTTGCATACGGCTGTCTTTGGGAGTGCAGGTGAGCCTCTACGATTCGCTCACATAACTTTTGTGAACCGTACACTCTTGCAGCTCCCGCGGTTCATACCCTGGGTCAGAGTGTGGTTGCATGGCTACACTCGGTGCTATCATTTTTTCTCGGCATCAATCTCGCACGTACCGTCGACGTTGACGGGATCAAGCGGGAGGGCCAGGCGGGAGATGTCTATCTCCAAAGCGTCCACAAAGCGCGGACTTTAGTTCGAACAGTCGAAGCCTACTTACAGTCCCTCTATGACGATGGGGCCTCGCTCTTACTCGTTATCACCACTGCTACGACTTCTCGGACTGCTCCAACGAGCATCCCTTGTGAGAGGGTACGTTCGTTGGCTGCCTCACTCAAGAACAATATTGTACAAGCTTTCCAAACTCTTGAGGCGCTGCTGGCGGTGGGACAAGAGCAAGCCGTCAAGGGCCCAAGTGACTTTCGCCGTTCGATTGAGTGGCGTGCGTCACGCATTCCTATCGGTGATCTTGAAGGATTGGTTCATGGGCTTACATTCGAGGATGATTCGAACGATGAAGGTGGGGACTTCGTTGACATGGTACATGTCTTTGGACGGAAGACCAGACCTAGCAAGCCATCCGCGAAAAGAAGTCCAAGCCCTGCTGCTCTGTACAGCAATCCATCTCAAACATCTGAGTCGAGTTTGGAGCCACCTCACGCCCACATGGAGAATGCGACACCACTACCGTCGCAACCCACCAGTAATATTCCGGGCCCACCGTCGCCCACGTCCCTCCCCCGTTCAGAAGGCGCTGTCGCGTCAGTAGAGGACGAAGGTAATAAGTCATCTACGTGATCGTTCGGATTTTCCGCCATCTAACGGTGGCCATGGAGTTGCAGATGCCGCTGGGCCCCCGCAATCAATCGTAAGGGCCCCCGCAGACAAACTCCTCCGTGTATTAGGCGGGGATGCCCCGATGCACATCATTGACAAACTGAATGCAAAAACTAAGCCCTGGTATCTTCGACCGAATTACGAGGACAGCGACATTCAGATCGACCCGGACGGTAAAGTGCGTGCGGGGACCGTCGCTGCGCTCGTGGAGCGCCTGACCGCGCACGAGCATTCCGGTGTGCCTTACGACATTGCTGTCAGTGGAAGCTGAAGTTAATTATAACCTCTAGACACGTCATTTAACAAGACATTCTTGGTGACTTACAAGTCATTCACGGATATTGGCACGCTGTTCGATCACTTGGTGACACGGTTTTGGATCAAGCCACCAGAAAACCTGACACCGACAGAGCTCGAGGACTGGACGAAGCACAAGCAACACATCATTCGGATGCGGTACGCCCGCCTTGTATGATTCGATACTCATATCTAATTCATTAACACTAGTGTTCTCAATACGTTCAAAACCATGATCACGGACGAAGATGCTTTAGCAGAAGAAGATCTCTTTATTCTTGACAAGATGAAGGAGATGGTATCAGGGCCGGAAGTAATCCACCTTGGCGCCGCCAAGGTACTCTTAGGTCTTATTGAGCGCACAGTAGGTTTTTATTCATATCAACGAAATGGTAGAGACTCACGAACATCTGTAGCAAAAGGGCGAGAGTAGCCGTACCAAGACCCCAATGTCCCTCGATCCGCAGCCAATTTCGATCATCCCCAGGACATCCAAGAAACTGAAGCTACTAGAATTTGATCCCCTTGAGATAGCGCGGCAATTGACCTTGATCGAATGTCAATTGTACATGAAGATTCGGCCTTCCGAGTGTCTCATGCGTTCACGAGAGCAGAAGAGCGAAAATCATGATAACATCGCTGCTATTATTGTTACTACGAACAAGGTGGAGCATCGACAATTAATAATCCCATATATCTCCGCATCTCAACCTCCTTTTTTCAGATCGCGCATTGGGTAGCTGACACTGTACTCAGTAAAGAGGATTCAAGAAAACGAGCAAACATCGTGAAACAGTTTATTAGCGTTGCGGACGTGAGTAAACGACCCGTATACGCTATATGTGCATCCGTTAATGTTAACTCTTCTCCCAGCGGTGTCGCGAGCTCAAGAACTTCTCAAGCATGATTGCCATTGTTTCTGGATTGAATTCGCCTCCCATCCGTCGTCTGAAACGAACTTGGGAGCAAATTAACCAAAGGTTCATGACGCTGTTAGGGGCTTGTGAAATGACGATCGACTCGAACAAGAATTTCTACAATTACCGATCATTATTGCAACGCATCACGCCACCTTGTGTCCCCTTCGTCGGTATGTGACACGCTCTCTTACACGCACGAGCAAATATTTATACGAATTATCGTATCATAAGGATTATACCTCACAACGTTGACGTTCATTCAAGATGGCGCCCCTAACAATGTTGGAAACCTCGTCAACTTTCGAAAGCGACAAAAAGCCGCGGAGGTCATCGAGGAGATCCAAAAATGGCAGTCCAAGCCATTCAACTACGCCAAAGTGGATCAGATTCATGACTACATTATCAGTTGTTTGAACAAGTTTGATAATCGACCGGACGTCAGCGACGAGTTCTGGAACCTCTCGCTCGCGCGCGAGCCGAGAGAACGAGAGGACGAGAGGATGGCCCGGCTGCTGCAGGAGACCGGTTTCCTATAGCCCTATGCTAATAATTACACTTTTACTTACTCAAGGGGGAGGGGTTGCATTTCAAGCGCACGTCCTCGCTGCTCCGGTGGAATTATGTATCATGTATCGTATTGGTTCACGCTCGTCCCTGTGCTACTATTCCCATTCTTTCCTTTTCTTGGCTCGTTTTCCTTGTCTTTTCACGTGTACGCTTTGTATGCGATAGCAACGGGTAATGCATGAGTTTATGTCAAAATAATACACGGTGAACTTGAAGAGGCTGAGCTGACTGGACGCGCCTCTTTGGATCATCACCATCACCATCACGACCGCGACGACGACCGGCTCTCGCGCAGTTCCGTTCAGGGGCACCCTAATAAACACAACATGCTGAAACCTGACGAAGACCGGTCGTTCTTCGATCGGGAACGAGACAAATTAGCGGGTGAAATCACGGCTGTGCGTGTGTGCTTTCATTTCCATCATCCTCTTCCTTCCTCCTTGCAGCGTGCCATTTCCGTTGACGACGGGCTCTTTCTTTGTACTCTTGCACAGGGATTCGAGGAACTATTATCGAGCAGCAACATCCTGAATCGTAAATTCGAAGAGGTGCTCGGGATGACGCGGGAATACGACACCATCGCGGCGTTATGGGGAAGCTTTCACGAGCTGATGAAAGGACAGAAAAATGCGGTGTCATTAGAGGAACAGCCCCTCGGTCTGCCGGGAACAGGAGGGCACGTTGTGTCGTCAAAAGGGGACGGGGGTGGGAAGTGATATATCACAAAGGTGTATACAGTAAAGGGGACAAACTTCAACGAGCATACTCAGTCCAAACACGCCAAGGGAGTCAGGTATCCGGGAGCACGGGGCAAGACGGTGCGTATACGCATACAAATGTAGTTGTTGTAGAGAAAAGTCTGGATAGAAGCACGTCTCTTACCCCATTCATGGTTCCTGAGCCTGCGCCCAAGGAGCGACCCAGGAGAACCCTTTGAACTCAGCCTGATCGCGTACAGTTAACTGACCATGCACCGGCGTCAGTGTCGGCTGCTCTTTCGTAAACTCCTCATCGAAGTTGCTGGTATCCGCACTTCCGTTCTGCAAGGCTTCGCGTTAACAAGGGACGGTGAGATGGTTGTGAGACGCACGATAGTTGGGAAGTAAGGAGGAGGAACACGTTTGTTGAGGACATCGTCGAAGTTGACATCCTTGAAGAACGGATGTCTCTTGATCTCCTCAGCATCGCCCTTACCCGATCCGAGACGACGAGCAGGGTCCCTCGTTAACAGCTAAAAGCGTATCAATGAGTGGATGGACTATAAAGTCCCAATCCCATAAGGGCTAACCTTTTGCAGAATAGAGACGGCGTCGCGGGGCATTGTGATTGGATACAGCGGTTCATCCTCCAGAATAGCATCAAAGATCTCATCCTCGTCGTCTCCGCGGAATGGAGACTGGCCAAGTAACATCTCGTACGTCAACACACCGAATGCCCACCAATCGACAGCGCGGCCATAGCGTTGTTCGAGAAGAATCTTATGAATGACCTGAGCTTGGTCTTTTTGACTTGGGGGAGTAAACCAAATACGTACCTCAGGTGCCATAAACTCTGGCGTCCCGCAGAAAGTACCAGTGGTTGATCCATACCACATATCTTCCTTGCATAGACCATAATCAGCAACCTTCACGTGGCCGTCCAACGTCAGCAGAATATTATCAAGCTTCAGGTCACTGGTATCAACATCGTGAGTCTCAGTGACCACAAGCAACATCGCGATTGAGCACACCGATAGATGATTCCATTAGCATGGAAATACTCTAGTGCCAGCAAAACTTCAGATGCATAGAACTTGGCTTGGCGGAGAGAGAACTGCTTTCGCTGGATGTGTAACATTAAGTCGCCTCCGCTCACGTATTCCATGACAAAGTAGACACGCGTCTCAGTCTGGAAGCATGAGTGCAGACCCAGTAGGAATGGGTGGCGCTCTCGAGCAGCAGTCAGGAAAACTCGCTTTTCCGACCGCGTACTAGACAGTAGCCAGATGAGCATAATAATACAAAATAAGGATAACCCACCTCTCGACTTCGTCATTGTCAATGATAAACTCCTTCTTCAGCACCTTAATAGCATACAAGTTGTTCGTCACCTTCTCCTCAGCCAGCATTACCTTCCCGAAGTTGCCCTTCCCAAGCACAGCCAAGAAATTGAAATCATCAAGGCCAACTTTCCGCTTCTTTTCTACTTGCTGTTGCTGCTGCGGTTGCTGTGGGGGTCGCTGGGCCAATTGCGCAGGTGGATACTGTTGTGGGGGTTGCTGCAATGGCGGGAAACTACCGCGATGCTGCGGTGGCAACCCGGGCAACGGTGCTGTCTGATAGGGCTTAGGCGGGAGGCTCGGCGGAAGGGAGAATTGTGGTTGAGGCGTCAAACGGCCTTGTTGGGGAGGGCCATCTGGTATCGCGACACCGGGAGGTGGTTGATCGTAGTTTGGTGGCGACGGACGCACTCCAGGAGGAACAATGGATTCGTTGGGGAATGCTGGGGCAACGGCTGGGCGAGCACCAACAGGCGGAGGCATTCCCCCCGGAGGATGGGCGGAAGGGAAACCCCCGGGAAGGGGTTGTTGCTGTTGTCGTCTGTCAACGGACGGTTGTGGTAGTGGATAAGGGCGCTGTTGGGTGGGCGTCTCAGGGCGCGGAGACTCGAGGCGTAAGCGTTCGACCTCCTGTGGCAATCCCCCTGTTTGGTCTGAAGACGGAAAGTAGGCAGGTGGTGGCTGCACTCGTGCGGCTTGGCCAGCCGCAGCAGCCTTGTTTCCTCGTATACGATTGATGTCCCGCCAGTCGCGCAGGAGTTGGTTGGCTGTTTCCATAGACATCCCGCAGAAGTCAGGGACAAGGTGGGCACAGTTTGCGTGGCAAGTGACATCGCATTCAGTGCAACGACGAGCATTCTTGCGTCCAATGGGGAGCATGTATCCGCAGTGGCAGCACCAGTTAGTCCCAATGTTGGTTATAGGCTCGAACCGATGGGGAATGCGATGGTTGATTTTCTCCTCATCTCCGTCCTGAAATGCGCGTGAGTCTAAAAGCTGAGATGCAGGCCGTGATACTGACCCCGGAAGTGGATTTTGATATACACTTTGTAACAACCTTCTCGAAACATTTCTTATGACATGTGTAGCGACAGTCTTCGCACTGATACCCGGCCGCGTTGAGTAGGAACTCGCTACAGAAGGCGCAGAGAAGCAGTTGGTAAAACTGCTTCTGAACAAATTTGTGGCCATTCATCTCGTGAACTTCATCCTTGCGCTTGCGGACAGCGCCTTGTCGACCAAGGCCCCCGGGTGCATCAAGAGGGCGCTTTCGCACATTTTCCTTGACTTACGGGGTTAAGAGAAATTAGGCATGATCAATCATCAGATAAAAGAGCATACCAAAGTTCAGTTTCAAAGCGATAGAGCCAACAGGCTCGAAGGCAAACCAGCCCTCAACCCCGTCTGGCTGACTGCCATATCCGCCGCCGAGAGCCCCAGATGGAGGCAGGGGGGCACCAGAGTTAAACGGTGGCTGATAATCACCCGAACCGGATGAAATGTGTCCTGGTTGGGGCATACCAGGAATCTTGTTCATGTCACCCGCAGTGACCCATCCACCATGGCCTGTCTCCTGGTTGACTCTCTGGCGACGGAGTGCGTCCACGACGTCCTGGATCTTAAGCCAAAGAAGTCCAATGGGAACCGGATGATGATCGCCGGCTTGTTTGTCGTACACAGTAAGCTCGACCTCGTTTGCTTTGTCGACGGTGATCTCGAATTCTTCGTTCCACCGATCGGTGCGGGAGGGATGAGTGCGAGCTCTCTGTGTTCCCTCCACTTTGATAGACACATATGTATCCACAACCTGCTTCGACGCAGAACGCGAGCGTCCTGAAGTGACGATGGGCGCATGCTCAAGTTCACGCGCGCCCTTGATGGTCAAATAGAGCTTCCCAGATAAGTTCTTGGGGCGCATTCCGCTCTTAGCATCGCCGTCAGCTGCGGGGTCCACTATATATAGTATTAGACGAATAGGTATGGCGATGGTGGTGTGCGCTCACCTGTCTCCTCCTCTTCATCAGCCGCATCAAGGACGTGCAATGTCTTGTACCGCTTAAGCGCTGTCTGTAGGAGTTGAATCTTCTTCTCGCTCTCCACGCGTTTTCCCTCGGCGTCGATACGGGATTTCTTGTCTCCATCGGCTTTGTACAACCTTATCATCTTCTCGATACCCTGCTTGTATTGCATCTCAACTTGGTGCTTGAATTCGAGCTGATGAAGCATGCGAGCTATTTTCAAGGGAGAATGAGGAGCATCTGCCCTAATCAAATCCAACTTTGTGAGATGTTTGGCCGTGGAGGGAGGTCCACCATCGAAAGAGTTACGATGTTCGGGAGAGTATTGGGCGCCCCCAGAATCGCTGTATTGGGGAGCGCGATCTCTGCTACCCGGCTGAAATTGACGCACAGTTGGAGATGAAACGGGCTGTGGACTTGCTCCAGGTCTTGAGGGATCGGAGAGCTGCATCTTGCGAGCCTGAAGCTCACGGAGGGTATCTTCAAAATAGGAGAGAGAGCGCTCTGCTTCTTTGATCTTGGCATCGTTTCGACGGAGAACGTCTTGGTTCGTTGTCGCCTGGCGGAGGAGCTGGGATGCTTCCAGAACCTTTCGCTCTGTCTGGATACGCTTGTAGACATCCTGGATTTTTGCATCCAAATCGTGAGACTGGATAAGCACGCAGAGATCTATTAGCAAAAGGAATCAATAAACGACGCTTGAACAAAATGCATACAGCCATATCGAAGGGGCGTGCACCAGAGCAAGGCGGGCTCTAGATGATGGACGAAAGAACAGAGAGATGGGCCCTCCTGAGCTGATCGGTAAGGCCAGGGCTGAGGCTAAGAGAACGAGCAACCCGCCCACGCCCACACAGCTTATTAGATAAGCGCTCTCTTCCACACCGCCATAATGCACAGCAGCAGAATATCAGTCAACCAACTCGACTTTCAAATATCTCTCTCCGTTACCCATACCCTCGACGATGACAAGACTAAAGTATCTCTCCCTTCTATCCTCGACTCTCAATTCATAACCGGTATCCACTTCTCCTTCTCGGGTACCGTCGATCACGATACCTCAATCCCCCCGAACGAAATCCTCCGCTCATTCGTGGTTCAATCCTTCCGTCGCTATCTCATAATCGTACGTTCTCTCTTTTTTCAAAAAAAAACCCCCTTAACTGATCTACGTCTCCAAGAATGCAGAGCATCTTGGCATTACCAACATCTCTGACGCCATTCTTGACGACCGCACTTCGGGCACTTCGGGCGTCCCCACAGGTTCGTACACTGCCCTCCCACCGCCGGAGGAACGATCTCACGTAGGTTTAGTATTCGTGACTCCTGCACATTGCGCTAGCCCTCGTGCTTCGTCACATGGCCACATCTTATTCATACACCTTGCATATAATTGGAAACCCTTGTCACAACGGTCCTCCGGTAAATCCGTCCGTTCTTCGTGCGAACGCGTGACCCACGACCTGCCTCACCAAGGTCTTTCCATCTTCTCGCCTCAGGGCCTTCTTCCAGTCCAGCCAGCCCTGAATCAAGTTGTGCGGAAGTTATTTTCTGTCCATATTGTTGGGTTCGTTTTCAAACCTCGCTAGCAGTGAAGCATTTCTGATCCGTGGCTTTCAGCCGCTACCCGTGGTTATTCGGGCCCCTGCGGACAGTACGTTTCATCTATAATCGGACATCTTGGTTGTCTGGAATCCGCTGTATAGAAACATCATCTAGAACAGCAATGGTTTCCTTCCCTGGTTCGATCGTTGCTGGCTATAACGGACCGGTCTAGGAACCTTATGTTTCGCAACAAAATCCAAGAACTTCTGAAAGTTGAGGATCTTCTTACTCCATCTGACTTTCCAGAAACTGAAGAGTGCCCTCAGAAATTTGAAAACCTTGTTTCGGCTTACAATCAGGTAACAGATTCTACTTGCGGTTGTCTCTCTTTGCACTCTAGGTCCCGGAGTTGCCTGTCCGATTCACCTGCTCTCAACACAAGCGACACGCTTATTTTAGCGTTAGAACTTTTCCTGAAAGTCGCGACTCGTCCCCCTCCTTTCAGGGTACGTTTTTGTCAAGACCAATCGCCAGCGGGCGTCCCGCAAGGACCGGGTGCCTGCCGTCCTACGGCCTCGACGAATTCTTCTTCAGACGATGAAACGTTAGATCTTTCTGGACTTCACCACCCTACTCAAGACTTTTCAGACGACCCGCTGCTTTGGGACGACCTTCTACCTGCTCCTTGCGTGTCTGGCGACACTTGGTCCCTATCTGACAATAATCTCTGGTCTAGCGACTCTGAAGAAGTTATTGTTGGACCCCCTTCCGAGGCTGGGGATCTCATCCCAGAAATTATGCTGGCCCATCAGTTGAACTGGGACTTTGGTGTCGACAAGGAAGATAACGGATTTGCGTCGCGCAACGTGTCATCACCTCTGGTGAGTGAAACCGTGTAGAGGGATGTCGGCCTTCCCGATTTTAGCTTGCCGTTCATGCCTGCTCATTGCTTTCCGAAGTCAGAGCTCCGGTGCTCCACTTCCCACGAAAAATTCATCGCCCTTGAACATGATCTGGATGCACCGGCCGATCTTTGTATCTTTGATGAACACGTAGATGAGGACACGGTTATGTTGCTCGCCTTCGACTGACGGCTTCTTTCCAACTGGCGGCCGCGCAGTCGTGTCATGTGCTAGTTGTCTCGACCCTAAAATTGATCATAAGACCACCAGCCGAGATTTTTTTTTGTGTTTGTTATGCCACTGCCGAGCCATATTTGGAATTATAAATTATTTATTTCCGTGATTTTTTTTGTTCGAGACCTCGGAAAAAGCCGGTTTTATTCAAACTCCAACCAAAGTTAGCGCCACATGGCCCGGGTGTCAACGTTATCCTCCGTTCTGTTCTGATCCACCTGGTCAATACGAGTTTGCAACAACTCCTCGTCTTTGTTGCTTTAAATCCCACAGCGGCAGAGCTCTATTTGCTCTTCCCCACTCATCTGGGCTCAATCGTGTGCTTTTCCAATCATGCTTCCGGCAAAGCTCAAGAAGGTTGATATCAGCGTATGTAGCTGACACCCTCTCCTCTCCGCTGTCCATGTCCTCGCATTCCCGTGCATGCCGGCGTTCTCTCTTCAAGCCTCTCAACTTTCACTAATTACATCGGTCTTTCATCTTACAGAAGTTGACTGAGGAGGAGCAGAAGCTCTTCCGTCTGTATGGCAAACTTCCGACCCATAAGAATATTCTCACTAAAATGCAGAAGGTGCGGCATTTAACCCATCCTATTTCTATGGCTGAACACTGGTCTACGTTGCAGGATCGCAAGTATTTCGACTCTGGTGACTATGCTCTGTCCAAAGCTGGTGTCGGACCGCAGAACGCCGTTGGTACGGCAATTCCCAATCCAGAGAAGTGAGTTGCCTTGCCGTCTCCTCGTGTATCAGATTTTGATGTCGAGCAAGCATTCCGCATGCCTCGTCGCATAACACCCACCAGACACTATCCACCTCTCCCGCCGCGAACACGGCTACTAGCCCAGTTCGCGAGAGTGCGCTCGCACAGAGCGAGACGTTGCCAGATGATCGCGAGCAACAGTTCAAACCCGCGGAGTTGGTCACTCCAGCCCCTGTTGCCGCCTCCGCGCAGAAGTGAGCACGTGTACTAGTATCCCACGCACGGGTTTGCTCGGCATCCACCCCCATTTCTGTCGTACTGTTTCCTGCGCTTCTTGCTTACGATAATGCATGCATCTCATATCTCGACATTTGCAAATCGTTGGTGACATCCCCCTCTTATGTTCCGGCATTATCCTATGACGTCCATCCAGTCATCGCTAATGATGAGCGCACGGGCTAACACTGCTCTGATGCGTTCTCTCATCGACACCGCTCCTGCAGCTTACGTGCTGTTGTACCATTCTATCCGCTCGCCTTTGATATGCGTATCAGTTTGAGGCCGGATTGTATCTGTCTTCTACCCGTCGTTAAACACGTTCAGAATACCACCGACGAGTTCTGACACAACACTGGCCGATGTTTGCGCCCGCCGGTGGAGCCTTCGTTCGAAACGATGTATATATTACAGGTTCGGCAAGAAAAGGCACTCAAAGGAATCGGTGGATGGACGGAGACTAGCGTTGGTGACATATCTACTCATACGTCGACCATAATCTGTGGCGGACGTGGTGCATAATAGTGGCACTCCGTTGCCTTGGCATCGCATTATGAGTTGTAGCTGACTCATAGCACTCAAGCTGGTACGAGGACGCGCCTTCGTGAGAGTGAACGGGTCTGCTGTCACGATGTAGTGGCGCCGCGGGAGTAGTTGAGTTGCTGACATTCGTCGATCGTTTGGAACTCTGCAGTCGGCACTAGGTCATGCACTGAAGTAGTGTTACCGAGTGATTTCGAATAGATAGTGCATGGGATGAATAGTCTCCAGCACAGATGGTACTTTCCGAGATAGTACATTAAGTGACAATGCATTAATTCCCATTTCATCAAGCAATCATCGATATTCATCCTCCATGGAACCAACCGCAACGGTGAGGGATATTATCCCCGGCCAAAGTGCTGAGGGCTGTGCAAGTAGGGTGGACCAACTAGCCTAACTCTGCTGTAGGCCCTAGATTCCTCTGGAAGCTTTGGAAAACATGTGGCATAACCCCGAGGGGCCACATACCAACCATACCCTCTACAGCAACCGCAGGGCCAGTCTGTGCTGAACGGCTGGTATCTCACGGTTTACCGCGAACTCGCACTCGACGAGCTTGTCTTAATATACATCATCATTATTCACCCGACATTTTCCCGCCTCCCTTCGTCGGTACCAATTCCGCTCAACACATGCTGAAGTCAAGGTTGTAGAAGTCCTGGTTGGTCAGCATCAGGCTCATTCAGTAGTAGGAAATGCCAAGGAGTTCGTTGGTCCGCGTTATATGAACCTGCCTTCGGAAAAAATTTCTTGTTGGAAATGTAAAGTAGAGAGTGCGGATAGAGAAGCATTCCCAAGGTCGCCCGCACAATCCTCATTTCATATCTGCCAAATCTGCTCTTCATATATATCATCAGATTCGGCCACGCATATGCCTTGCGTAAATGTCTCAGCTTCAGTTGCCTCGTGATTCATCGCCCGGCCTGTAATGCAATGTGGACAACCGGAATCGAAAACGGAAGCGGGAATGCCCACCGCATATTTGATGGAGCCCAACACTCCTGTTCCTATTTTGTTGCCTTTGTTTCTTGAATAGAGGAGCCCGGTGAGTTTTAATAACCATCTGCGGCCGGGGATTTGCGGTGGTCCGAGTCCCTGGGACCATCGTAGCTTGAATCATTCCATGCTTCAACTGAAAGCCAGCCTAGTCACCAGAATTTTCAGACCGGCCACAAGGACGAGAACTTGACCGCCCCTTCTCAAGGCCCACATGACACGTACCGTGTTAAAAGAGGTGGCATAATAGGCAGTGAGTGATGGGTCGGGAAATGTCGCCAACAGGCATCTCAAAGAGGAAGGTAAGACGCTGTCGACGCTTACAGTCACCGGTACGGTACGGTGCGTTTTCGTGTCGAGGCAAGATCCTTGGCGACGCAGTCACATGCCCAAGCTGCTGGTGAAAGGGATGTCTCAGATCACAGACAATTTTTATGCAACATCCCGAAACATTGGATTTCCCTCAAAGAAGAGAGAGACATTACAGATCCGCATACCATGCGAGCCTCGACCGTGGGAAATAGCGAAGACCTAGGGGGCAGGGTATCACCAAGTGCCAGCAGGTCAGTTGGCTTTTTGCGCACTTCCAAGCGCCGTGGCTTGACTGGTCGAACGCCACAAACACCCTGGAGGTGTTTGGGACCTGGCCGAGCTAGTTGCTGTCCTGCCAACACCGTGACCTAGGCCACTTGCCTTATCCACGCGAGCTGTCTCAAGAAATTTGCAGCTCTGCACTCAACAGGCAATCACCCACACTCCGTCCTATCAATAAACGGTCAAGGGGGATCCATCGCGGGTCCATCACCATCGTAGCAACACGGTTGCCGCCCAGATAAATGATTATGGTCGATCCAATTTGAGAACAGGTACCGGTCGCCTGAGTGGGCCCATAACATGTGCTCCGGAACTAACCAGGTTCTTTATCGTTTCTTGCGTTGCCTTACTCGGCTCGGGACTGAGAAATGTTGGACGAACAGTTCAGATAGGGAAATCTGTCCCAGATGGAGAAAAATAAAGTTATGTGTTAGTAAGCGCCACAGAATCCTCCACACGATCTTACGGAAATAGCGCTGGGAACATCATATATATCTGTATCTCATTGTTTGTAGTACGGGTGGTGGTTCCGAGTCCTGTACGCATGGCCCACGTGTATACCGAAATCCACACCACGTTGCTCGGCCGCACATGGCCCGATGTGGGTTGAGCCATAATTAAAAAAATATGAAATGAAAAAAAGGGGGGAGGATGAGTAGTTTTCAAAGCTTCGCAAGGTTAATGCGACCTTCTGAATCTCGACTGCCAGCGAGCGACATTGAGACACCATGACGGTGCGGACGCAACCGCGTCTATGAAACGGTTCACGACTGACCTTAACTTGGTGAACTATGGGCAAACAGCTATAGTTTCGAGCCGCAGGGGATATGCTCTTTCCACGGCAAGCCTGAGGGAGTCGCATGAGGGCGTTATTTGTACTTGTTGTCACGCGCGCTCACTTGTGCCAGTTTTTGCCACGGGGACTGGACGAGACGACGCGGGCTCACTCGGAGTACGCGTTGAAATTGGCCTTTGCGGGAAGGCACAAGGTCCTTTTCCCTGGTCCTGCCATGAAGTTCGTTCAGCTGCATGCCGTTCATCCCAATATACTGATAATGTCTTCCAGCTGACTTATGTTCATTTGTCGTTTCCGACTTGTACCAAGATTCCCGCCCTCGCTTTCACTCCATAGCCATGTCATCATTACCCAGAGATTCTCACCTAGGGCAACTACTCCATCGCGACAATGCTTGGCAGTCCATATTCCATCTCACACGCCCTCCTCTTCTTCAATACACGCCTCCGAGCGCGACCTATCGTCAACGGACAACACCCAGATTTCCAGAGACCACCTTTCGAGATGCGTCATCCAAGACACGAACGAGCAGCCCTTCACCAAGTATGAGGCGGAGAAAAAGCATGACAAGGACCTTTCGTCGATCTTGCACGCGTTGTACGCGCACCTCAATACACCAGAGTTTTCGAAACTCGACATACCACTTTCGAGCGAGCAAGTCCGCAACATTGCGCTCCGCGCGCGACGGTCAGGACACTCGTTTGTATTGGATAATCTTTCAAGAAACATTCTGGATTCCTCGGAAGCTGTGCAGACCGAACTCGCGACGTCCTTGCTCTCCATCCCCCGCTTGCACCTGAACCCGTCTCTTACGGCATCACTCTTGTTTTGCATCACTCCCAACCACCTCTCTTCCCTTTCCTTAGGCACATTATCTAATATCGCTTGCACTCTCATCCATCACCCTTCACCATCTGACACGGCGACACTCTTGACGCGCGTAGCAGAGGACATCGCACGGCGCCTGAAACCTCCTTGGAGGAGGAATCTTTCATTAAGTAATGGGTACACTATTCCCATATGGCCGCTCTTCCGACTAGTCGTGCACCTGTCCGAACTTCATTTGAGGGAGCCAGCCATGCGTATTCTGCAGTCTTTGGTGGAAGCTGCCTATATCCCACCGGAAGCCGTTCAGCGCACAGATCAGACCTCGGGAGATTTTCACATAATCATCATACTCACCCTCGTCCGTTCATGCATCTTCTGGAAATGGAATCGCAGGGCATTGGCCGTTCTGAGGGATTACCTCGGTAGAAAGCCTCCAGAAGACCCCATCATCAGCAGGCTGTGTCACGACGTTCTGTATGCTCTCATAGAGTTTCCTACGGTCGACGATTTAGATCTCGGCGTTTCGTTCGTCGAGGACATGGTCTTGCGCTCGGAACCAATCTCCATTTCCCCCGACATTGTTCGCCAGATTTATAGCAGTGCCCAGTCTCTCGGCCAGCCTCAAATAGCCACCAACCTTTATATGCTCGCCCAAAGCGGATCTAATCAGTCTTTGCACAACTTTCCCCTCCCAAGTGGCACCGCTCTGACGTGGTTTCTTCGTCACCTAACTGAAAATCCTGCTTCTTTGCACCATGCGCGAGGTCTGGCTATGCAAGTCGCGGATCACTTCGAGCCCGTACCCCTGACAGATCGAGCGGAATTCATCGCCATCGCAGCCGAAAGTGGATTCGCAAGCCCTGCCAGGTTACTCTGGGAACGCTATTCCTCTGGAAGAGGAGGGCGGATAGTCGCGGGGAACGCTGCTATGATGGTGCGCATGTGCAGCCTTTTTGCTAATTTATGTCGAAGAAAGTCTGCCCCCAAGGCTGAAACCTCGGGACTTGTGGATGCCACGCTAGCTTCCCTTGTCCATATCAGCCCCCATGACGACTCGAAAGATCACCTTACATCGTTTTCGGAAGAAGAAAGGGACTTCAGAAGCTTTGCCAACTTGGTCCTGACTAGGTACCGCGAGGCGAAGGAGCCACTCTATCAAGCATCACGAGAAGATCTAAATGCATTGGCCCGTGCAAACATCATTCTCGGCCATGTCACAGAAGCACTCCGAGTCCTACGGGTCGTCGTAGACCGGAACGAGTATCCCGACCTCCATGATCTTAACGTCGTCCTCTCTGCTCTTGCAAGCTCGGATCCACGCAAGGCTATGAGAATGGTCCGACGGATGGCCACGCATGGCCCGAAACCAGATGGCATATCGATCGGTACCGTGATCCATCATGCAGCAAGACACGGCGACTTTGCTGTGATCATGAATCTATTCCAATTGGCGCAGGAAACCGGACAGCAACTCACGACTAAAACTATGGTCACAGTCATCAGGGCGAGTGTGACACTCAGCGGTGCGGACAAGAGCGCTCTCCGAGACAATCTGGTTCGTGCGTTGGAGATCATCACGGCCAACGGAGACTCGAACCATCTCGCGACTCTCGATATGGGCAGGTTCTGCACCAATGAGGCTCTCAGAGCGGATGATCCAGCTCTGGCATTCGAATTTTGGAAACAGATGCTGCAACTCAAAGCAGAATGGGATGATGCAGCGCACGTCTCTCTCAGACGCCGTATTGCACGCAGCATCCGGTCGCACTGCAAGAAAGGACACATCCGTGCTAAGGACGGACATAGGATGGTATCCACACTGAGGTCGGCGAAGGCGCGGGATGGCCAGGTGACAAGAGGCGGTAGTGGATGACCCCATCCATCGGCACGTCCGATCTGGCGGATGGGAATGGGTTTTGGGGGCATGGGAGTGCATCCGACCGAGCTGCTCTGCGGTCTACGTTCGATACTTAATTAGGGTATTGCCATAGGGCGGTGACAGGAATATTGGCCAGGGTGAGGGCAAAGAATAATATAATTAGAGTTGTCAAGTAAATTACACCGAATCTGGCAGTCGCATGCGCATGCGGTGGCACGGACAGCTGGCAGACGGTGACGCATGAAGATGCCATCATCCTAACTTAATCTCGTGTTCCTCATGTGCACATGATGAACAAATGTGGTATGGCTCAAGAAGACATGTAAAGTGACTTGATGTGATTGTGGGTACCAGATTGAGAGGTGCGAGGTCTACTAGTGGGGGCGATACGATGGATGAAATGAATGGGAATTGGGCCGATCCATCGGCTTTGCCCTTGAACCTGAATGGGGGAGAACATCCGGGTATCGGCCCTCTCGGCTCTCGGGATGAGTCGATGAGGTCGTGGCGCCCAGCGGGGCAAGGCCATCTCGTCGTCTGGGGGTGCCAACCGCGCGTGACGTCGTGTCGAGGAAGTTCTGAAAGACTGGGGCGCTGATTTGGCCCTGATATTGGATCTTTGGGAAGATCCAGGAGAAGTGCCCAAACCGTGTAGCAAAGGCAACACGGGGCCAACCATGATTAGACTGAGATTGCTCAAAATCTTCGCCCAAAGTCCAGTCAAACGTCTGCACCCTGCCACTGCGATTTGCTGTACTTCGACCAGGGTTTGCCCTCTCCCTTTCTTTCTCTTCTCCTTGACACGATGCCCGCCGCTCGTCCAAAGAAAGGAAGCGAAGCAAGTTCTGACGATGCGACCACCAGAGAGGGCCACTCTGATAGCAGCAAGATAAAGAGAAAGTGAGCCCTTTGCTGTTGGCCGAGCTTTCTCCGTTTCGCCCGCCTTTCAACCCCTTGAGCTGTCTGCCAGCCCTCGCTGTACTCCCCATCCCTCCCTCCCCCTCCTGTCCTCTCACCTCATCTGGTCTTCCTTCTTCATTGCTTTCGTTCGCTTTCTTGTTGCCAGTTTCTTCCCGTCATGTTGTTTGCAATTTACTTTATCTCGCGCGTCACGGCTAACCCCACGCTTGTCTTATCTCTTTTTAGGCGCCAGTCCCAGAGTAAGCCGCGATCTCCCGTTTTCATTTCCGCGCGCTCAATTGACCCGCGCCTCCCCACAGGCTGCGATGCTTGCCGTGCCCGTAAGGTAAGGTGCGCGAGGGACAACCCAGACGATTCTCAATCTTCCTGCAAACACTGCATCACCCTCGGCATCTCCTGCACTTACGATTACCAGCCAAAGAAACGCGGCCCCCCCAACTTGTACGGCATCGCAGCTTCCTTGATGTACTCATCTTTGATCCCAGACTTTGCGCTGGCCCACTACGACAGGTACTTGCGCCGGCTTCAGGAAGCTGCCGCCGCCGCCGCCCAACAGCAGCTCGAGTGCCAGAATGGAGAGGCCA
>Ga0209488_10001071_pt1 | contig 23197 bp, 15 predicted proteins | sample Rivendell_Oct201_8_FD_188349 | JGI IMG/M metagenome (GOLD analysis project Ga0209488, IMG submission 188349) | Vadose zone soil microbial communities from the Eel River Critical Zone Observatory, Northern California, USA -... | ecosystem: Environmental > Terrestrial > Soil > Vadose zone >...
AGACGTCCATGTTCGAGTGGTGCGTGCGGCTGTCGTAGCTGATCGGGTCCTGGATGAACTGGAAGCCCGGCAGATCGACGCCGTCGTACGACAGGTGGTCGGTGCCGCCGGTGTTGTTGAGCGTCAACGTCGACGCGCCGAGGTCGTGGAACGGCTTGAGCCAGCTGCGGAAGATCGGCGCCACCGCCTCGTTGCCCTGCAGGTAGACGCCGCGCACCTTGCCGGTGCCGTTGTCGAGGTTGAAGTAGCCGGCCAGCAGCGCGTGGTCCGGCTTCGGCTGCAGGTTGCGGTCCTGGTCGCGCTCGCCGAAGTGCTCCTTGACGTAGGCGCGCGAGCCGAGCAGTCCCTCTTCCTCGCCGCTCCACAGCGCGACGCGGATCGTGCGCCGCGGGCCCTGGCCGTTCAACTTCACGAACTCCTGGATCAGCCGCACCGCCTCCATCGCCACCGCGCTGCCGCAGCCGTTGTCGGTGGCGCCGGTGCCGGTGTGCCAGCTGTCGAAGTGGCCGCCGAGCATCACCAGCTGCCGCTCGAGCTTGGGGTCGCTGCCGGGGATCTCGGCGATGACGTTGAAGTCGCTGAGGTCGTCGTCGGTGAACGTGGTCTGCAGTTCCACCGCGACCTTCACCGGCACGCCCTTCTTGAGGATGCGGCAGATGCGGTTGTACTGCTCGACGGCGATCGTGAACTGCGGGATCACCGTGGCATCGCGGTCCTGCGGGCTGCTGCGCTCGTTCTCCTTCGCGTTCGGCTTCGGCAACGCGCCGGCGCCCTGGACGAACAGGGTGCCGTAGTCACCCTTGCTGCCGCGGTCGACCAGCGCCAGCGGCTTCTTCTCGGCCAGGATCTTCATCACCGCCTGCCGCTTCTGGAAGCCGGCGCGGAAGTCGGTCTGCGCCGAGGCCGCGGCGGCGCGGCGGTCGCGCGTACGGGGGGCCTGGTCGGCCATGCCGAGCAGGTCATCGCTCTCGAACCGCTTGCTGACGCCGGTGAACGGCTCGTTGACCTCGCGCGGCTCCTCGGTCAGCACGATCTTGTTGGTCAGATCGAGCGCCTTGAGCTGGTCGGCCTCGAGGCCCGCGGCCAGCACCACCTCGGCCTCGATGCGGCCCGGCAGGCTCGGCGACCATGCCTTCGGGTAGGCGAGCACCGGCCACGGGTTGTCACCGATGACTTCCATCAGCACGTGGTCGCAGCGCCAGCCGCGGCCGAACGGCCCCCACTGCTCGGTGTGCGCGTTCTGCAGGCCCCAGCCGCTGAAGGTCTTCACCGCCCACGCCTGCGCGCGCCGCATGTTCGGCGAGCCGGTCAGGCGCGGACCGTAGACGTCGCACATCCACGACAGGTGTTCCATCACCTGCGACTTCTCCAGGCCTTCCTTCTTGAAGAACGCGACCGCGACCTCTTCGGCGCTCGGCGGCGGCGCCGGCGCCGGATCTTGTTGGGCGAAAAGTACCGTCAGGTTGACGGCGAACGCGGCGACGGCGCGGGACAGGTTGGGCACGGGACGTGTTCCTCCGGGAAGTTGGCGGGCTGCCTACGGACGAAGTCGCAGGCGTGCGAGAACGGTAACCAAAGAGTGGGAAGCCGTCGCGGGCCACTGTCCGGCGGGCGCGACCGGCATTACCTTGCCAGCCCTGTTCCCCGAGGAGTGTCCCATGCTGCGCACCGCTGTCTGTCTCGCTCTCGCCGTTCCCATCGCTGCTCAGAGCTGGGTCGATCGCACGACGGCCACCGGTCCTTCACCGCGCCACGGCCACGCCATGTGCTACGACGCGGCGCATGACTACGTGTTGATGTTCGGTGTCAATGACACCTGGACCTGGAACGGCACGGCGTGGGCGGCGCATGGAACGACCAGCATCTTTGCCGGCGGCACCAACGACCACTCCGGCCTGGCGATGGCCTATCACCCACCGACCGGACTTCCGGTGCTCGTCACCAGCAACCTCACCTGGACTTGGGACGGCGCGACCTGGAGTTCGCGCGGTGGCCTGCCGCAGATGAGCGGCAACTGCGATTATGCGATGGCCTTCGATCCGGTGCGCGGACAAATGGTGCTGTTCGCGGGAGCTTCTTACGGCGCAGGTTCCCTGAATCCCGCCAACGACACACTGCTGTGGGACGGCTTTGGCTGGACACAGCGCCAGCCCGCCGTGCGGCCCTATCCCACTTTCTTCCCGCACATGGCCTTCGACCCGGCGGCAGGCAAACTGTTGCTCGCCACCAGCGACCTCAACCACACACAGACGTTCTTCTGGGAGTGGAACGGCAGCAACTGGAACCAGCGCGCCTATCCGTCGGCACCGACGATGTCGGGTCCGATGGTGACCGACACGCAGCACAACACGGTGTTGATGTTCGACGCCTCGCTCGACCCGCAGCCTGGCCACACCTGGACCTTCAGCAACGGCTCGAGCAACCGGCTCGGTCTCGCGAACGAACCGAGCCACCGCGCCTTCTCGGCCGGCGCATTCGACCCCGTGCGCGGCAAGTTCGTGCTGTTCGGCGGTTCCAATTCCTACATCGTTTTCTATCCGGACCTCGGCGACACCTGGGAGTTCGCGCTCGGCGCCGGCGCCGCCTACACCGTGTTCGGCGCCGGCTGCGCCGGCAGCCGCGGCATACCGTGGATCGCCGCGCAGGGCACCTCGCTGCCGCACACCGGCCGGACGTTCGAACTGCACGTCGGCAACCTGCCGTTCACCGGTCCGGTGTTCGTGTTCCTCGGCCTGTCCAACACCAGCTACGGACCGACGCCGCTGCCGTTCAACCTCGGCGGGTTCGGCGCGCCGGCCTGCAACGTGCTCTGCAGTGGCGACGAGGTGCGGCTGGTGACCAACGTGCTCGGCTCGGCGGTGTGGACCTTCGACGTGCCGCCGAATTTCCCCGGCGTGACGTTCTACAACCAGGCGTTCGCCATCGATCCGGCCGCCAACGCGCTCGGCATCACCGCCAGCAACGGCGGTCAGGGCACCACCGGCTTCTGATTCCTGAAGGAGACATCCCATGCTGCGTCCGCTGCTCTGCGTTGCTCTCGCCGTTCCGCTCGCTGCCCAGGGCTGGGTCGACCACACCGGGCCGACATGGCCGTCGCCGCGGCAACACCACGCGATGTGCTACGACGCCGCGCATGGCTACGTGATGATGGCCGGCGGCTGGCCACAGATCTTCTTCGGCTCGCTGCTCGAAGTGTGGACCTGGAACGGCACCAGCTGGACGCGCCGCGCAACGGCCAGCACACCGAACGGCCAGGGATACCAGTCGGTGACGATGGCGTTCCACGCCGCGACCAATGAAGTGGTCATGGTGCTCGACCTCGCCACCTACACCTGGGACGGCAGCGACTGGTCGCCGCGCGGCAGCGTGGCGCCTGGCTCCGCTACCAACGGCGGCAGCGTGGGGTCACCGACGGCGGCAGCGTTCGATCCGGTCCACAACCAGACAGTGCTGTTCCTCACCCAGCGCTACAACAGCACCCCCTTCTTGGCCGAGACCTACGTTTGGGATGGCTTCGGCTGGTCGCTGCGCAACACGCCGGTGCATCCAGTCGGGGACGCGGTGGGCATGACGTTCGACCCGGTCGCCAACCGCCTGCTGCTGTGCACCAGCATCAACGGCGGCGCGTGGTTCTGGGAGTGGACCGGTTCGAACTGGCAACAGCGCCTCTACAGCACCGCGCCCGCCAACCCCGGCGCCCTGACCACCGACACCGCGCACGGCAAAGTGGTGATGCTCGACAGCGTGATGACCAGCGCGCCGAACCACACCTGGACGTTCGCCAACGGCCAGGGCACGCAACTGTCGACGCCGATCGAGCCGACGCGACGGCTGAACGGCGCCATGGCCTACGACGCCGCCCGCGGCTCCTGCGTGCTGTTCGGCGGCACCACCGGCGGCCCGGTCGGTAGCGGCGAACTCGGCGACACGTGGGAGTTCACGCTCGGCGTCGGCGCCGCGTACTCCGTGTTCGGCGCCGGCTGTGCCGGCAGCCGCGGCGTACCGTGGATCGCCGCGCAGGGCACCTCGCTGCCGCATGTCGGCCGGACGTTCGAACTGCACGTCGGCAACCTGCCGTTCACCGGTCCGGTGTTCGTGTTCCTCGGCCTGTCCAACACCAGCTACGGGCCGACGCCGCTGCCGTTCAACCTCGGCGGGTTCGGCGCGCCGGCCTGCAGCGTGCTCTGCAGCGGCGACGAGGTGCGGCTGGTGACCAACGTGCTCGGCTCCGCGGTGTGGACCATCGACGTGCCGCCGAACTTCCCCGGCGTGACGTTCTACAACCAGGCATTCGCGATCGATCCGGCCGCCAACGCGCTCGGCATCACCGCCAGCAACGGCGGTCAGGGCACCACCGGCTTCTAGCATGCCCTGACCGCAGCGTCAGCGCGGCGGGCTGGACCGCCGCGCACCCGATCGTGATCGCGAAGCCTGCCGGCGCGCGACCGGCGGCCGCTACGATCGCCGCGCACCGGCCGCCCAATCCGCGCCGCGCGGCGTTCGGTCGGCGCGCGTCTGCCCCTGCAGATCCGGCGACCGGCCAATGCCTGGCCAGCTCGCCCCGGGTTTGCGTCCGCCGCGCTGCCGCTCTCCAATCACCACGACCACCGCATGACCGACTCGACCCGACTCGAGCGCGCCCTCGAGGTGTGGCTCCGCTTCCAGAGCGAGGGCGGCGATCGCGACCAGCTGCTCGCCGGCCATCCCGAGCTGGCCGACCTGCTGGTCAGCATGTTCGACGACGAGCAGCCGGCCGGGCCGTTGGCGGAGCAGGTGATCGGCGACTTCCGCATCGTCCGCGAAGTCGGTCGCGGCGGCATGGGCGTGGTCTACGAAGCGCGGCAGCGCTCGCTCGACCGGCGCATCGCCCTCAAGGTGCTGGCGCCGCACCTCGCCGCCCGCCCGGTCGCCCTGGCGCGCTTCAAGCGCGAAGCGCTGCTGCTGGCCCGCTTCGACCATCCCGGCATCGTCCGCGTGTTCGACGTCGGCGAGGACCAGGGGCAGAACTGGCTGGCGATGGAGTTCGTCGACGGCGAGACGCTGGCGCAGCGCCTCGACCGGCTGCGCGCGAGCGGCGGCCACAGCGGCGACTCGCTGCGCCAGCTGGTGGCCATGGTCGCCGACGTGGCCGCAGCACTGCAGCACGCGCACGGCGCCGGCCTCGTGCACCGCGACGTCAAGCCGGCCAACGTCTTCCTGCGCCAGAACGGCGCCGCGGTGCTCGGCGATTTCGGCCTCGCGCGCGACGAAACGGCGCCGACCATGACCCAGGCCGGCACCGTCGCCGGCACGCCCTACTACATGTCGCCGGAGCAGGTGCGCGGTGCGCCGCTCGACGCGCGCAGCGACGTGTTCGCGCTCGGCATCACGCTGTACGAGTGCGTCACCCTGCGCCGGCCGTTCGAAGGCAGCAGCACCGAAGTGGTGTTGCACAAGATCCTGTGGCGCGACCCGCGCGATCCCCGGCGGCTGCGTCGCGGCCTGCCGAGCGACCTCGCCGCGGTGGTGATGAAGGCGCTGGAGAAGGAGCCGCAGCGCCGCTACCAGACCGCCGGCGAACTGGCCGCCGACCTGCATGCGTTCCTCGAACTGCGCCCGGTGCAGGCCAGGCCGGTGTCGACGATCACCCGCGTGCGGCGCTGGACCAGGCGCGAGCCGCTGCAGGCGGCACTCGCGGCCACCGGCGTACTGGCGCTGCTGCTCTCGGTGCTGTTCCTGCTGCGCCTGCCGGAGATCCGCGCCGCCGGCCGGGCACAGCTGCAGCGCGACTACGACACCGCGGTCGACGCCGGCATGCAGGCGCGCAACGGCAGCGACCAGGACGCCTGCTACCGGCACTACGCCCGCGCGCTGCAGCTGCGCCCGGATGGCGCCGAGGCGATCGCGCTGCTGTGCCTGGCGATCGGCAAGTTCGACGGCCCGGCGGCCGCGCTGGCCGAACTCGAGCGCCACGGCGACGCCGACGACCCGGATCTGCTGCAGCGCGCGCGCGCGCTGCTGTTGCGCCGCGCCGGCCGCGACGGCGAAGCCGAACGGCTCGAGCACTCGCTGCCGCCGGCGGCCACCGCGTTCGGCCTGCTGATCGACGGCGCCAAACTGCTGGAACCGCAGCCGACGCCGGCCGCGCGCCAACGGGCCTATGAACTGCTGTCGCTCGCCGTGCGCATCGCGCCGCGCCCGCGGCTGATGCTGTACGTGCAATGGGCGGCCCTGGCGCCGGCGACCTCCAAGCTCGAGGGCACCGAGGCACTGCTGCACCTGTGGCCGGACAATCCGCTGGCGCTGCACTACGCCGCCGCCAACATCCAGGACGCCGACCCGAACCGCGCCGCCGACCTGGCCAGGAAGGCGCTCGCGCTCGGCCTCGCAGAACCGAGCGGACGGCACAACCTCGCCGCCTATCTGCGCAAGGCTGGCCGTGGCGACGAAGCCCTGCAGGCGGCGCAGGATGCGCTGGCCCACGACCAGGGTCTCGACCATCGGCTGCGCGTCAATCTGCTGAGCATGCTGCGCGAGTTCGGCGACCAGGCCGGCGTCGGCCAGCAGTGCGAACGCTGGGTGCAGCAGGCACCGGACGAGCCCGAGGCGTTGCGCGCGCTGGCGACCTGGTGCGCCGACCAGGGTGACTGCAGCCGCGCCCTGGAGCTAGCCGAACGCGGCGTGGCCGTGCGGCCGAGCGATCCGTTCCTCAACTTCCAGCTCGGCGTGATCTTCATGGACTGCGGTCGGAGCGACCGTGCGCGCCAGATCACCGAAGCGCTGGTCGCCACCTCACCCGCCAATGAACCGGCGCACCGCCTGCTGATGACGTTGCTCGGCGACCTGAAGGACGAGACCGCGTTGCTCGCCGAGCTGGAACGCTGGTGCGAGGCGATTGCGGACAATGCCGAGGACTGGGGCCAGCTCGCCGGCGTCCTGCTGAAGATGGACGATGCGGCAAACTATGGTGCGCGCGCGTTGCGCGCCGCCGAGAACGCCGACTACCTGACCGGTGGCAACGACGCCAGGCACCTGCGCCTGCACGCCGATGCACTGGCCGCCACCGGCAACCCGGCGGCGGCGCAGTCACTGCGGCAGCGCGCCGAACGGCTGGCGGCCGGCAAGCGGTGACCGTCGCAGCAGACGCAGGTCGGTCGTACGCGGTGCGATGCGGCTACTTCGCCTTGCCGGCGTCGTCGAGCTTCGCCTTCTTGTCGGCGTCCGGCAGCGCGTCCCACTTCGCCATGCACTTGGTGCAGCAGAAGCCGACGTTCTGGCCCTTGTAGGCCTCGGTCGGACTCTGCGCATCGAGCTCCTCGCCCGACATCGGGCACCTGGCATTCATCGCGGCCTGCGCCGAACTGGAACTGGAGGTGCTGGAGGTGTTGCTGGTGTGGTGGCACGACGCGCCGAGCAGGAACAGGCCGGCGGTGATCAGGGACGGGGTTCGCTTCATGGTTTCTCCGCGGTTGCGAGCCGGCTGATCTTGCCGCGCCGGCGCCGGCGATGCCATCCGGTGTCGGATGAATGTGGCGGCGCCGTGCGCCGCCCTGTCGATCGAGCTGTTGCGCGATGCCGTGCGGCGGCCGCGCCACTGAATCACCCGGTGCCACCGGCCTTCGCCTGCGCGGCGATCGTCTCCAGCTGTTCCCAGCGCGCGTACAGCGCCGCGATCGCGTCGGGCAACGCCCGCCGCCGCGCGGTCAGCTGCTCGAACTCGGCCCGGCCGGCGGCCGCGTACAGCGCCGGTTCGCCGAGCCGCGCGTCGACCGCGGCCAGCTCGGCCTCGGCCTGCTGGATCCGCTGCGGCAGGCCGTCGAGTTCGAGCTGCTCGCGCGTGCTCAGTTTCTTCGGCCGCGGCGATGGCATCGCGGCGGCCGCCGTCTTCGCTTTCGGCGTCGTCGCTGCCGCGGCCTGCCGTTCCCGCCCGAGCCGCTCGAGCAGCAGGCTGAGGTCGCCTTCCTGCACGCGCACGCGGCTGCTGCCGTCGAGGTAGACGATGCGCGTGGCGATGCGGTCGAGGAACCAGCGGTCGTGGCTGACCACCAGCACGGCGCCGGGGAACGCCAGCAGCGCCTCTTCGAGCGCGCGCAGCGACATCAGGTCGAGGTCGTTGGTCGGCTCGTCGAGCACCAGCACGTTGCCGCCGGCGCACAGCAGCCTGGCCAGCAGCACGCGGTTCTTCTCGCCGCCCGACAGCGTGCCGATGCGCGCGTGCTTCATCGGGCCGGGGAACAGGAACTGTTCGAGGAAGGTCTCGATGCGCAGCATCGCGCCGCCGACGGCGACGTAGTCGTTGCTGCCGGACACCGCCTCGAGCACGGTGTGCTGCGGATCGAGTTCGGTGCGGCCCTGGTCGATGCCGGCGAACTTCACCGTCGGGCCGATCACCACCGTGCCGGTGTCGGGCTGCAGGCGGCCGCTGGCGAGCTGCAGCAGCGTGGTCTTGCCGGTGCCGTTCCGGCCGACGACGCCTATGCGCGAGCCCGGACCGATCTCGAGATCCAGGTCGCGCAGGACGGTGCGGCCGTCGAACGCCTTGCTGACCGAGCGCAGGTGCACGACCTTGTTGCCGAGCCGCGGCCCGTCGGGGATGCGGAACGCCAGCTCGGCGCTCGGCGGTGGCGGCGCCGCGGCGACGATCGCCTGGTAGCGCTGGATGCGCGCATCGGCCTTGGTGGTGCGCGCCGGCGGCCCGCGCTTCATCCACTCGGTCTCGCGCCGCAGCAGGTTGAGCCGCGAGCGCTCGGTCTGGTGCTCGCGCTCGAGCCGTTCGGCGCGCGCGACCAGGAACGCACCGTAGCCACCGTCATAGCTGTGCAGTTCACCGTCGTCGATCTCGACGATGCGGTCGACCAGGCGGCCGAGGAAGTAGCGGTCGTGGGTGACCATCACGAACGGCAGCTCGTGTGCCAACAGCCAGTCCTCGAGCCAGTCGGTGACCGCGGCGTCGAGATGGTTGGTCGGTTCGTCGAGCAGCAGCAGTTCGGGCGCACCGACCAGGATGCGCGCCAGCGCCGCGCGCCGGCGCTCGCCGCCGGAGAGTTCGCCGCAGCGCGCGTCGGGCCGATCGAGGCCGATCGCCTGGATCATCGCCAGGATGCGGTGGTCGACGTCGTGGCCGCCGAGCTCGTGCAGCTGTTCGTCGAGGCGCTGCTGCTGCCGCAGCAGCCGCTCGAGCCGGGCGGGCGGCAGGTCGGGCTGCGCCAGCTCCTGGTGTACTGTGTCGAGTTCGCGCTGCACGATGTCGCGGCCGGCGATGCCCTCGGCCACCACTTCGCGGACCGTGCGGTCACCGGCCAGCTCCGGTTCCTGCGGCAGGAACGCCAGCGCCAGGTCGCGCCGCACCGTGCGCTGGCCGAGGTCGGGCACCAGCGCGCCGGCGAGCACGCGCAGCAGCGTCGACTTGCCGCTGCCGTTCGGACCGACCAGACCGATGCGTTCGCCGTCACCGACCACCAGCGACACCGAGCGCAGCAGATGGCGATCGCCGACCGTGACGTCGATGTCCTGGACGGTGAGCAGGGCCATGCGCTCGGCCAGCTACTCGAGTTCCATCAGCAGCGCGCCGGCGGCCACGGTCTCGCCCTTCCTGCACAGGACGCGCGTCACCTTGCCCGCCGCCTCGGCACTGAGCGGGTTCTGCATCTTCATCGCCTCGAGCACGACCAGCGTCTGGCCTTCGGCGACCGCGTCGCCGGGGCTGGCCTTGACGTCGACGACGATGCCCGGCATCGCCGCGCGCAGTTCGCGCCGGCCGCCCAGCTTGTGCCCGGCCACCGCGTGCGCGGCGCGCTCGCGTTCGTCCTCGACGTGCACCTGGAAGCGCTCCCCGAGCAGCTGCAGCGTCACCTGCTCGCGCTGGACGTCGGCCATCACGTCGTAGCTCCTGCCATCGACCAGCAGCGAGAACGCCGCGCCGTCGCCGACCAGCGACAGGTCGAGGTGCAGCGTCTGGTCGCCGCTGTGGGCGATCAGCCCCTTGCCGTGCCGCTCGATCGTGAACTCGCGCTGCTCGCCGTCGAGCTTGGTGAAGTACTTCATCGGCCGTTCCTCCGCAGCCGTTCGGCGCGGCCGAGCAGCGCCCAGCGCGGCGCCGTCACCTTCTCGCCGCTGTGCGCCGCGGTGCGCGCGCCGGCGCGTTCGGCCACCAGGAAGCGCGCGGCGGCGGCGGCCAGCATCGCCAGTTCCTTGCGCTCGGCCGGCGGCTTCTTCGGCAGGCGCTCGAGGATGCCGGTGTCGTAGTCGCCGTGCTGGAACTCGGTGCTCTGCAGCGCCCGCAGCGCCACCGGCAGCGAAGTGGCGACGCCGACGATGCGCACCTCGCGCAGCGCGCGGCTGCAGCGGGCGATCGCCTGCGCGCGGTCGTGACCGTGCACCACCAGTTTGCCGAGCATGCTGTCGTAGTGCGGCGTCACTTCGAGGCCGCGGTAGAGCGCGCTGTCGAGCCGCACGCCGGGGCCGCCGGGCATCGTCAACCGCTGCACCGTGCCGAGCGACGGGAAGAACGTCTCCGGGTCCTCGGCATTGATGCGCACCTCGATCGCATGACCGGTGGGCGCCGGCACCGGCGCCAGCTTCTCGCCGGCGCCGATGCGGATCTGTTCGCGCACGAGGTCGACGCCAAAGCGCATCTCGGTCACCGGATGCTCGACCTGCAGCCGCGTGTTCATCTCCAGGAAGTAGAAGCGGCCCTCCGAGTACAGGAACTCGACGGTGCCGGCGCCGACGTAGCCGACCGCGCGCGCCAGCTTGCAGGCGGCGTCGCCCATCTGCGCGCGCAGTTCCTCGGTCAGCACCGCGCACGGCGACTCCTCGACCAGCTTCTGGTGCCGGCGCTGCACCGAGCACTCGCGTTCGCCGTAGTGCACGACGTTGCCGTGCTTGTCGGCCATGACCTGGATCTCGACGTGCCGCGGCCGGGTGACGAACTTCTCCAGGTACAGGCGGTCGTCGCCGAACGCGCCCCGGGCCTCGGCGCTTGCCAGCTGGAACGCTTCGAGCAGTTCACCTTCGCTGCGCACGATGCGGATGCCCTTGCCGCCGCCGCCGGCCGCCGCCTTCAACATCACCGGGTAACCGACCTGCTTCGCCGCCGCCGCCAGGCCTCTCGGCTCGACCGCCTGCTGCTGCCCGGGCACCAGCGGCACGCCGGCCTGCAGCGCGATCTTGCGCGCCTCGAGCTTGTCGCCCATCGCCGCGATCGCCTTCGCCGGCGGCCCGAGGAACTCGATGCGGGCCTCGCTGCACGCCGCCGCGAAGTCCTCGTTCTCGCTGAGGAAGCCGTAGCCCGGATGCACTGCGTCGGCCCCGCTCGCCTTGCACGCGGCGATGATCTTGCCGATGTCGAGGTAGCTCGCAGCCGGCTTGCTGTCGCCGATGTGCACCGCATGCGTCGCGCGCCGCACGTGCAGCGCGTTGCGGTCGGCGTCGGAGTACACCGCCACGGTGTCGATGCCCATCTCCTGGGCAGTGCGGATCACGCGTAGCGCGATCTCGCCGCGGTTGGCGATCAGGATGCGGCGGAAGCGGTGCATTCGGGCCGGCGAAGGTAACGCGCTCGCCCTGCGACCTCTATCTTTCTCCCGCTGCCCGGGCGGCTCGTTCCGCGCCGCACACTGACCGTGGACCCGATGCACGTCACGCACATCGAACTGCTGCCGGAGGGCGCGGGGCGGAACTGAGCAGCGTCGCTCGTCGGTCAGGTCAGTTGCCGGCCAGGTCGAACTGCTCGCAGGTGCGTTCGACCAGACCGTGCAGGTGGATCGCCGCCAGCGCCAGGCCGACCTTGCCGTAGTTGACCGAAGCACAGGCCGGGGAACGCTGCGCCAGCCATGCCTCGTAGACATCGCCGAGCCGCTGCTGCAGCCGCTGCAGACCGGTGCTGATCGAAGTGGTCCACAGCCACGGCGTCGTGGCCTTGAGCCAGGCGGTCAGCCGGCTGGCGCCGTCGTGCGCGTCCGCTGGCGCGGCGGCGGCGCCGCGCAACAACGCCGCGACCAGGGCCCGCGTGCCGTCGTCCGACAGCCCGAGCGAGGCGATCGCGCGGCTCAGCAGCGGGTGCAACTCGGCCAGCGACTGCCCGGCATCCTCGCCGCGCGGCAGTTCGCGCCGCACGAACTCGGCGGCCTGGTGCTCGAACAACAGGCGCTCGACTTCCTCGTCCTTGAGGCCCGGGTAGAACCGCAGGCCCCAGCGCCGCGCCGTGCGCGTGACGATCTCCCACCAGTTGTTGTTGCGCGCGAACGGCGACAACTGCTCGGTCAGCCGGTGCGTGCGCGCCTGCAGGCCGCGCAGGTTCTGGTTGATGATGCGCCAGGCCTGCTGCTCCGGCGACTCACCGCACCGCAGCGTGCAACCGAGCAGCCGGCCGATCAGCAGCCGGCTGGCTTCGGGCATGCGCAGCAGGATGCCGAACGGACGTTCGACGCCCTGTGCTTCGGCAAGCCGCTGGAGATTCTGATGTCGGATCATGTCTGGCAACGGCCCGACATTATCCGCGCCGGCGCGCATGGCGCCACCCGGGCCTGCACACGATCCCGGGGTCGTCGTGCGGGCGGGCACCGGCAACACCGACGGCGCGGCTGTGACGTTCGACCGTGTACCGCCTTCGCGCTTCACCGGTGAATGCTGCTACCGGGGTTGCCAACCGTCCTACAATGGGCGCCGTCACGCTGCCCCGGCGGACCCGACATGCAAGACAGTACACGCCGCGAGTTCCTGAACCGCAGTGCAGTTGCCGGCATCGGCCTCGGTCTGTTCGGCAAGCCGTCGCCGCTGCGGGCCGGAGTGCCCTGGCGCGGCGAACCGAAGGCCAAGGCGGTGATCCAGCTGCACCTCGAAGGCGGGCTCAGCCACCTCGACGCCTTCGATCCCAAGCCGGACGCCCCGGTCGAAGTGCGCGGCCCGTTCGGCAGCGTCAAGAGCAAGATCGACGGCGAACGGCTGTCGGCGCTGCTGGCGCGGACCGCGGAGGTCGCCGACAAGGTGACGCTGGTGCGCTCGCTGACCCACACCGAGGCCGACCACGACCGCGCGGCGCACAGCGTGCTGACCGGCTACCAGCCGAGTCCGGCGATCACCTACCCGAGCTTCGGCGCCGTGGTCGCGCACGAACTCGGCGTCAGGAACGACCTGCCGCCGTACGTGGTGGTGCCGGCGGCGAACAGCATCTTCCTCGGCACCGGCTACCTGAGCGCCGGCAACGCGCCGTTCGCGGTCGGTGGCAATCCGGCCAACGACAAGTTCCGCGTGCGCGACCTCGCCGCGGCCAAGGAGATCGACGACGCGCGGCGCGAGCGCCGGCGGCAGCTGCTGCACGATCTCGATGCACGGTTCCCGGAGTTCGGCGCCGCCGACGCGGTGACGGCGAGCGCGGCGTTCTACCGCCAGGCGTGGTCGCTGATCGAATCGCCGGCGGCGCGCGCCGCGTTCGATCTGGCGGCGGAACCGAACGAGCAGAAGGATCGCTACGGCCGCAACGGCCTCGGCATGAGCTGCCTGCTGGCGCGGCGGCTGGTGCAGGCCGGCTCGCGCTACATCGTCGTCACCCACGGCGGCTACGACCACCACTACCAGATCGGCGGCAATCTGCCGAACCGCCTGCGCGAGGTCGACCAGGCGCTGGCGGCGCTGCTCGCCGATCTCGACGCCAGCGGCCTGCTGGCCGAGACGCTGGTGCTGGTCACTTCCGAGTTCGGCCGCACCCCGCGGCTGAACGGCGACGCCGGCCGCGACCACTGGTCGCGCGTGTTCAGCTGCGTGCTCGCCGGCGGCGGCATCAAGCGCGGCCACGTGCACGGCAGCAGCAACAGCAGCGGCGCCGAGCCGGAGACCGATCCCGTGCGGCCGGCGGACCTCGCCGCCACGGTGTTCACGCTGCTCGGCATCGATCCGCAGAAGAAGCTGCTGGCGCCGGGCGATCGGCCGATCGACCTGGTGCGCGATGGCAGCGTGATCCAGGGAGTGCTTCTGTGACGACGGCCGCGAGCGTGGCCGGAGTCGTGCTGCTCGCGTTCGCCGGCGCCGGCCGCACCGCGCCGCGGGTCACTGCGCTCGATCCGCCCGGTGGCCAGCGCGGCACCGAAGTGGTGGTCCTGGTGACCGGCCAGCGGCTGTTCGAACCGCAGGGCCTGCTGCTGAGCCGGCCCGGCATCGAGGTCGCCGAGGTCAAAGCCGGCGACCAGCCCGAAGGTTGCAAGGTGACCTTGCGCGTCGCCGCCGACTGTCCGCTCGGGCAGCACCCGCTGCGCCTGCGCACCGCGTTCGGCCTCAGCAACCTGGTGCAGTTCACCGTCGGCGCACTGCCCGAGCAGCAGGAACAGCGCCAGGGTGACGCGGTGCAGAAGCTGGCATTCGGCGTCACGGTGAACGGCAGCATCCACAACGAAGAGCTCGACCGCTATGCCGTGGAGCTGGCTGCCGGCCAGCAGCTGCGCTGCGAGATCGAAGCCCTGCGGCTCGGCTTCGGTCTCGCCGACCTCGCGCTCGCAGTGCTGGCGCCGGACGGCAGCGTGATCGCGCGCGCCGACGACACACCGCTCGGGCGCAAGGATCCGTGGCTCGCCTGCACGGCCAGGCAAGACGGCACCTACACGGTGCAGGTGAGCTGCGCCTACGCCGGCAACCAGGGCGGCCAGTACCGGCTGCACGTCGGCGGCTTTCCGCGGCCGACCGGAGCCATGCCGTGCGGCGGCCAGCCCGGCGCCGAACTGCAGCTGCTGCTGCTCGGCGACGGCGACAGCGACAGCACGAAGACCAACCTGCACCTGCCCGAGGGCGGCGATGATCCGTTCGCATTCTTCGCCGGCGACGCACGCGGCGTGTCGCCGACGCCGATCTGGCTGCGCGTCGGCGGCCCGCCGGACCGTGCGCCGGCGCCCGACGACCAGGGCCGCAACTGGATCGAACTGCCCGGCAGCGTGCACGGCCAGATCCGCGCGCCGGGCGATGTCGTCGGCTTCCACTTCCACGGCAAGAAGGGCGAAGGGCTCGACCTGCGCGTGGTCGCGCGCCAGCTGCGCTCGCCGCTCGATCCGGTGCTGCAGGTGCGGCAGCAGGACGGTCGCGTGCTCGCCGCCGCCGACAGCCAGAACGGCCAGGATCCGCTGCTGCGGTTCGATCCACCGGTCGATGGCGACTACCGGGTCGAAGTGTCGGACCAGCAGCGCACCGGTTCGCCCGCGCACTTCTTCCGGCTCGAGTGCGCGCGCCGCTTCGACGCGCCGGCCAGCAAGCTGGTGGTCGGCCGCGGCGAGAACCCGGTGGTGACCGTGCCGCGCGGCGGTGCGGCAGCGGCGGTGCTGCAGCTCGCTGCCGTCGATCCGGACGCCGGGCTCGCCGTGCAGCTGCCGGACCTGCCGGCCGGCGTGACCGCGCAGTCCGGTCCGCTGCTGCGCGGCAGCAACCTGGTGCCGCTGCTGTTCACCGCCGCGGCCGACGCGCCGCTGGCCGGCGCCCTGCTCGCGGTCCGCGCGACGGCGCAGAAGGAGCCGCACGAGCGCGATCCGGGCTTCGTGCAGGAGATCGCGCTGGTCACCGGCCGCAACGACGCGCCGCTGCTGCGCAGCAGCCAGCGCCGCCTGCCGATCGCGGTGGTCGAAGCGGCGCCGTTCACCGTCACGGTGGCGCCACCGGCGGTGCCGATCGTGCGCGGTGCCGGCCTCGGCCTGCAGGTGCACGTACAGCGCCGCGAGGGTTTTGCCGAACCGGTGCACGTGCGCGCCGCGTGGACGCCGCCGGGCATCAGCAGCGGCCAGGTGGCGATCGACGGCAAGAGCGACGCCGGCGTGCTGCCGCTCGACGCCAACGGCGAAGCAGCGCTCGGCACCTTCCAGCTGCCGATCGTCGGCACCGCGACCGTGCGCGGCGCCAACCTCGAGGTCGCTGCCGGCGCGTTCGTGCCGCTGCTGGTCGACAAACCGTGGCTCACCGCGCAGGCGGGCAAGGCGCGCACCGAACAGGGCAAGCCGGTGGCGCTGAAGCTCGGACTCGAACGCCAGCGCGAGCTGACCGGCCCGCTGCACGCGGTGCTGCTCGGGCTGCCGCGCGGGGTCACCACCACCGAACTCGATCTGCCGATCGACACCACCGAGCTGGTGTTCCCGCTGACCGTCGCCGCCGACGCCCTGGCCGGACGCCACAAGAACCTCGCGGTCGAACTGCGGGTGCAGCACGGCGACGCTGCCGTGGTGCATCGCTTCGGCGGCGGCGAGCTGCGCATCGACCAGCCGCGGGTGACGGCCCAGGCCGGAGGCAAGCAGTGATGCTGGCGCGCACCTGCCTGCGCCTGTTCGCCGCGCTCACCACCGCGGCACCGCTGCTGGCACAAGCACCGGCGCCGACGCCAGCGCCGACTCTGCAGCTGCTGCCCGAGCGCGTGCAGCTCGATAGCGGCCGCGACCAGCAGCGCGTGCTGCTGCTGCTGCACCTGCCGAGCGGTGCCTGCGAAGACCACACCGCCGACGCCAGCTGGTCGCTGCAGACGCAGGACCTGGCCGAGCTGGACACCCAGGGCGGCAGCGTCGTGCTGCGCCCGCGCCGTGACGGCGACACAGTACTGCTGGCGCGGCTCGGCGATCTCGAAGCGCGCGCGCCGGTGTCGGTGCAGCACAGCGGCACGCGCCCGCCGATCAGCTTCACCAACGACGTGCTGCCGATCCTGACCCGCAGCGGCTGCAACGCCGGCAGCTGCCACGGCGCCGCGGTCGGCAAGAACGGCTTCGCGCTGTCGCTGTTCGGCTACGACCCCGCGCACGATCACACCGCGCTGACGCGGGAACTGCGCGGCCGCCGCATCGATCCTGCCGAACCCGAGCACAGCCTGTTCCTGCTCAAGGCCACGCAACAGGTCGCGCACAAGGGTGGCAAGCGCTTCGCCACCGATGCCGCGCTGCACGCTTTGCTGCGCGAATGGATCGCCGCCGGCGCTGCCGCCGACCCGGCACCGGTGGCGCTGACCGGCATCGACGTGCTGCCGGCGGCGGCGGTGCTGGTCGGCCAGGGGCGCACGCTGCCGCTGCTGCTGCGCGCCCGCAGCAAAGACGGCAGCGATGCCGACGTCACCGCGTTGGCGTTGTGGAGTTCGAGCAACGACACGATCGCCAGCGTCGCCGGCGACGGCAAGGTGACCGCCAACGGCACCGGCGAGGCCTACGTGATGGCGCGCTACGGCGGCTTCGCCGTGGTCGCGCAACTGCGCGTGCGCCTCGACGACGCGCCGTTCACCTGGCCCGAGGTGCCGGCCAACAACTTCGTCGACCAGTTGATCTACCAGAAGCTGCGCGATGCGCGCGTGCTGCCGGCCGCGGTCTGCAGCGACGCGGTGTTCGTGCGCCGCGTGCACCTCGACCTGCTCGGCCTGCTGCCGACGCCGGCCGCGACCACCGCCTTCCTCGCCGATCCGGCACCCGACAAGCGCGCGCGACTGATCGACGACCTGCTCGAGCGACCGGAGTTCGCCGCGGCGCAGGCGATGGCCTGGGCCGAGGTGCTGCAGGTCGACCAGACCACGATGGAACAGAAGGGTGCGGCGCTGCTGCAGCACTGGCTGCAGGACGGTTTCGCCGCGCACCGGCCGTTCGACGCGATGGTGCGCGATCTGCTGACCGCCAACGGCTCCAGCTTCGCCAACGCCGAGGTCAACTTCTGGCTGACCGCGCCGGCGCCGAACCTGCTCGGCGAGAAGGTGGTGCAGAACTTCCTCGGCGTGCGGTTGCAGTGCGCGCAGTGCCACAACCACCCGTTCGAGAACTGGGCGATGGACGACTACTACGGCTTCGCCGCGTTCTTCGCCCAGATCGGCAAGAAGCGCAGCGAGGACCCGGACGACCAGGTGGTGTTCGACCGGCAGAACGGCGAGGTGCAGCACAAGCGCACCGGGGCGGTGATGGCGCCGCGGTTCCTCGGTGGTGCCGTGGCGACGATCCCGCCGGGAACCGACCGCCGCACGGTCCTGGCACAGTGGCTGACCGCACCCGACAACCGCTGGTTCGCCGCCAACGTCGCCAACCGCGTGTGGGCGCGCCTGCTCGGCCGCGGCATCGTCGACCCGCCCGACGACGTGCGCGTCAGCAATCCACCGTCGCACCCGCAGCTGTTGCAGCAGCTCGCCGCGCTGCTGGTCGAACACCAGTTCGACGTGCGCGTGCTGTTCCGCGCGATCTGCAACAGCCGCACCTGGCAGCTCGGCCCGCATCCGGACGCGCCGCCAATGCTGTTCGCCGGCAACCTGGTGCGCCGGCTCGCGGCCGAACAGCTGCTCGACGCGATCGGCGCGGTCACCGCGGTGCCGACCAAGTATCCGGGCGTGCCGCTCGGCGGCCCGGCATCGGCGATCGCCGCCGGCCGCACCGGCGTGCGCTTCCTCGACGTGTTCGGCCGGCCGACGCGCGACAGCGCCTGCACCTGCGACCGCCGCGCCGAGCCGACGCTCGGCCAGACGTTGCACCTGATCAACGGCGAGACGATCAGCAAGAAGATCAGCGAAGGCGGTGGCCGGCTGCAGCACGCGCTGAAGGACAAGCAGGAACCGGCAGCGATGCTGGACGACCTGTTCCTCGCCGCCTACAGCCGCGCGCCGACCGACGGCGAACGCGACCGGCTGCTGGCCCAGGTCACCACCGCCACCGACGCGGCGGCGGCGTGGCAGGACATCTACTGGGCGGTGCTCAACTCCAAGGAATTCTCGTTCCAACACTAGGCACGACGATGCGCGCGAACCGGATCCCTGACGCATTGCTGAGCCTGCTGCTGGCGGCGCTGCTGCCGGCCCTGCTGCCGGCCCAGGAACCGACGCCGGCGCCGGCACCGGCGGTGAGCGCCGCCGAACGGCTGGACAAGCTGCTGCAGGAACTGGCCGGCACCGACGCCAAGGTGTGGCAGGGCCGACTGGAGAAACTCGAGCAGCAGGCCAAGGCGCACGACCAGCAGGCCGCCGACCTGCGCGCGCAGGCGATGAAACTGCAACAGCAGGCGGCCGAAGCCGACGCCGCCGCCAAGTCGGTGCGCACCGAGATCGAACGGCTGAAGGAACTGCAGAAGCTGTTGTCCGGCGGCAAGCCCACGGCAGCACCGGCGCAGACACCGGCACCGGCGAAGCCCGCGCCGGACAAACCGGCGGCCGAACCGGTGAAGACGCCGGCGAAGAGCGAGCCACCGAAGGCCGACGGCAAGCAGGCCAGCGTCGCCGTCATGCCGGACCACGCTGCCGCGGACGCGATGCCCAAGGAGCTGGTCACCTGGACCCACGTGCAGAAGATCTTCAGCGAGAACTGCGCGTCCTGCCACGACGCCGACGAGAAGAAGGGCGGGCTCGACGTGACTTCGTTCGCGGCGATGCGCCAGGGCGGCGGCTCCGGCCGCACGCTGGTGCCCGGCGAACCGGAGCAGAGCCGGCTCTATCTGTTGATCGCGCGCAAGGAACAACCGTTCATGCCGCGCAACGCCGACGCGCTGCCGGCCGAAGTGGTGAGCAAGCTGCGCACCTGGATCGAACACGGCGCCGCCGAGGACGAAGGTGCGGCGCGCACGTTCCTGAAGCAGCGCGCCGCCGCGGCGAAGGCGAGTGCGGCCGAGGCCGGTGCCGACTCCGCCGCGCCGGCGCCGCTGCCCGAACACCTGCCCGTGGTCACGCTGCGCGTGCCCGCGCGCCCGGCGCCGGTGCGCAGCCTCAGCCGCAGTCCGCGCGCCAGTCTCTTGGTGATGCCGGGCCAGCAGCAGGTGCTGCTGTTCGACGGCGACCTGCAGCCGCTCGGCGTGCTCGAGTGCCCGCTGCCGCGCGTCGACGGCGTCACCTTCGCGGCCGACGGCACGCTGCTGCTCGCCGCCGGCGGCGCCCCCGGCCAGAGCGGTGAAGCCGTCGTCTACGACGTGCACACCGGCAAGCAGCTTCTGCGCTGCGGCAGCGAACACGATGTGCCGCTCGCATCCGCGGTGCACGCAGCCAGCGGCCTGCTGGCGCTCGGCGGCTCCGGCAAGCTGGTCAACGTGCACAAGCTGCAGGACGGCAGCGTGCTGTTCACCGGCAAGCACGACGACTTCGTGCTGGCGCTCGACTTCGCGCCGGACGGCAGCCTGCTCGCCGCCGCCGACCGCAGCGGTGCGCTGCTGGTGTGGGAGGTCGACGGCGGTCGCCTCGGCCAGACGCTCAGTGGCCACAAAGGCGCCGTCAACGGCGTCGCCTTCCACCGCGCCGGCCGCCAGCTCGCGAGCGTCGGCGCCGACGGCACGCTGCGGCTGTGGGACGTGATCGACGGCAAGGAACTGTGGCAGAAGCCGGCGCACCAGGGCCAGGCGTTCGCGGTCGCCTTCGGCCCCGACGACCACATCGCCACCGCTGGCCAGGACGGCATCGTGCGCACGTGGGATCGTCAGGGCAAGGCGCTGGCCAGTTCACCCGCGGCCGGTGAATGGCTCTACGACGTCGCGTTCGGCAGCAGCAGCGAGCTGGTGTTCGCCGGCGACTGGCAGGGGCGCGTGCACCGCTTCGATGTGAAGGCGAAGAAGCTGACGGCGTTGGTGCCGTTGCATCCGGCGCAGTGAGTCACGGCTCCGGATTCGTGGAGCGGCTCATGAGCCGTTTGCAGTTCGCGACGGCGACCCTGTGCTGCGTGGCAGGCCTTTCGGCCCAGCCAGCAGCACGTGCGTCCGGTTCCTTGCTCGCCAGCTACCGCGAGGGCCCCGAACACGGCTACGTCCATGTCGACCCGGGTGACCACACACTGAAGTGGGTCGTGGTCCGAGATGGCGGACCAGCAGCGGCTCGGATCACCCTGCCGGTCGATTTCGCTGGCGCAGCGACCTATCTCGGCGAGCACGTGTTCGTCGTCTCCGGCCTGCACCTCGACCACGCCACACCGCGCAACATCCTCGGCGGAGTGCTGATGTTGATCCGCCTGGACCCGGCGACCAACCAGATCGCATTGGTGCAGCAACAGAGCTACCCTGGCATCGATCCGTACCAGCTGTGCCACAATGCCGCCGAAAGCATCCTGTACTTGTTCGACTACCAGGGTGAGCGGGTCCTGTTCCTGCCGCTCGACAAGTCGAAGCCGATCCTCGTACCAGGAGAGAGTGCTCTTCCCGTCGTTGCGGTCACCAAGGCGCAGGTTCCGTTGCTGGAGAGATGGAGATCCAGGACGCTTGCCCCACGGGACGGGTCAGGGTTCATGATCGGCTCGACGCGTCCGCTGGTCGACACGATCAGCCGATACGAGGTGTTCTTCTCCGGCACCGGCTGGGCAGTGCTGCCGGTCGCCCGGCAGGACATCGGCGCGCACTGGGACATCCGCGATCCGTGGTTGAACGCGCATGGCACCTTCAGCACGACGGGCGCGACCGGACCCTTCGAGCTGTGGCTGGTCGGCGATGCGACACCGACCCTGACCGGCATGGCCACGAGCGATCCGTTCCTCGTGCATGCCCCTGCACTCGGGCTGATCCCAGGAGGGTCGTACTACCTGGCCACGAGGGATGGCGTGCCGGGCTCGACGATCCATGTCTGCAATGGCATCTGGGGCGCGCCGCTGCCAGGGCCTCGCATCGCGCTCCAACATGACACCGTGGATGACCTGCGCATCGCCAACGATCGGTTCGTCGTCACCGCGAGGATCCTGTGGCTCGATGCAACCAATGAAGCGACGTCAGCGTTCCAGACCTGCCTGTGGGCAGGCATCCGCGACCCTTCGCGACCCGCAGTGATCGAGGATGGACAAGGCCACGCGGTGCTGGCGAACGTGCAACATGCGAGCAGGCGCACACCGACGACGCTCGACGGCAGGAACGGCGGCCACATGATCGTCGGCCTGCCGGTGCCAGACGATCCGACGCTCGAGGGTGTCGAGTTGCTGTTCCAATGGGCAGCGTTCGATGGCGACGAGGTGCTTGTTTCCGAGGTCCACAGCTCGCTGATCTTCCCCAAGGCCGCCACCTTCGCGAGCCAGGACCATCAGCCGGCCACCACGCCAGCGACGGCGGGCGACCACCGGCCGCACGCTCGTGTCGGGGGTGCTGCGGCGGCGGACCGCTGGTTGTCCGGCCGTCCGGGCGACGCGCAGAGCCTCGGCCTCTGGAACGAGACCGCGCGCAGGTTCCGGGGCCGGTAGACATTCTGGCCCGATTCATCCCCCCTCACGGCTCATGTAGCATACGAGGCCGTCATGCAACCGTTGACCATCCGCGAGCACCAGCGCGCACGACCGTTCAAGCCGTTCCGCATCTGCCTGGCGGACGGCACCAGCTACGAGGTGCGGAACCCTGCACACATGCTCGTCAGTGCGATCCATGTCTTCATCGGCGTGGAGATCGACGACGAGGACATGCCCGACCACTTCGACATGCGTGATCCGACGCAGGTGACGCGCATCGAGCCGCTGCCGGAAAACGGGCAGCCTGGCTGAAACAGAGCCGATCCATGCGCCCGAAGAGAGTCCGCCAATTCTTGCTCGCGGCACCGTTCCGGCCATTCCGCATCCATCTTTCCGACGGATCCCGTTTCGCCGTCCACCACCCGGACTTCCTGGCCGTGGGCGACAAGGAGATCGTGGTCACGCAGATTGCGGACAGTCAAGGCCTGCCGCAGCGAACCGCCACCTGCGATCCGCTGCACGTGACACACGTCGAAGTGACCGACGCATCGGGTTGACCCAGGCCGAGCGGCTACAGCGGAATGTTGCCGTGCTTCCGCGGCGGATTGCTGTCGCGCTTGCTGCTCAGCAATTCCAGCGCCTGGATCAGCATCGGCCGCGTACGCGACGGTTCGATCACGTCGTCGATATAGCCGCGCGCCGCCGCCATGTACGGGTTGTTGAACTTCTGCTTGTAGTCCGCGACCAGCCGCTTCTCTTCGGCGACCGGATCCTTGGCCGCGGCGATCTCGCGGCGGAACACGATCTTGGCGGCGCCCTCGGCGCCCATGACCGCGATCTCGGCCGACGGCCACGCGAAGGCGATGTCGGCGCCGATCGACTTGGAGTTCATGACGACGTACGCGCCGCCGTAGCCCTTGCGGGTGATGATCTGCACGCGCGGGGTCGTCGCCGCGCAGTACGCGTAGAGCAGCTTGGCGCCGTGCCGGATGATCCCGCCGTATTCCTGATCCGTGCCGGGCAGGAAGCCGGGCACGTCGACGAAAGTGACGAGCGGGACGTTGAACGCGTCGCAGGTACGAACGAACCGGGCCGCCTTCTCCGACGCGTCGATGTCGAGACATCCGGCGAGC
>Ga0209488_10001072_pt1 | contig 23178 bp, 21 predicted proteins | sample Rivendell_Oct201_8_FD_188349 | JGI IMG/M metagenome (GOLD analysis project Ga0209488, IMG submission 188349) | Vadose zone soil microbial communities from the Eel River Critical Zone Observatory, Northern California, USA -... | ecosystem: Environmental > Terrestrial > Soil > Vadose zone >...
GTCCTTGACTGTGATAAGGTGGCGGATGCTGTTGACACTGTTGAGCTTGCGGCTGTGACAGCTGTTCTTGAGAGTGATACGGTGGTGGGTGCTGCTGCTGCTGAGGATATTGGGATTGCTGTCGGAAATCCAGCGTCATTGTCGAGAACGCGGCAGGGCGAGGGAAGAGGGGATCTCCTTGCATACGCTCCGTGTTTCCCCTCTTCAGAGGCGAAGTCTCGGATAGAGAGAGACAGCCCACTTCTGGCTGTTCCTCTTCCGCCGGCGACTCCGCTCGGGCTTTTGGTAGGTCCTGTGTGTCTGAGGTAGGTAATATTGCACAAAGCAGGTCCTCGTTCAACGGCGCAAGGAGAAGGACCGAGAGGGATGAGTCCTTGCCCTGAGCTCCGCACCGCGCGATTGCGAACTACCAAGGAGTGAGAAGCGATCTGGGCCAGAACCTTGGCTACGTACGCATCTTCTCCGGCGAAGTGACTTGACTAGGGCTTCAAACTCGTTCGCAGCCGTCTCGCATGCGCACTTGACCCGCATCATCGGGGCCTTCTTTTTGAGGATATAGGCTTGAACGTCGCGTGTCTGCGTTCCGTGCTCAAAAATCTCAACTTGCAGAGACGTCGGCAGTGTCGCAGTGTCGCTGAATAGACATAAGTCCTCGATTGGAGAATCACAAGGGAATGTACGTACGGACGGCGAGCCATGTCAACTGCCAGCACCTGGAGGCGGACGTCTGACTTTTCCCCGGGCCAAATCAACGTTCCTGACCACTTGTCAACTGTTTGGTGTTGCGCTTCCACCGGTGCCAAAGCGGGTGTGGGAGTTGGCTCCGAAAAGGCTCTCCTTGTTCGGCCTCGCGGGCAATCATTTTCAGCGGGGTCTTCTGCAGGACGCTTGGCGGGGATTCTTGGTGGCATTTTCAAGTTACCTGGGTTGACAATCAGTAATAATGTAGACCAACGAGATGGTGTAGCACATTACCTCCCCGTTCGGGTGAAGACGCAAAGCCCGATAATAGGACCGTGTGGTGGGGACATTTGCGGAACCATGGCTCCATGGGTGTAGGTGAGACCTACAATATTTCATGAGAGGCGGGATGACGTGAAGTTGGCGTGAAGTCGCATACCGCATTAAATAGTTCTGAGAATTTCGGACAAGGACTGAGGAGTATCATCGACAGGTTAATGTCACGCTATCCACAAAAATTTAGGTCCTGCGGCATCTCCGTGGTCACACTAGTGCACTTACCTCCTTTATCTTGGTGGGGATGTTTTCCCATCGGGCGTCCCAAAAATTCAGCGAAAAATCACAACGAGAAGTTTCAGCGCCGTCATGTTGGCCAGCCGCGATGTGCAACAAATGGTATGAGAACTGTTCCTTAGAACCCTGACCAGAACCGCTCCGAAAGGTATCGATTAACTACGCGATGTTGAGTGACCTTTGGATGTAAATGGGAATGCGCGACATGGAAATACCTTGAGTGCGTCCACGTAACCGTCGAGCGCGAGCATGCTCAAAGGATCTCCTGCTATGGTCTGACCAGTCGGAATGCTTTTCAGTTTATGTTGGGCGTCAAAAGGCAAGAATTCGGTGACCGAGACGGGAGGGCCATTGCAATGAAGGGCACCGTAAGTGACGGATGCCACAAGGGCAGGCTGACGTGATGATAAGTGAAAATGAACCAAAAGGCCAGAGCACATCGGCTTACTCTCTGCGGGTGGGTTGATTCGCTGAGACGTATGAGTAGAGGATCGATGTAGTCGGTGATGACTTGGCCTTGGTTCAGATCAAGTGCGACGATGGAGTCTGCAAGGACGACGACGACTGGCGTTTTATGTGACTCTCGAGGCAGTGGGAGCATGCTGTACTACGAGGGCACGCCAGTTGGGGGTGATGTAGTACTTGGCGAGTACCTGCAGTGCCGGGGCCCTTTATCCTCCCAGGTGCGGGGGGCCATGTAATGCGCAATGGGACGTTCAAGTTGGCACCACATCGCTGCGGAATTGAATCAGCGTCCCCAATGTTGAGCGGGAGTGCCGAACCATGATAGTTTTTTGCCATCTTATCGCGGGCGCTTTGCCTTGGCACACTCACGTATGGACCCGAAGGAGGCCGGTGCCGCGGACACGCTGCACCTCCACCTCCACGTTCTGATGCAGTGCCATAGGCACTAGACCCCGGGCACCAGAAAGCGCGCATGGCACCCAGAAGGACCCCAGTGGACCGCCCGCCCAAGATTGATGATGCCAATACAGTCAGGGACGTGACTTCCAATGCTGTGTAACAGAGCAACTTTTGGAAGGTGCCTCTCAGTCAGTTCCCCGCTCTAGGTTTTGGCACCAGTCAGGAAGGAACGGGATTGGCTGCGTTAGCAGCTGAATGATAGCCACATGGGCTTCGGACCTGGAGATGTAGCGCATGAGTGGCACGAAGAGACGCGCAGTACGCCTTTATTCAACACGCGACTCGGATAATCGTTTCCGGCCATTCTCACCTCTGCGAGTTAAACCGTCTCCCGTCTCCTCTGCGCAGTATTCGCTATTCGTGATCATGATATACACACATCTGGCATCAGCGCATGGCGTCCATAGCAGACGAGCCCTTGAATTATTATGTAAGACTTATCACGTGAAATTAATTACCTCCAAACCTCCCAGCCCCTAGGACGCAGGACGCAAATTTCTGCCCTTGCTGAAAGCATCCTCGGTCAACGAATGTATATATTACAACAACGCAGATGAACAGCCTGAGAAAATAATAAGTTAACTTCAAACGTCCACACAAGCGGGGGGTATACGGTGATCGCGAGAGCGGGGGAGGTCATTGGCCCTGCCCGCCTTCCCCGTTGCGATGCATAAACGACTGGTACATGCCCAGCGTCACGCCACCCGTCGATTCCGGAGGCATCCCGCCGCCGCCCATCCCACTCATCCCACCTCCGCCCATCTCGCTGCCACCACCTGCACCTGCACCGGGACCGGGACCGGGCCCTCCGCCATTCATGCCCGACCCGGAGCTCAACCCCAACCCTCCAAAGCCAGCGGCGCTCATGGGCAGGTTCAAGCCGAGTCCCAAGCCGAGGCTGCTACCGCCATTCATCCCGCCGTTCGCGGCCCCGTTGCGAAACCCGCCCACTCCGAGACCGTTGCTCGCCCCCGCGATACCCGCGGAGCCCATGACCCCGCCGATTCCTAGCGGGCCCAAGCCAAGTCCGTTGCTTGCTCCTGCGCCGCCTGTGTTCATCAGCCCGCCGCCAAGACCTCCCCCGACGCCGGCGCCAAGCCCGCCATGCAGCGCACGTTGCATTTCCATCATCGTGCGTTGTTGATTCTGCTGCGCTTGATGTTGTTGTTGTTGTTGCTGCTGCTGCTGCTGTTGTTGCTGTTGTTGCTGTTGCTGTTGTTGTTGAGCGTGAGCGTGCTGTTGCTGCTGTTGGAGCTGCTGTAACGACGTCGGATGCCCCAGAAACCCACTTGCAATTGCATTCGCCTGACTTCCGGGAACGAAAGGATTGAGTTCTCCCTGCTTGATACCCATCTTCCCGAACATAGAACCAGTAGCTGTGGCTGGTATATTAACGCCAGAGGTTTGAGGAAAATGGTCCACTGGCTGCTGCTGCTGCTGCTGTTGCTGCAGCTGCGACAGCTGTGGTTGTTGCGGTTGTTGCTGCTGGGACATGGCAGTGGTATTAGGCATGGGTATACCCGCTCCCTGCATAATCGCCTGGAAGCTAGGTTGTTGCCGAATATAGATCTGGTTGATCGCCTGACTGAGTTGAGGCTCCGGCATGGCCTGAAAGTGGGGCGGTAACGCGTTCAAGATTATCTGGCGCACCACGGGCGGTAACGGGTGCATTCGGGGCTTTGGGATTTCAGGGATACCAGTAGTTGGGAATGCTGCACCGAGCAGGCCATGCGCGAACGGCGCGATAAGAATGTTCATCGTCTGCCGACCCATCCCTTGAATCTCCCAACCGGCAACGGCATACTGTTTAAAAGGTTAAAGGATGTCTTTCCAGGAACGGCGGCGACCTACATAGCTCTTGTCCCGGAGCAGCTTGACCAGCTGGCCATAGTTATGTTCATCCGTCCCAAGGATAGGCTTGATATGCATGACCACAGGATTGGTCTTCTTGACCCATTCCTGAAACTCTTCGTTCGATACAGCTGGTCCAGCAGGGGAAAGTAACAAGGATTTAGGCCACGTTGACGTGTACCTAGATGGATGTGAAGACATTAAATCATCAGTTGACAAAAATTCCATGAGAAAATGTGCGCACGCGTTGCCTCTCGATGCGGCCGCTGTAACCTGCGCGCGCACCTCCTTCTTCTCGTTCCTGGTCGTGTCCGTGCCCTGCCACAGTAGCGTCCCTGACCACTGGTGATCTATCCTTTCACCAAAGCCCCCTGCTGTTGGAGGACCTGCGCCGGGATTCGTTCCTGCGCCATTCCCACCAACGAGCCCCTGGTTGCCCTGCGTGAGCCCGCGCTGTTCAATAAGCTTCTTCATCTGCGTCACGAGGGCAGGCGTCATCTGAGGCGGCGGCGGCTGTCCAATGCTGTTGCTGTGCGAGTGCCCGCGTTGTGGTGTCGGTGTTGCACCGAGCGCATGAGCATCGGGCGTAGAAACAGAAACACCGCCCAGACCGGCCTGTTGTGGGATCGGCGTCGAGGCAGGATTGAACGCCTGAAGGAGGGCTGCATTTGCATTTGCATTCGCAGCCGAGGTAGGGCCCACGCTTGCCTCCGAGTTGCCAACATGTGGCGGCGACGAATTCATTGTCGACATCGTGTTCGGAGTCACGGATATTCCCGGCATCCGCGGTGGTACGGGTCGCGGTGTGGAATGTGGGTTCGTAGATGGTGTCGGCTGTGGGGTTGCGGGCAGTGTAGTCGTCGGAGGCTGATTTACACCAGGATTCGACGCGGGATCATGAGGCTGTGATGGTTGTGATGATAGGCCCTGCGCCTGTCCTGCGGCCACAAGTTGCTTTGCCTGCATCACTTTCAGCACGAACTCACGCCCCTTCCTGTATGCTGCGATCTGTTGAGTGATCATGACGCTGTACCTATTCGCCTCCTCGTTACGCCCAGCTTGAGCCGCCTCAACCTGCCTGTTACGCATGTCCGTGATGCGTATCTCCACTTGCTTGAGTTTAGACTGCATATCTGCAACATCGGCACTGGCTAATTGCTTTAGATTGAGGGGGTGCGAAGGGGGTTGAGATGGGAGTTGAGGTTGAGGTGGCATTGACGGTTGTACTTGGGGTTGGGGCTGTGATGAGGGTGGTGGTTGACTTTGACTCGGAGGCTGTGGTTGTGGCACCGAATTTGGTATTGAAGGTGGCGCGTGCTGTGACGGATTTGGTTTGGGGGGTTGGGTGCGATTCTGCACTGCCGCAGGCGCAAGTTCTGGCGTGGGTTCGGTGAGATCGATGATGCCCGATTCTGGGGGTTCGCGAGGAGGAGGTTTCGGTGGAGAGGAGTGAACCGTGGGGGAAGCTAACGAAGAAGATGGCGGCACAGGGACGGGAGCAGGAGGGACCAAAGGGCTAGATTGGGGGATGGGCTTCTTTGCGGCCGCCAAGGCCGGCGACGCGGTCTGCGAAGGAGGCTTGGCAAGTTTCGGACCTGGTGAGCGCTGCTCTGCGGGACTCTCTGCGGGACGCTTGGCGGGGATTGTAGGTGGAACTGCAGCTAGGTTAGGGCCGTGAGCGATCTTATAGAGTACGAGTGATATGGGTAGAGGTAATACCTTTGGGTTTAGGTGAGGGCGTAAAGCCCGATAGCAGGATGGTGTGATGAGGACGGGTAGGAAACCATGGTTGTAATCGCGTATCTGAGATCTATTAGATGCAGTAAGGTGAGGGGGAGGTGATGTGATGTTGACAAAGGAGTGACGCACGGTGGAGAAGAGCTCCGAGAACTTGGGAGAGGGGCGGACAAGCAGCATTGAGCAATTGATGTCGCGCTGTCAAGGGATGGTAGGTCCGTAAAGATTCGTACGGTCATGGAAGTGCGTTCACCTTCTTCAGCTCAGCGGGAACCGTTGCCCATGTGAGACCATCAAGAGCGGGGGAGGAATTGCAATACGGGTGCTTGGCATCATCAGGTTGCCCGGCTGCGAAGTGCCATAAATGACAAGAAAACTCCTCTTTAGGCTTATCGCGGGGCTCATTGAGAGTTAGGGGGCGTAGGTGCTTCTGATTGGTGCTATTCTTGAGGATGTCGAACATCTAGCGATGCTAAGGATACTGGGCATTGAAGCGAACAGGTTGCAAAACGCAAGTACCTCTATTGCAGCAGCATAACCCTCGAGCGCGGCCATCCCCAAGGAACCACCGGCGAGAGTGCGACCTATCGCGAGTCTCGTGGGGTCCTCCTTCAGCTCGTTGAGTATCCCTACAGCGAAGGAACGATTGATGAAAAGAGGGGAGCCATCGCAATCCGGAGGTCCATAAGTGACGATTCCTAGGCGAAGTTGCTAAGAAAATGGAAATCATTAAGAGCAAATTCGAAAAGCTGGATAGGAAATGAGGCTTTTACGTTGAAAGAGGAACTACCCCCTGGGAGACGATGGAAGAGTTGAGGCAAGTAGACGTGGAGGATGTGGTGCCATTCCGATGCGAGAGTGATGCTAGAGTCGAACATCACGGCGACAGCTGGTATTGGTGATGGGGTATGGGAGGGCAACGCACTCGCCATGATGAGCAGCCGTCAAGTAGTGGTGGAACAACTACAACAACCACGGAGGGAACAAGGGCTACAGGCGTGTCGTGTGTGTGTATTCGGTTATTCGGACAATCGGACCGTAAATACTACGACAAAGTAGTCCATAAAGTATAACTAGTTGTGTACGTTTTACAGTGGAATAGAGTGTAACCGTCCGATGAACCCAATGATAGCCATCGATATGGCACCTAATAATAGACTGAGATTAACTCCCACCCACGACGCAGCGTTAGCCTTCTGAGCGGCAGCAGCCTGGCTGCTAGTAGCTGTAGCTCTAACCATGCTCAGCCATACGCTGTACGGGAGGATGGTACCAGTAACCGTGGGGGTAAACGGTGTCGTAGCTGCGAAGCTAGGAATGAAGACGCCAGTGGTGGCCACGTAATTACCATTCGCGTCCGTAGTTGTGTATGTGAACGGGGTTGGCCCCCCTGGGGTTTCAGGAGTCTCTGCTGGCTGGCCAACAGGTCCTTGTTGACTATCAGGGGTCGTGGTAGCCTTGGTAGTGGTTGAGGATGTTGTCTGAGTGGCCGCAGAGGCAGGAGAAGTCGTCAGAGAGGTAGAGGTGGCCGCGGCTTGCACAGTTTGCCTGAGGTCCACGAGGCGTGAGAGGTAGACTGGGAGACGGAGAGAACTACTCACACTGATTGTGTGATAGTTTGACCAAGGGCATTCGTGGTGAGCTGCTCGACTATTGTATTGCCTGCCCTTGAAGGGGATTAATCGCAAGAGGAGTGGGAACGGGAACGAGAGACGCACGCATTTGTGGTGGTGACTAGTTGAGCTAACACGGAGGACGTAAAGGAAAGAATAAAAGTAATGACACGTAGGGCCTTCATTGAGAGGTGCAGGAGAGAATGGTCGGTGTGTGACCGTTGCTGCTGCGCTGCGGGCGAGTGGACTGCGTCAAGGGAGCGTGAGTGGGGCGCGGTGTGTGCTCCTCTCTTTTTTTGGAAATGAGGTATCGATTGGGCCCGGGCGTACTCGCTGGCTGGGCCGCAAGGTCGTCACTCTCCTTACTCCCTTTCTCCACTTGTAGATCCTTTTCTGTCTCCTTTGCGGCTCTTGCCCTCGTAAAAAAGAGGATGCCTCCTAAAAAGGCACCTGTTCAAGAGAAGAAGGTTCTCCTCGGTCGTCCCAGTAACAACCTCAAGATCGGTATCGTCGGTACGTTCATTCCCATATCTTTTCGCTCTTCATTCAACACTTTTGCCGTTCCATAGGCCTTCCCAACGTTGGAAAATCGTCTTTTTTCAATGTCTTATCGCAGACAGGTCAGCGCCGTTATTTCTCATTCTAAATGGTTGTATGCAACTAGTCCGTGGACTTTTCTTAGATCTCGGAAAGGCCGCCAACTTTCCCTACGCGACTATTGACCCAGAGGCAGGTCATCTTCGTCCATCATCTCGCTCGCAATTTAAATCCCTTTGTTAGGAAGCTCGCATACCTGTCCCCGACTCGCGTTTCGATTGGTTATGCGAGCAGTACAAGCCCGCCTCTCGCGTCCCTGCTCACTTGACGTGCATTGACATCGCTGGCCTCACCGCCGTAAGCGACTTTATCACTCAAACTCGCCATGACAAAGTAGACTCATTCGAACCAGGGCGCGTCAACAGGTGCCGGGCTTGGAAACGCGTTCCTCTCTCATGTGCGTGCTGTGGACGGCATCTTCCAAGTCGTTCGCGCTTTCGACGACGCGGAAGTCATCCATGTGGAGGGTGACGTCGACCCCTTACGCGACATGGAAATTATTCAAAACGAGCTCCGTCTCAAAGACATCGAATGGGTGCAGAAGCACATAGATGGCCTCAAAAAGACCGGCCGGAGCCTCGGCAGCACGTCCCTTGCAGATAAAGCCAAGAAGGAGGAAATCGTAAGTGTGTCATCATGTGGATTGAGTACATAGGAGGTCTCAAGGTTTTCAGGCCACTGTTGAAAAGGTACTCAAGTGTTTGAGTGATGACAAGAAGGATGTTCGGAAAGGCGATTGGTCCAACAAAGAGGCAAGTCTCTTGACGACCATTCCTTGCCTCCTTCCTTTCTCCTCGTATATTCGTTGCTTGATGATAAAGAGCGCATTGCTCGAATCAAACCCAGCTCGTCGAGGCGGGAGTAACGCCCCAACGTGCCTTTGAGATACCTGTCCATACTCTGACCATTATACGATATCTTCCCACCCCTTCTCGAATGACCGGAATGCTGATGGCACTATCGCGTATAGATTGACGTCGTAAACGGACTTTCCCTCCTCACGGCCAAACCTGTCACATATCTGGTCAATCTTTCCGAGAAGGATTACGTCCGCAAGAAAAATAAATGGTATATCTGCACAGAAAACCATATGTGAGTGAGTCACGTTAACCTGGACACCTCAGGTTACCTCGAATCAAAGCTTGGATCGATGCCAACAACCCAGGTGACCCACTCATTCCGTTCTCTGTTGCATTAGAAGAACGTCTTGCGCCTTTGTCTGCCGAAGACCAGGCCGAGGAAGAAAAGAAGCTTGGCGCGACCAGCGCATTGGGCAAGATCACACAGGCAGGATATACCTCTCTAGAAGTAAGTGTTTATGTTGGCCTTTGCGAGACCCCTTCTAATCTTAGTGCCGCACACCCGTACCTGATTCCTAGTTGATTCGGTATTTCACTTGCGGACCTGATGAAGTCCGTGCCTGGACCATCCGCAAGGGGACCAAGGCACCGCAAGCGGCTGGCGTCATCCACTCTGACTTTGAGAACAAATTCATCTGCGGCGAAATTATGAGTTATACGGATCTTCATGAGCATGGGAGCGAGGCGGCTGTTAAAGCGGCTGGTAAGCTCAGGCAGCAGGGTAAACCATACGAGAGTGAGCAATCCCCCTTTCCCCTCCTGTCCGAGTGACGGCTGATTGATCCTCCCTACTTAGTGGTCGATGGTGATATTGCCTACTGGAAGTCGGGCGGTTGAGCATGTGATGAATGAAAGAAGTAGCTCTACAATGAGGGAAATGTAAGCGAAGCGTACGTACGTGCCCCTTCCCACTCGTCTGAGACATCAGACATGCGCGTATAGAGTAAGGCGTTCTCTTTCTGTGGTCGTAGTGCCACTAGCCACCTCGCTCTGACCCACCTCACGATCCGAGCGTTTCTCCGTTTATTTGGCCCCGCGTGTGATCATCAGTGAATGAATGTGCACTCGAATGCGGCGGTCATGTCACCTAACGAGGCCATGCGACTCCGTCGCTTCGATAAGACACCGCCTCCGCCACCGTGACATTCTTCTCCACTTCCTACATTCAAAGAAAGTGAAAAAAAAAAATTCTTCTCGATGTGCCGTTCCCACACCACCCCACGCGCTTCGGTGCCAGCTGCGCAATGCCTGCGCCGTTCATACTGCTGCGCTTGCTGACTGAGCCAAGCCTACTATTTAGAGCTTGGCTTGCCTCATTTGGGAAACACCGAGCCCCCTCATCCCCACTAATCAATCAATCAATCAATGATCACTTCACTCAACGCATCAACCTCCAGGTCAGGCTGCCGTCATCCGACTCGAGCCGGTATATTATATGATATCCAACAGCACAGTGTACGGTGCAGGTGCCGTGGAGCCCGAAACACCCGTACATAGTAGAATACTTACTGCTTGGCAATTGACTGGCACTGGCACTGGCACTGACACTGGCACTGGCACCACTGGCACCAGCATCCGAGAAGAACCGAGTGCGCGCGTGCGTGTTGTCGGCTTGCTTACATTACAGTAAGCACCACCTGCGTGATGTGCACTATTAGTACACACGCAGCGATGAAACGGAGTGCAGTCGATCGACAACAGACAACAGGAAAAAAAAGGGTAGAAGCCGGTATCATTAAGAGCGGCGTGATTGGGTGCTTACACAACAAGGGGATGGGCCACTTTCTTCCGTCCTCGTGTTGGGAGCGTGGTCATCTTGGGTATTGGGCACTGATCCGAGTCCGTCCGTCGTCCGTGGTGTAATAGGCAACCGTGGAAGGACGCGTGAAAGGTGTGCGCTGGCTAAAGCAATGTGGGAGTGGTCCTGCGTCTCGAGTACCTGGCCCTAGTAAGCCGACGTCAACACCGCCCGCACAGCCCCAGAACATATGCGAGATCTTCGAGACATCGGAAACATAGTTACGCGCAAATCATATATTGACAAGACTACGCGTAGCGAACGAGTTGTAGTCAACAAACAACAAGACGCAAAGGATGGCCTGGGGTAATTGATTTAAGAAAAATTTGCAACGAGCAAAAATATCAAAAGCTGCGCTATATTAGGGGGTTCTCCTCTCCCGTCAGCGCTTGTCTGGGTCAACTCTTCTCAGGTACAGCTAGCTCTGTATGAAGGTCAGGGGGTTTAATACATCCCAGCTCGGCAAGTGTGCTCGATCCGGGAAGGATATAGCGGAGAGTACTGAGTGCTACAACATAAGTCCGACAGATGAAGGGGGGATGTGTCGAATGCGAATGGCCTGGGGTAATTGATTTGAAAAATGATTGAAGTCGGAGAGCGGCCGCCAACGCCATTCCTTGACAACAATCGAATGGGGAAAAATCCCCGACGCCGATATCATAAGACATCAGCCAACAAACACGCCGGATCCGGCAGAATGCATTATTTAGGAGGGGTGGGTGGGTTATCAGATTCACGTTCGTGATTCATGATTTTGAAACACAACCATATCGGCAGGGAAGATTGACGACAGGTGGCATGAGGACCTGGTGCCGATGATGAGGATGGCCTGGGTTATTTAATTTGAATATACTAGCCATATCGACCTCCCAGCGCTGCGGAAAGCGAATGAGACGAGTACTTCGGGATGCCAGAGCAAAGAGACACCTACACTCTCGATCCCGAATTGAGGAATCTGTGGAGTCACCGACAGGTCGAGGGCAATCGCATAACAGGGCTACTTCCCCTCAATGTCGCCCGATGCAACGAGATTCAAAGGTTTGATTCTCAAATAGCGCGGGGATTGAGGGGCGGGCCCGGTACAAGACAGATGCAGAGACCATCGCGTCCGTCCGCCCGTAACGTCAGCAGGTCATCGCTTTCTGGTTTGACCCGGCCACGGCCCTAGCGATTGCCCAGGCTTCGTCGTGGGGGCACGTGCAACGCAACGTCGCCACCAAAGGGGTATCACGCCATCCACGAGAATATATATACCTCTTTCTGGGCGCCGACTGAATATTTAAGCTCCGCTCTCTCGATGAGTCACGAGGCCAACATTACATTATCTCAGAGAAACAACAAAAGAATGGGGAAGGGGAAGGAATACAGCCGAATTATGATCCGAAAGACGGATAATTAGTTTACATAGCATAAAGAACCGAAGGTCATAATGGCGTCTCGTCATCGTCGGCCGAGGCTTACAGCACTCAGGTTTGCCTCACCGAGTGAGCCCAACACCTTAGGGACAGCACCCTTCCCACCAATGCCCCCGGCCTTCTTAGCCTCGGAGGAGAAAGCATTGCTCACGGCTGGCATGCTTAGCCGCCGCATCCACCCGCCTTTCGATTTCTCCCGCTCTCGTGGCGGACGCAGACGCGCAGTGAGCGGTTTCTCCGCATAGCGCGCGACTGTGCACGCGGGACACTGACAATCTGGCCCGTGTGCATCATTCGTCTCCCGGGGCACGGCAGAGGTTGCGGGGGCAGACGGGCCAGGTGGCAGAAGACTCGTTGTGCTATACGAGCGGCCCGACGCGAGTGATGGTGCCGAGGGCCGATTCTGCTGCAACACCTGAGACCGCGGCCTGAGCGGGGGCAGGGTACGATTGGGGCGTGAGGTATCGCTCGCATAACCGTCACCTGCCCCGCTGCGCAGTGTCCAGGCTCGCTCACGCTCGATTACCTCCAACTCGCGTTCACGGGCCCTCAATTCCAAGGCCCGTTCGCGCCGTTCGAGCTCTTCGAGTTCTTCAATGCGTTGTCGTCTTCGCGCTAGTTCGTCTGACGGTGTTTCGGTCCGACCAGGAGCAATTGATGGGAACTGCTGCGCGTGCTGTGGTTGAGGGGAGCCCGGACCGGGGTCACGAGAATGGTGGGATTCCTTTGTGGGCGATCTAGTTTGCCACCTGGAAGGGGTTGCAGATTCATTGCTATTATCAGACTGATACCTTGTCGCAATAGTGGCAACGCTGAGTGGTAGACGAGGAACATCCCGGGGCGGTGGTGAGGCTGGACCGGTCTATCCCGAGTCTAAGTACTAGCTCTAGCAGCAAAAAATGATCACTCACAGCACGGGTGTATTTGTCACGGATCGCAGCAACTATGCCTCCATTGCCTTTCGTGGCCTCGCTTCCTTCAATGCGTCTCGGCGCAGAATCCAGGGTTTTCGCCCTTAACTGCGCAGGCTCTACAGAGCTATCCACACCAAACTCCCGGTCTTCCAGGTAATCTCCTCTCCGGAATGTACTGCTAACTCCCGTCGAAGAGCTGGTACGTGAGCTGACCGCAGGAGATAGTTCTGCTTGCTGACGGTGCTGAGTAGTGGGAACCGGGAGAAGAGGTGATGTCGACGCAGAAGCCGAGAGCGAAGTCCGCGGCGGTTCGGCATTGGTAACTGGAGACGGCGTGCCCTTGGGTTCAAGAGGGTCATCGGAATTCGGCCCCAGACGCTCTGTCGAAGCAAATATCTCGTTTTTGACGTCCATAGCTGGCCTCGTGAGAGGCGTCTTCGGCTGATCTTGAGACTGTTCGGGCGACAAGGATCCATTGGTCAAAGCTGGGGTCGCGCTTTCCTCCAACGGAGACTCCGTCACCCTGGATAAGGCTATGGGAGGGCCCGAACCAGACCCGGGCACGTCCGAGGACGTTCGGGATTGCAATGGTCCATCACCTTGCAAAACAGGTGAACTGTGCTGATTGATTGGAGAGTTCGCTGCCGAATTGGATGAGAAGCTTGTCGTCAGGGGTGGTATTGGAAAGTGACTTGGAGGTTCAGGAAAAGATCCAAGAGATGCGATCGAGCGAACGCTGCCATCATCATAAACAGCCAGAGGCGGCTTTAGAGACACGGCCGTTGACGAAGCTTGGATTTGATGGGTGCGCGGAGGTGCAGGGGCAAAGCCTAGAAAAAAACGAAATTCAATGATGGGGACCTCCAGAGGGAACTGTCGGGAACCAACCAAATTCCCTGGCGTTGAGACCAGCTTCCTGTGCTCCCTGAAGAGGATCCGGCGTCGGATCCACGTCCGGCAAATCCGTGGGAATTGGACCAGTCCATCCACCTTCACAAAGTGCCTTCCATTCGCCGAGCGGCCCAATGAGCGGAGAGAAGCGCCGGATGCATTCTGCGGTGCGCAGCCATTCCGCTTCCGCAACTGTGGATAGAGTTGCTGCGACCTGGAACGTAACAGCAGAGTTCCTCTGGCTCACTGCGACAGCGTGATCACTAGATAATCTGAGTTATCAGAAGGAGGGGCACGAATAAGTCTTGAACTTACTACTTAGTTTGGGATATCTCAGGACCAAGGGTATTCAGTAGATTTATATAACGGTTGTGTTCTTCGGGGGCGTCGATGGCATTTCTCTTCGCTTTCTTTTCGTACAACTGGCCTGGGGTTGGCCTCAGAGCGCGCGAGCAATACCTCCGCACAACATAGACCTACCTGCCTGCTTGATTTTCGCATTAGCATTTGCTATCCTCTCATCGTGGGCCTTCTCTTCTTTCTGCATGGAGACTTGAGCACCTGGCGAGCTCAGAGACGACGCGCTGCTACATACCACAAGTTTTTTGAACCACTTCTTCACTTCTCCATTGATGACGTCACATTCCCTATCCACGAGCTTGGAGAACTTGGCGTCGATGTCGCAAAGCACCTCGAAGATGCTTGCACTCGCGTTGAATGCCTTGCCTAACCAACACTTTGTTTACGGCATAGCTTAATGGCAGATGGCAACGCACCGGGAACCTCTCCTGTTGGCTTCACTGCGGCGACATCTTTCAACGCTTTGGCAAGCTTCTTGTGCAAAGTCACGATGGCGCGGGCGGCTTCACTGTAATCATCCAAGAGATTGACGATGGCCTCAAGAGCCCGGCAGGACTTATGAATGTCCACACGTTCGGCAACAGCATGAACAGGCTGTATACTTGCCATGCCCGGCGTGTTCCAATCCCAAGGGAAAACGTGGGTATCGCTTCGTGACAAGTAAATGTGGGGGTTCAACTAATGGACATGGTGCAATTTGAGCGAAGTGTGCTGCGATACCAAGTCGGAATTTGCCGACGAGGCTGCCAACGCCGCGTTGGCAGTTGTATTACTTGGTTTACGGCCACATGCAGTGGATGCTTTATGCCCCATCTCCTTGAGTAGCGAGGTCCAGCTCGCGTTCCTGCTTATATGCATTCACCCTCTTCCCTCTCGTAGCCCCGCTGACATCTCGCTCGTCGTCGCGGACATCACTCAGAAGCTTAGTCTATCTGCCTCCCTAGAAATTTACGTACATCTCGAAGGGCATTCGTGTGAATTTGGTTTCGCGGCGTCGCAATCCCCCTGAGCGGCTGTCTCGAGGGAAGTATCTGCGCCCTCCTCACCGGTGAAAGGGGCGTAGTCAAAGCTAGGGTTGTAGTTTGCGTCCTATTGACCATGGTTGATGGACAGTGTGACAAGTTCCCATGTAAGTTTATATCAAGCGGTTACCACTCGTACGCCGTCATTGACATCATTACATTCGTTATCGTCGTTGGCGAAACTCGTCACTTTTGCTTCCGGCTGATGTCGTCAGAATGGAATTTAATCGAGCGGGCGAGTCCGTAGGATTCCGATCATGCGGAGATGTATATCTACTTTTACATTCTTTACCCCCTGGGTATATGCTCATGCGGGTCAAAGTCGACTGTTTGGCTAGCCTCATAGAGGTAGACAATGCCAAAGCAAAGGAATAAAGCTGCCCCACCGAGTGTGACTACAAAGAAGGGGGGGTCAAGCTATGTCAGATCAACTGAAGAATTGCATACCGTGCTTTGCCGATATTTTTGTAGAAATGTAGCGACCAGCGATGACGGCAAGTGCGGTGCATAATGAGTGCCCGACGATCGTCCCAAATGCGACGATGTATAAATTCTGAATTTAGGAAGGCCACGGTTAGCGCTAGACTAAGTGTGTGCATGTATACGGCTCCAACGTACATGTGCAGCGGCCAGCATGAACGTGGCAACTTGACTTCTGTCGCCCCACTCCCCTAAGAACGTGAGCACGAATGCTTGCACGAACACCGGTCCGAACAGCAAACCGCACAGGTTCCGAGTGCCCTCGAGCATACCCTTCACCGAAGAAGGGTACTTTGGCTTTTCCCGCGCGCCGTTTTCCACCTTGACGGGCCCGCCCGCTTCGATTTCTTCGAGCGGAATCACGTCGCCGTTGGCCGTCACCCGCCCGGTGCCTTCGTGCTCGGCGACATCCTCGTTTATCTCTTCCTCCGCCTCGCGCATCTCTTCGAGAAACTTGTCGCTTCCACTGGGCATGGCCATGCCTTCGAGGAAGAGCTTGACCCCAAAGACGATGAAGAGCACGCCGGCGGCGAGTTGGGTCCAGTATCTCGGGATTAACGTCGGGAGGATGTGGCCCATCGCAGCGGAGAGGATGGACATGACCACGAGCGAACCAAACGCACCAGCGAACACGACGATGCGTGGGTGTCGCATTGCCAGAATGGCCGCGATGAGGAAGGTCTTGTCACCAATCTCGGAGAGAATGATCATAGAGAACGCGCTAAGAAAGCCGTGTGCAGTATCTTCAACATCAGAAGGAGATCCATTTTCCGCTGACATGGAGGTTATGTCGCTAGGTCTTGAGAATTATTGTAGTAGTAAAGTGTTACTACGTGACCGTCTCGAGGCAAGGTGGGTAATAAAAAGAGTGGCCTACGGCCGTCGGAAAGTCGAGGAGGATGAGAGAAAATAAGATACACGGGGGAATGAGAAGATTATAGGTTCATAAAATGCGAAGGTGTTCAGCAAGCGAGCGGATCGCCGAACGAACGGATGATGCTGCGCGGGCAAACTCCGAGCGCCCAATGGGGATCGCCCGTCTATGGAATGGTGCCTCTTCCCTTTGTAGTACACCCACTCGCGCTGTATCTTTCATGTCCGTACCACTGTCATATGCAACTAAGGTGTTCGCAGCTCTGGTAGAGGCCGCCTGCTGAATTGGTCACGATTTTTGGATTGTCACATTTGAGGAGGCTGGGAGTAAAAGTGTGGACAATGAGAAAAACAGCTTGCATACGAACTGGCTGGATTTCACACACACCCGCTCAGCCAACCCTCTCAGCGGTCAACTCCAACCAAACGTCCAGGTCGTTCCATAGCTTCCTCCTGAGTCCATCCCATGCGTTCCTCCTCGCAGTCACGCACTTTTTGCAGAACCCCTCGTCCTTCCACGGAATCCCCATCAGGTCCTGCAGACCCATCAACGGATCAACCATCCGCTGCACATACAGCCCAGTTGTATGCACCAGCTCCACCCAACGGGCATGCACGCGTTCCACATTCGCGGACGCGCAACCACCGCTGCTCCCTCCGCCACGTTCAGACTGTATCTGAGTCTGCGAGCTGCGCGGACAAGCATAGTCCGTCGGTGCCTTCCCGGCAACCTCGGCCCAAGCGAGGCCAAGCTGCTCTCGCGCATGCAGCATCCTTATCAGATCTGCGCGGGGCAGCTTGTCAAAACCCACGTTTTCATCCGTCTCCCTGCCTTCCTCCGCTTCCATCGTGATGGTCTGCCCAAACGTCGGCAAGCGGAGCAATTCATAGCTCGCGCGCTTCTGTACGCCGCGTAGGTTGCAGGTGCGCGCTAGCGTGAGCGCCGCCGCCGCATGCGGGATGGCGTCGGTTGTAAGAGCGTCGAGCGTCGCAGGCCACATGCGTTCAAAGATGCGCTCGGCCCATTTACGTTGGGCGTCAAATGAGAGCGCGCGGGCGGCGCGCAGAACAGCTGCCAGGACGGGCATCGGAGGCGTCTCATCCGCGTACTTCCTACGAACCGACGGCAAGATCCACAAAAGAGTAAGCAAAAGAAAAACATGTTGCCACAACCGAAGTGGAGGTAGGCAGACAGAAGAAACAAAAAAGGGACACACACATTGGCTCTTCGATCACGGTCAACAACGTCGCAAAGTCGTCCGCAGTCGTCTCGGTGACGCGGTACACCGGTAGATGCCCGTTCGGGTTACGCTCGTCGACTTCGACTTCGAGATATGCGCGTCCGCCGCGCCGTTGCGTCCCCTTCTTCTGGAACGCGAAAGCAAAGTAGGCCGAGTGCTTTTGCAGCATCGACTGGTGTAGCCTGAACTTTGTCCTCTCGACCTCGACGACGACTGAGCCGTCGGGATGCCAAAAGTCGGGATGCGGTTGGGCTACAGAACTCGGGCCTGAGCGCAGCGCCGTCGGGGGTGGCTTTTCGCGCTTGTGTCGCTTTGCTAGATGTCCCCCGTCCTCTGTGGTATCATTCGTTGCTGTCGCCGCCCCGCGCTTCTGGCCTGAGTGGACGTGGCCATTGCCACCGCCTCGGCCGCCTCCACGACCCTGTCTGTTATGCCCAGTTCCCGATTGCTGGCCATCGGGATGCCCATGGTTATCATGGTGTTGTTGTTCGTGGTGATGATAGTTGTGGGTTGCCTGGCCGCCCTTTTGAGACTGCTGTGAAATTTCCTCAGCCCAAGCGCGGTGCAAGTCGTCCCAATGATCAGCTCTGTGGCGTGTGCCGCTAGCCAGCTCACGTGCAGGCGCAGATGCGGACGCGGGAGAACCATCACGTACATGATTGTTCCCCCCTCCTGCGTTTCCTTTGCCCTTGCCTTTGCCCTTGCCCTTGTTCTTTTGTTTGCCCTTGCCTTTGCCCGTCTCTGGTGCTTGTGCTTGTGAATGCGACTTGATATCGTCGGAAGGGTCTGCTTTGACTATGTGTACTCTCGCCACGGCCGACAGGTCGTTACTTCCGGACATCTGACGCAGATGAAAAAGCAAGAGAAAGACCGAGCCGCAGGCCGCGTGAGAAGGAAGTTTCGCGTTCTCGTCGCCAAAACTAGCGACGGCCCATAGTACGTAACATGATCACGTTATATTCAATAAGTCTTGTGTTGTCCGGGGTCAAGGCATGTCACAGGATTTTGTTGGTGGGAAGTCTTGATCACTCCAAAAGTGCAGAAGTTGGGTAGAGACCCAGAGATTTCGCGTGAAAATGATGACGTAGTAAAACTTGCAACGACGTTCACGTCCATCATTCTCCAGGAACCGGGATGTGGGGACCGGCTTCGTGAAGGTGTAAGGGAGGTCGGGCAGGATGAATGGGTTCAGGCAGTAGCGGAGTATCGTCGGAGATGAAGGGGAGAAGAGAAGAGGGAGAGTTCGTTATTTGGGAGTTCGGCCAGTTCGTTCGTTGACATTCCTGATTGTTATCGTGATATAGATGGCGATCATGGTCTGGTGGTGATGGAATCTTCTTTCCAATGGGGTTTCATCGACCAATTCCAACCACACGTCCAAGTTGTCCGAGTCCCACGTCCCACAACTTCCTCGTGAGCTTTGTCCCATTACTACAAGACCCAGGTGTTAGAATGCTGTCGGACGCTCAAGAGCTGCCACACGATCCTCATGATGTGTTTGCACAATGCTGAGGAACTTGCACTTACAGCAACCGTGTACAAACGTCTCGTCGTGGAATGGTGTCTCATGCACGCTCGGGCGTGCACACACATGTGCCCATGAGGTCCCGCAGGCTCATCACTGACAACGGATCGGCCGTTGGTCACGTACAACCTAGTCGTATGCACCAGCTTCGCCCAACGAGCATGCACGACATATATCTTTGCAGACGCGCAGGCATCACCGCTGCTCTTAACGCTCAGGCAGCATCTGTGTCTGTGCGCAGGAAAAATCGGTCGGCGCCTTCATGGCAACATCAGCCCATGCAAGGCAAGGGCAAGTTTCTCTCGCACATACAGTGACAAGCAACCATAGCAAATCTGCGCGGGGCAACTTGTCCAAACCTGTGTCCAGTCCCCTTTCCTCCCCGCGGCCCGTCCCCGCCTGTGCTGGCGTCACGCGATGGTCTGCCAGAACGTAGGCTTGCGCGACAATTGACAGATCGCGCGTTTCTGCACATTGCGGTGATTGCAGGTGCGCGCCAGCACGAATGCCATGGCAGCGTGCGGGATTGCATCGGTTGTGAGGGCGCCAAGTCTCGCGGGCCACGTGCGTTGCACGTCAAAGGAGAGAGAGCACGCGCGGCCACGCAAGATGGCGGCCGGCGCCGTCTTATCATCATCCGCGTACTTACTACGAACCCGATCCCGAGAGGGTAAGCAAAAGCAGTTTTCCCGACGTGGCGCAGGCGGAAAGAAACAAAAACACACAAATAATACACACACAGTGCCTCCGCAAAGCCGCCCGCCGTCGTCTCGGCGACGCGGTAGACGGGAAGATGCCCTTTCGGGCTCCGGCGCTCTTCGACCTCGAGATACGCGCATGGTCTGCCAAGTCGACTCGGCTCCTTCTCCCGCTCCCGGACCCCCGCATCGGCGAAGTACTGGGCGTTGACGGTGCAACCTAAAATATAGTCCCCTCGACCTCGACGACTCCGGAGCCATCGAGGTGCCAAAAAATATATCGAGATGCGGTCGTGCGGCCGATTTTCGGGGCTTTAGGTCTACCGGATTGTTTGGTACCTCGAGCACCTCCGAGTCTTGTTGTGTTGCTTGGCTGGGTGTCTGCAATCCTCCATGGTTTTATTTGCCGCCCTCGTTGTATGTTTACCTGGCCGCCCTTTCAAGAGCGTAAATGGTTTCCCCTCTCCTCTGCGCGGCGCAACTTATCCCAACGACCAGCTCCATACGCGTGTCGAGAGCTAGCCCGCGCGGAGCCACTGTTGCCGAAGGACCACCCCGTACGTGATCATTCCCTCTTCCACCCCCATCACTTTCACCCTCACTCTCGTCCTTGACGTCAACTTTTGTCTCTGAACCTTGGCTTTGCCCTTCTCAGGTTCCAATCCTTGCGTTTGTTGCGAACGCGCGAACTCGATATTGTCGATGGGTCTGCTTCGACTACGTGTACTCTCTTCGCAACGCAACCGACAGATCGTTACTCTCGGACATCGAAAGAAGGATGAAAAGACAGGGTCAGGAATTCACAGCTCGCACGCGAGAAGAAAGATTCGCGTCCTCGCCCGCCGACAAACTGAACAAATGAGACGACAGACTAAAAAGTGGCGCACCCCCAAAAATAAAGGGGAGGTCGACACTTGACACTTTAACATTTTAACGTTGGTAGCCCTCAGACCCAGGGAAGGACGCGATCCCACGGTCGAGGCTGCCAGCGCCTCCAGCAGCAGTTACTACCTCGTTCCTGACATACGTACCCACGACATCTTGTTATTAATATCTCACCTACTCCACATCACCCTATTTCCGCCATCGTGTCATGGTGTCATCTCCCCGCTGCCGTGCATACTGTCTTCAAGTTTTGTAAGGGACATCACGTCTAATAATATTTATCACCGAACCGAACCGGTTCAATTCCATCTCCGCATCCGCAACTCTCACGCACCACGTCCTTCGAACGGCACCCGCGCCCTAATTCTTGGCAGAAACAAACATCTGTGCGAAAAGGGAACACACGTGTGTGATGGCTGCTCATATATGCCGAAACATAGCGGCGCTGCGTGTGCCACAAGTAGAATAAACCTGAATAGCCTGGGTCCATCGATCAAGTCCTTCCTGTGAGTCTAGGCCCGGCCGTTTGGACGTTTCTCATCAGTTCACTAACGATGACGAACCAACGAGCGGTGCGGATGCGATCCGGGATGCAAAACCCGGGATGTCTCATGTGCTCGTGCAACAAGACAAAGACCGAGGAACATTAATAATAGCAACACCGGCTTACTCAGGAGAGACAATTGATGGCCAGCGCATGGCCCATACGCCAAGACGATGTCAAATGATGAGGATTGCTGCACCATTGGTTGGGAGTAGAATATAATGTAACCACGTAGCCTGCATGCTGTACCCAGTTGTGTGTATACGAAAGAATGGGTAGTGCTCACTGGACTAGTGGGATGGGAGGAATGGAGGTGGGCGCGGAGGTGGGTGGTGAGGGAGTGGAGTGGCACGCGACTGATTACAGGTAGGCATACTCGGCAGATAATTCGGAAGGCACGGGGAGCGAAACATGGAAGCATATTGTCGTGCGATTGATGGTGTGCAGGAGATCAACGGAGGGATTTGGCATGCAGATGACGGGATTCAATTCGTCCCAATTGAATGGCAGGCACGCGGGCTGCATCCGCACGAGGAAGCTCCGCAATGATATAGCTCAAAGGTTGATTGCACTCTTGTGTTGTATAACGCGCTGCCAATGCTCCAACGCCAGGCGCCAAATCATAATGCGCCATGTCAAGAACGGACACAAAGTTGCCTCGGATGATATCATACGCCCTGTGGAGTAGGCTGCTGTATTGGTGGAAGCGGATGCAAATCTCTCGCTTGGCCCTGCATGTCCTGTTGGTAACAAGCAACGGCGGTTAGCAACACGTTTGAACTAAAAAGGTGGCCGCCGAGCGAAGGGAGTGGTGCCGGTCACAATCACTGCAGCATAAGGGATCACGTAATGGAGCTAATTGAATGTATCCTCCCCCAGATTCTATGCGGGTTGGGTAAGGTAGAGTCACGACTCACTATACGTTGTTTTTTGACTGGCCGAGGCCGAGCACCAGGTACGCCCGCTTTGGCCGCACCTAATTTCTGCGCTTGACCGGATGTTGGCGATACGCCACCACTGCTATTAAGTGAAGCTGAGCCTGGGCCTTGCGTGTTGGGTTGTGTGAGAGGACTATCCTCAAATTCGCGTTTGACACCGCGGGGAACTGGAATGGGAGTGCTCGTGCGTTGGGGCTGCGAAGGTGGCTGTGTTGGCGTCGGTGCGGCTGCAGGAGTTGAGGGCAAGGGAGTGCCGGCCGAAGGTGGGACAGCTGATCCCTGGGCTTTTGCCAACTTTTTGAGTTCTTTCTGTAAACGGAAGTGGAAGGATATCAGGTGGACAGGTTGGGAGATGACCCGCAACCCTGGCACGCACCCGCTTTTTCCGGTCTTCGCGTGCTTGTGTGGATTCGGGGACGAGGGCATGAATGTTCCACTAGAGTAAGTTTGGATCAAAAGTGAGACTTGGTCGATGCGAGGACAATATGAGTATCAACGTACGCCCTTGAGACCCTCTAAAGAAACAGTGAAAGCTTCTGTTTGAGTACGATGATCAAAAGGTGCTATTGGGATGTGTTGCTTTGGAGGGACTTGGACGATGTTAGCTAAGAAGTCATCCTTCTTTATGGAATGTTTGCCTAGACGTAGATAGGTCAGCGGGCGAGAGGTGGAATCGTTAGAGAGGAAAAGTGTGAGAAAGGAGAGGAAGGAATTCTAAGCACCTGGTACGCCCTTGATGAGATGTCTATAAGTGTTTT
>Ga0209488_10001073_pt1 | contig 23165 bp, 18 predicted proteins | sample Rivendell_Oct201_8_FD_188349 | JGI IMG/M metagenome (GOLD analysis project Ga0209488, IMG submission 188349) | Vadose zone soil microbial communities from the Eel River Critical Zone Observatory, Northern California, USA -... | ecosystem: Environmental > Terrestrial > Soil > Vadose zone >...
AGCCGGCAGGTTCGAGCCGCGCCGGATCCGCATGGGGCTCGCGGGCGCAGATGGCATGGTGCAGGTCCTCGATGGGCTCGCTGCGGGCGAGTCGGTGGTGACCAGCGGCCAGTTCCTGCTGGACTCCGAGAGCCGTCGGCGCGAGGCGATCCAGAAGTTCCTGGACGAGACGCTGCAGCGGTCGCGCCGGGAGGGCGCCGGCAAGTGATCGCGCGCATCATCGAGCTGGCGATCACGAACCGCCTCATGGTCGCGCTGCTCACGGCGCTGGTCGTCGGCGCCGGCATCTGCAGCATCTCCGACATCCGCCTGGACGCGATCCCCGACCTGTCCGACGTGCAGGTCATCGTCACGACCGAGTACCCGGGGCAGAACCCCGAGGTCGTGGACCAGCAGGTCACCTACCCGCTGGCGAGCGCGATGCTGTCGGTCCCGGGCGCGACGGTCGTGCGCGGCTTCAGCATGTTCGAGCAGTCGTTCGTCTACGTGCTGTTCGAGGACGGGACCGACATCTATTGGGCCCGCAGCCGCGTGATCGAGTACCTGAACTTCGCGCGCGGGCGCCTGCCTGCTGGCCTGGAGCCCAAGCTCGGCCCGGACGCGACCAGCGTCGGCTGGGTGTACCAGTACGCGCTGCATCCAGGTTGGTACAGCCCGGATCACCCCGAGGGCCTCTGGCACGACACCGCGCGTGACCAGTGGTACGCAAGACCGGACGACGCGCCGGGTGACGCGCGCACGCGGCTCGTGCGCGTGCGCGCCTTCGCAAGGCCCGGCGCGGATCCGCTCACGGGCACACCGCTCGTCGCCAGCAATCTGGACCTCGCCCAGCTGCGCAGCCTGCAGGACTGGTACTTGCGTTACCCATTGACCTCGGTCGAGGGCGTGTCCGAGGTGGCCGCCATCGGCGGGTTCGTCAAGCAGTACCAGGTCGTGCTCGACCCGCAGAAGCTGCAGGCCTACGGCCTGCTGCTGCACGACGTGATCACGGCGCTCAGCCGCTCCAACAACGACGTCGGCGGCTCGGTGATCGAGCTCGCCGAGACCGAGTACATGGTGCGGAGCCGCGGCTACCTGCGCGGGCTCGAGGATCTCGGCCAGGTGCCCGTGGGCATGGGCGGCAATGGCACGCCGGTCATGCTCGGCGACGTGGCGACGCTGCAGGTGGGCGGCGAGGCCCGCCGCGGCGTCAGCGAGTTGAACGGCGAAGGCGAGGCAGTCGGCGGCATCATCGTCGCCCGCTTCGGCGCCAACGCCTTCAAGGTGATCCACGACGTCAAGCAGAAGCTCACCGAGCTGGAGGACGGTCTGCCTCCCGGCGTCTCGATCGTGCCGACCTATGACCGTTCCGCCCTGATCCAGCGTTCGGTCGCCACTCTGCGCGACACGCTGATCGAGGAGATCATCGTCGTCGGGCTGGTGTGCATCTTGTTCCTGCTGCACCTGCGCAGCGAACTGGTCGCGGTGTTCGTCGTGCCATCGAGCGTCGTGATCGCGCTCCTGGTCATGCACCTGCTCGGCTTCAACGCCAACATCATGTCGCTCGGCGGCATCGCGATCTCGATCGGCGTCGTGGTGGACTCGGCCATCGTCATGGTCGAGAACGCGCACAAGCACCTGGACCGCGAGGCGGAGCGCGTGCATGCGGGGCAACCGCCGACGCCGCGCCAGGAGATCATGCTCGCCGCGGCGCGAGAGGTCGGGCCACAACTGTTCTTCTCGCTGCTGATCATCACCGTGGCGTTCCTGCCGGTGTTCGTGCTGGGCGGCGAAGCCGGTCGCCTGTTCAAACCACTCGCGTACACCAAGACCTTCGCGATGGCGGCCGCGGCGCTGCTGTCGATCACGATCATCCCGGTGCTGATGTACTGGTTCATCACCGGCCGCGTGCTGCCCCGGCGCTGGGGCTTCGCCCGCAACACGGCGGTCACGCTCGCGGCGATGCTGGTGCCCGCCGCGGCGCTGTTCGTGGTCGCCGCGGGCCAGCCATGGCTGGCCGGCTTCCGCTGGTGGCTCGCCGGCGGCTGGGCGGTGCTCGCGGCGATGCTGCTGCTGCCACAGAAGATCATCCACGAGCACCGGAGCCCGATCAGCTGGCTGCTGCAGCGGCTCTACGAGCCGGTGTTCCGCCGCGCGATGGCGCACCCGTGGCTGGTGCTGCTGGTGGCCGCGGGCGCACTGGCCTCGACCTGGTACCCGATGTCGCGGATGGGCAGCGAGTTCATGCCGCCGCTGGACGAGGGCGACCTGCTCTACATGCCGACGACCGACCCGGGCATCAGCATCACCAAGAGCAAGGAGCTGCTGCAGCAGACGGACAAGCTGCTCGCGACCTTCCCCGAGGTGGTGAGCGTGCACGGCAAGATCGGCCGCGCCGACACCGCCACCGATCCGGCGCCGCTGTCGATGATCGAGACCGTGGTCCAGCTCGAACCGGATCGCTCGAAGTGGCGCCGGCGCGGCGCGCCGGCGCAGCGGCCGATCACGACGACGGAACTGAAGGACGGCTGGACCGACCCCGACGGCACGGCCCATGCCGGACTCAACAGCGTGCTCAGTCTGCCGGGAGTGGCCAACGCCTGGCCGTACCCGATCGAGAACCGCATCAACATGCTGGCCACGGGCATCAAGACGCCAGTAGGCATCAAGATCCTGGGGCCCGATCTGAAGACGCTGAGCGGACTGGCCGAGCGCGCGGCCAACATCGTGCGCACGGTCCCGGGCACGGTCTCGGTCTACGCCGAGCGGACTCTCGGCGGCTACTACCTCGACTTCGACGTCGACCGCGCGGCGGCAGCCCGCTACGGCCTGACGATCGGCGATGTGCAGGACGTGATCCAGTCCGCGGCGGGCGGCATGAACGTCACCACCACCGTCGAGGGGCTCGAGCGCTATCCGCTGAACGTGCGCTATCTGCGCGATTTCCGTGACGACATCCCGGCGCTGGAAAGCGTGCTGGTCGCGGCGCCGAGAACCGGCCCGGACCAGATCAGCCTGCAGGTGCCACTGGGACAGCTCGCCCGCATCAAGATCACGCCCGGCGCGCCGATGGTGCGCTCGGAGAACGCCATGCGAACCGCATGGGTGTACGTCGACATCGCCGGCCGCGACCTGGGCGGCTACGTCAGGGAGGCGCGGCAGGCGATCCGCGAGCAACTGCACCTGCCGCAGGGCTACTCGCTGGTCTTCTCCGGCCAGTTCGAGTTCTGGGAGAAGACGATCCCGCGCCTCGTCGCCGCGAGCATCCTGGCAATCGGCGCGATCGTGTTCCTGCTCTACGCCAGCTCGCGGAGCTGGCTGCGCGTCGGGATCGTCATGCTCGCGGTCCCGTTCAGCCTGATCGGCGCGTTCTGGTTCATGCACGCGCTGGACTACAACCTGTCGTTGGCCGTGGGGATCGGCATCATCGCGCTCGCCGGCCTCGACGCCGAGACCGGAATGGTGATGCTGCTCTACCTCGACAACAGCTTCGCGCGCTTCCAGCAGCAGGGCCGGATGACCACGGTCGAAGACCTGGGTGCGGCCGTGCACGACGGCGCGGTGATGCGCATCCGCCCCAAGGCGATGACCGTCGCCGCGGCGTTCATCGGCCTGGTGCCGCTGCTATGGGCCGAGGGCACGGGGGCAGACACCATGCGCCGCATCGCCGCGCCGATGATCGGCGGATTGGTGATCAGCTTCGCGATGGAGCTGGTCGTGTATCCGGTGCTGTTCTACCTCGGCAAGCGCTGGCAGCACCGCAAGGAGTTCGCGCGCGCGTGACCCGCGCACTGATCGATGGGTCCGCGCGGGTCGTGCCGATGTCTCGATTGCAAGGAAACGAGTTCGTCCAAGACTGCGATGGCAAAGCCCGGCACCACCTCACTGCGCGGGCGCGAGTTGCACACGTGCGGATGGGAACTCGTGCCGGAGTTCGCGTCCGAGCTGGTCGGCAGGTGCCGGGTCGTTCGCCCAGTGTGCGGATGGCACCGAGGTCGAGTCGATGCTGGCGAAACTGCGGGCCGAGCACGCCGTCGCCAGGCACGGGTGGCGGCGGCGATCGGCGCAGTGACACCGCTGTGAGTGTTCATGTGCCGCTCACTGCTTCACGTCGGCTTGGAAGATCCACTCCGGCAGCTGCAGGTCGAAGAAGCCGAGGGTGAACGGGTTGTCCTTGCCTACGGGCCTGAGCACGACCGCGGCACTCGCCTCGTAGGGCCGTGGATCGTTCGGCAGCTGATAGGGGATTCTCCAAGTGAACGGAATGTCCTGCTGATCCACCTGGGATGCCGCGCGCAGGACCCGGAGGAAGCCCCATTCGGACAGTGCCCTTGGGTCGAAGGCGTGCGGGATCGAGCAACGCGCGTAGCCGTCAGGTCCCTTGAGCGTCAGCTCGAGGATGATGCAGCCGCCGACGTCGCCGAGGTTCCAGCTGTGAAGCTCGTTGAGCCGGGCCGCACTGGACTTTTCACTCAGCTTGACTTCGTTACCGGTGCTGATCCGCAAGATCACGTCCTGGACCGGCGACAAGCTGTTGATCGAGAGCGGTTCCATCCGGCCGACGCGGAACTGCAGCCGCGCAGTCCTTGGCGCCGCGGCGTCGAACAAGGCCTGCTGGATCTTCGACATGCGTTCGCGCAGAGCTTCGAACCGGTCGCTCCACACGAGCCGGTTCTGCAGCTGCGACAAGCCATGGGCCTGATCGAGCAGCTGCAGCGCCTTGGCGATCCTGCCCGCGGGGCGGAACATCTCGATGAAGTCGCTCTTGGAGATCTCCTGGTCGGTGTCCTTCTTCCACGGGAAACTGTCGAGCATGGCAGCGAGCTCGGTGCCCACCTGCTTGGTCCAGGACTCCTGGATCTCCGCGCGGACTTCCCTGGCCACGCCTTCGGCCACGGCATCGACCATGCCGAACAGCGACTTGCGGATCGGTTCCGCCGCCAGCCCCGACAGCTTTCGGACCGCCTCCAGTTTCTGCCCCACCTTGCTCCGCGTCTCGGCGAGTTTCAGGCCGAGGGCATCGAGCCGCTTGCTGCCGTCGCGCAGATCCTGGCGGATGCGCTGGCCCAGGGGGGCACTCTCGAACAGATCCTGCACCGGAGCGTACATCTGGGCGATCGCCTCGAGGGAGTTCACGAACGCGTCTGCGATGGCGTCGCGGCCGATAGTGGCACGTTCGAGAACTCCGGCGGCGCGCAAGTTGGCCAGCGATTCGTTGAACTTGGCCCGGTGCGGTGATGCGTCCTTCGACAGGTCGGTCAGCGAGTCAGCGATGGCGTTCAGCGAATCGGTGCGCAGCAGTCCGATGTTGCCGACGCGGCGTAGCTCCGAGTCCTTGCGAAAGCGCAGCGCGTCCTGCAGCCATTTCTCCTCCGGGATCTGGCTGGCGCCAGGCGTCTGCTCGCGCATGCGCAGCAACTCGCGCTCGATCTCGGCGTTGGTGCCGCGCCGCAGCGTGTCGTCGGTCTCGAACCGCCGGCTCAGCATCAACTCGATCAGGCCATGCGCCTCGAGCTTCTCCTCGACCTTCGCGACCAGATCAAAGAAGTAGCCGACGACCCACCCATCCGAACGCTGCCGCGCGTGAAGATAGGTGGCGAGGTGACGGCTCACTTCCGAAGTCGCAAAGGTTCCGGTAGCTTGACCGAGCTCCGCCGGCGACCACTTCCACAGGTTCTGCTGTTTGATGGCTTCGCCGAGGAGCATCGGATCCTGGTAGTCCTTGTCCGTCGACCGATAGGCCAACAGCAGCTGGCTGTACTTCTGCAGCGTCGAGTGGTCCACCTCCGACTTGACGAAGTCCTCGAGTTGTTTGCGCAAGTACCCTGCAATCGGCAGCAGGAACGCGGCGCGGATGCAGATGGCGTAATCGTCGAGGGCTGCTTGGACCTCTGCGGCGCTCGGGCCGAAGAGATTCATTGCGCTGTAGGAGCTGTCGAGGGTGAGGTAGTGATCGCGTAGTTCGCCGAGACTCTGCTGCGTTGCTGCCGGCGGAGGTCCGCTGCGATTCGGGTCGATCGCCAGCGTCTCGACCATTTGTTGTGCGTCATGGTGGCGTGACAGTGCCAAGTCTCTGCGCTGGGCTCGATGCTGCATCCAGGACCCCAGCCCGCCCAGCACGATGGCCAGGGCCGCCACCAGCAACCACCTGACGCGCAGCAGGCGTTTGGCTCGCGACAAACTCGGGAGATCGATCCGGCCGAGCAGCCGGCGCGGCCACGGATCGCCGGTCGGCATGCCTGACAAGTACTGCTGGATGTCTTCGCCCAGCGCCTGTGCCGTCTGGTAGCGGCGCATGCGATCCTTGCGCAGCGCCTTGACCACGATCCGGTCGAGGCCCTGGCGCAGCGTCGCGAGCAGGGCGCCTGGGTCGGTGCCTCGACGCCTGGCGACATCGGCGCGCGCATTGCCCATCGTCGAAATGCGCGTGCTCGGTTTGGCCGGGTCCTCTTCACGCACGCAGCGCTGGAGTTCGAGCAGACCCTTGCTGCGCAGCCCGGCGAACGGTGGCTCGCCGACCAGCAGCTCGTAGAGCAGCGCGCCGAGCGAATACACGTCGGAGCGGTGGTCGACGTCGAGTCCGCTGATGCCCGCCTGCTCGGGGCTCATGTACTCGGGCGTGCCGATGATCACGCCCTGCTCGGTGAACAGGGTCTGCGCGATCAATCGGTGGTTCATCGCCCGCGCCAGGCCGAAGTCGATGATCTTCGCCACCCGATGGCCGTCGCGGTCGGCGACCAGGACGTTGGACGGCTTGAGGTCGCGGTGCAGGATGCCGCGCCCGTGCACGTGCTGGATGCCGCTGCACACCTGGCAGAACAGCGCCAGCCGGTCGTGCACCGGCAGCCGGTTCTGGTCGCAGTATTCGGTGATCGAGATGCCGGCGACCAGCTCCATCGCGAACCACGGCCGCCCCTCGGTGGTGGCGCCGGCGTCGAGCATGCGCGCGACGTTGTCGTGGTCGAGCATCGCCAACGCTTGCCGCTCGGCCTCGAAACGGCGCAGCACTTCCTTGGTGTCCATGCCGAGCTTGATGACCTTGATCGCGACGCGGCGCCGGATCGGCTCGCGCTGCTCGGCGAGGTAGACCGTGCCCATGCCGCCTTCGCCCAGCAGGTCGAGGATGCGGTAGGAGCCGATCTGCTGCGGGTTGCCCAGTGGGTCCGGGTGCGCGGCCAAGGGTGGCGCTTTGGCGGCGATCGGTGGTTCATCCCGCGGTCGATCCTGCGGAATGGGTGGCGGGGCGACGATCGCCTGCACCCGCGGCTCGGCGCGGACTTCGGGCTCGATTGCCTGCGCTCTAGTGCGAGCCCTCATGGCGGCCCGTATCGCCAGCACGGCATGGGCAACGATGATCGCCCCGCACGACGTCACGATCTGGCTGCGGCTCGGCCAACCGTAGAGCTGCTCCAGGTGATTCCCACCGAACCAGAGCAGCGCAAGCGCGAACACGGTGGTCAGCAGCGACAGCCGCATGACCGTTCCGAGGATCTTCTGCAGCATCACCAGTTGTTCCCCGGGAACGCGTTCTCACCGCGATGGCTGCCCGCCCCGGACCTTCCGGATGCAGGGTCCGCATGGTGGCTGGGTTCGCACCATGGGTCAAGGGACTGCAGGCGAACCAGCCGCGCGTCGCAATCGCTTCTCGAGGCCCGCCACGCGTGCGGCACGTGTCGGCCTACGGCGCGGCGTCGCCGCGACGCAGCACGCCGAGTCGGAACCCGTTCCTCGTCGCCACGACCAGCGGCAACTCCGCACCATCGGCCGTCGCCGGCGCCAGCCAATCGAGCGTTGCCGGCGCGTTCGCACGCAGGATCTGCAGCGCGAACGCGCGCGGCACGACGCCGAGGAACCCGCGGCCCTGCAGGTCGTGACCCGAAGCGCGCTGCAGCGCCGCCCACAGCGGCGCCGCCTCGCTGGTGTCGGCTTCGAGGATCAACGCGACCGGTGGCGTGCCCGGATGCTGGCGTACGAACTCCGCGGCTTCGGCGAGCAGCAGGTCGCGGTGCTCGGTGATCAGCTCGTGGCTGCGCAGCTGCTGCTCGAAGTGCTCGAAGGGGTCGCCGGACATCAGGGTGAGGATAAAGGATCGAAGGCTCCGCGCACATCTGGCTCAGGGGCTCGCGGCGACTTGGTGTGCGCAAGCACGCAGCATCTTCGCGCAGGTCCGCGTGAGGCAAGGGCCGTCAATTACTCAAGGCACTGAGCAAACCTACTCAGTGTCTCGTGTAGACAAGCGAGCGCAGAAGGTTGCCAAGCCGTGCGATCGCCTGCTGGATGGCATCTCATGCGCGCGCCCGCACCTTGCAGAGCACCACGTTCGGCTGCAGCTCGAACTCGGGTGGCGGGTTGCCATTCTTCTGCAGCAAACTGCGCGCAGTGGCGATCCCCACGCCGAAGCGCTGCACGAAGCCGAGCACTTTCATGACTTCGGCGAGCACCGGGTTCCGGTAGTCGACGACTCCCGGCTGGCCGAAGTTGGCAGCGGTCACGACCCCGAACGGCCCGCCGGGGCTGCCGATCTCGATGCGGTCGTCGAACCAGACCACGCGGATCGGCGCATTGGTCCCCTCGTAGCTGCGATGCAACACGGCATTGCGCACCAGCTGCTGCAGCGCCGCGAGCGGATAGTCCTGGGTGCGTCGCTCGATCGGACCGCTGGTGATGTCGACGGCGACACGGTTGTGCGCTTCGAGCTTCTCGTCGATGCGTCGGAGCACGTTGCCGATCGGCCCGTCGATCGAAGCCTCGTCCTGGATGGGATCGGACAACGCCGTCCCGGCGATGCGCAGGAACTGGATGTTAGGCGCCGGGCACGAAGTCACGCGGTCGGACTCCAAGGGTCAGGATACCTGCGACCGTCGGAGTCGGATCGTCGACCGACGCGATCATCTTGGTGGCTGCCAGTCGCTGCGCATAGCTGCGCTCGTTGCTGGCCAGCACGTCCGGGGCAAAGGCCGCGGGCAGGTATTCCTCTTCGAACCGCGTGCGGCTGAGATCGGCGAGCGTCGACGATCTGACCGGGTGCGCGTCGAAGGCCCGGTCGCGATGGCGACGCATCTCGTTGAGGATGCGTTCGTCCTGCGCGGTCGCGATCGCGCGACGCGGGCCGACGCGGATCCAGATCCGTCCCTTGTAGCTGACCGGTGGCGCGTCGGACGGCTGCACGGTGACGACGGCCATCGCTGCACCGCGAAGGATCCGTTTCTCGACGGTCAGTGTCGGCGGCGGCAGGATCTGCCCTTCCGATTTCATGTGCGCCATGTCGAGCAGCAGTTGGTCGGTCACGGCGATGCCGCTCGGGGTGCCGTCGTTCTTGGCGCCGACGAGGACCACGCCTGCGCGCTGATGGTCGGGCAGGTCGTTGCCGAAGGCGCACACTGCCTCGCGGACTTTCGCCGGCTCTTCGCCCTTCCAGCTCTCCATTCGATCGACACGACCGAACTCGAGGTCCACGAGCATCGCTTCGAGTTCCGGGTCGGTGTGCTCGCGCATGCGCAGTGTTCGACGAAGGCCGCTCGCGAACGATGGCGAGTGTAGCCGACATCTACTGCACCGAACGAGGCTCGCGCGAGCAGGAAGACGAGATGATGTTTGCGGAGACAACAGACCGGGAGATCTCTGGCTGGACGCGCATCTCGAGTAGGTTCAACCATCGACGCCGTTGCCGCCCTCTTCTCCGGCCTGATGCCGGGAAACACTGACGTCGTCCAGCGCGTGGTCCCGAGACACCAGCACCGACGCAGGCCGTTCCCATCCAGGTCGGGCTTCTGTCGCCGTCCCTTTCGGCGGAGTGGCAGCGCCTGACAGACACCCCCTTCGGCAGGTGAGAACCTGACGCCCTCCCTCTCTCCCAGGAACCAACCATTCGATCTGCGAACCCGCCTTGCCTGTCCGCATGCCCATGTCTACCATCGCGCCTTCTTGTCGTCGGGAGCCATGCATGAGGATCGATCCCATCTACCTCGTTGCGCCCCTGCCCGCGCCGAAGACCATGCTGGCGCGGCGCGCGTTCCTGCTCGCGGGCGCTGCCGGCGTGGCCGGCATCGCTGTCGGCGGCTCTGCAGCAATCCTGTGGCTGCCCGGTTCGACGACGAACGCACCTACCCTCTTTGCCGATCTCCAGCGCGATTTCACTCTGGAACACGATGGCACGCTGGCCATGGAAGGTAAGTCGAGGGCACAGCAAGCGTACGAACACAGAAGGCGCGGCAACCGGTGAGGGTGGTTGCCGAGCCATCGACGACCAGGGCTTGAGGACGTGCACCACTCTTGCCGACAGATCGAGCATGGAGACCAGGAAGGTGCGAGCGGATCAGTTGCGCGGACCAGTCGACGAGGGTGAAACCGTGCGGAAAGGGAGCAGGGTGCGACTGGACGGGCGTACCTATCTCGTCGTGAGCAAGCGCGTGAACGAGAGGAACGGCTTCGTCAACCTGGGGTTCGCCTGGATCCCGACCAACCCCATGGAGTCGTTTCGCCAGGTAGGCGGGGAGGAATGCTCTCCGGACAAGCTGTTCGACGAGGTCAAGGCCTAGACGCGACGAACAGCCCTCGACTAGCGAAGCAAGAACTTCCACGCGATCGTGAACGGCAGGCTCACCATTGCGAACCCGGTGCCGCCCACCAGAATCCACTGCCACTTCTCCCTGGTTTCGTGTCGACACTTCTCGTGCCCGATCAGGAAGGTGGCAACAGGGAAAAGCCGCTTTCGGAACCTATTGAATAGTGCGCCGAATGCAATGAACACGAACATGAGTCCGAAAATGATCGACGCAATTGTCGGAAAGGAGACCTGAAGTGTCAGGCCGAAGTAGCCGGCAACAAACATGCTAAAAAGGGTCACAACTCCCACTAAGTAGAGCAGGAAGCACAGGTTCACGAAGTCGAACCGAGCAAGTCGGTCGAACCGACCGCGAATACCAACCAGGAAGTCCTTCAGGTCGGTGGTGAGTCGGGTAATCACGTCCTCGGGGCCGCCCAACCTGACATCGACCCCCGACTGGTCGAAACGGACACTCGCGCTCTTGCTTTTGCCCGATTGATAGAACCGAGCATCGAGTTCGAGCCGGAGAATCCTGCGACCTGGGAGGTTCTCGTAGCCCAGCAACTCCTTCAAGTCCCGGAACTCTCGCTTCATCTCGTCGGCGCACCTCGCACTGGCTGACATGTCGCCGATTCGGTCCTTGAGCAACGCCCAGATGACCTTCACGTTCTCCTCGCGCAGCACGAAGGATCGAGGGGACGTCCAATCGGTTGAAACTTCCACGAACGGTGAACATACCCGCACGCGGCCGGCGTCGGAACAGTTGAGTTCAGTCTCGCTCGGCCAGGATGCCATCGGGGAGGTTGACGACGGTGGCGAAGGAGGGGAGAAAGATGATCGAATGCAGCCAGCCCTGCAGAGAGTCCTCGCCATCCTCTGGAAACTGCTCCTCGCGTCGTCGGTCGCGATCACCGCGATCGCCATCGGAGTCGGCCTCGCCGATCTGACGAAGTCTCCTCCTCAGGCGCGACCCGCTTCGGTTGAAAAGCCGGTCGTGATCCAACCGGTGTGGCGTGAGACGTGGGCTCGGTCTGAGGTCGACTTCTACGAGAAGCGCGGAGCCTTGTGGGATTACGTCGTCCAAGAAAACGACGACATTATCGGGTCGGTGAATGGCAAGTGCACGGTGGGGATGTGGAGTCAGACGAGGAAGAACTACCTCGGAGACATCGTTTTTCCTCCAAACTCCTTTCTCCTTGCTCCGGATTGGATGCGACCCGGCGACAAGATCCGCTACGTCTCTAGTCCGATCAACAGCGTCTATTCCGGCGGCCTGTGTGATCGCTTGGCGATGCAGGTTCTCAGGAAGACCACGCCGTGACCGGATCGCCTTGCACGATGCGAAGGTGCAACCGACTCTAGTACTCGCGGATCCCCCTCAAGTCCTTCAGAGTGATTTTGATCTCGGCTACCTTCGCACTCTTTTTCTTTGCAGTCTTGGCCAGGAACATCATCGCGAGCCACTTCGGCACGACTAGCCAAGCAGCTCGCGGGAAGCCGCGGGCACTGCCCTTGCCCCTCCAACGGACACCGACACAGTCCTTCCGATCTCGGCCCTTGAAGTGACCCCAGGCTATCGAGAAATGGCGATCCTCAAACAGCACGCGCTTGAGGTCGAATCGGCGGGCGTGGACGTCCCTTGCCTTGGGCATGCCGCGGAGTCTACTCGTCGGCGTCGCATCCTTGACCTCGTTGCCGCCGCTCAGGACGATCCCAGCACAACCCGGTCGAGTCGCCTGGGGGCGTAAAGCGAGTCGTCGCCAGTTTCTCCTTCTTCCCCTGTTTCGGCGAGCACTCCTCCTCGACCACCTTCACTCCCTGCAACCACGTGACGGACTACAAGTACGACGTTGCCTTCTCGTTCCTCGGCGCTGACGAAGACCTGGCCACGAGCATTTGCGATCGCCTGGAGGGCAGGGTTTCCACGTTCATCTACTCGCGGAAGCAGGAAGAACTGGCCGGGACCGACGGCAGCGAGACCTTCGATCGCGTCTTCGGCGAAGAGTCCCGAGTTGTCGTCCTGGTGTTCAGCGCGGGCTGGGGCGAACGCGGCTGGACTTCGATCGAGAATCACGCCATTCAGCGGCGTGGGCTCAAGCACGGCTGGGACTTCCTGCTGGTCTTGCCGGTCGATCTCGTTCACCCTCCGATTCCCAAGTTCATCCCGCCGTTGCACATCTACTTCGACTGGCACCGCCATGGACTCGAAGGCGCGTGTGACGTGATCGAGGCGCACGTCAAGCGCGGGGGCGGTGAACCTGAGGAACCGACGTTCGAAGCGCTGGCGTTGAAGAAGCAGCGTGCGCTGGAACTTTCGCAGGCTCGGGCTGCATTCACGGGTTCCGATGCGTGCGAGAAATGGGCGGCCCTGGAAGCTAGTAACGTCAGGACCATCATCAAGAACAAGGCTTCGCAGAGCCCGCTCAAGATCGAGTTCCGGGACGAGAGCATGCTGAACCTCTACGGCCCGAGGCGTGCTTACATGGCGGTGGGTTGGATAATCCGACCGGACCGAAAAGGGATGCACTTCGCCGGTGTCCTCAACAAGCCCGGGGGCAACCCACTGGGCGAGATTGAAGGGTTCACGCCGGACCTGGACTCCTTCGGCAAGCCCGCCTGGCGAGGCAAGGACGGCCGCGCGTTCAACACCAGCCAGCTCGCGGACCACATGCTCAAGCGCCTGGTCTCGGCGGTCGGAGAAGAAGCGACTGGCACGTGATCCGGCGGTGAACCATTGATTGGTCGCGCCGCTAGTTGCTGCACACTGTGCGGATTTTCCGAAGGGCACGGATCAGCAGTGCGCCGCAGCACAAGGAAACGAGTCCGAGCGCCCAGACGAGCACCGCCGCGATCCATGCCGTCTCAACCCACGCGATCACGCAGGCCAGGAACACCAGGTTCAGGACGGTGCACACCCAAGCGGCAGACTTGAGCGGGACGCCCATGAATATAGGCAACGACCGTTCGTAGAACTTCACCTTGAGCCCCTTGTGGAGGATATCGCACCAGATGTTCGGTCGTTGACCGGCAGGAGCGGTGCTCAGGAGGTGGAAGTGTGTTCGCTGCCCTCTGTTCATGACCGGGAGCATGTAGTGGCGACTGTGGCGGAATACCCTCCACTGGTCCTCGGTGGGCTGTTGTCCGCCTGTAACTGTAAGCGACTTCGCAAAATCGTCGCTGTGCTTGATGACTTGAGTTGAGCCATCGATTATCACCCGCTCCGTCAGGAGTTCTCCGTCAACTGTGTAAAGGCGAACCTCAACGTTTTCGAAGTCCTGCGAGCTGACGTTCTCGACTTCGACGTGCGACGAGAACAGGTTGGCTAGCTTGATCTTGTTCCACAACACCTCCACCGTTCCGAAGATGGCATCCTCCGTCGAGATGCCAAGCGGAGCATGGTCGACGCAATAGCTGACCACACCGCGCCGGTTGGTGATTTGACGAACGAAGAAGGCAACTAGCCCGCCCGCGACGGCGGAGACCAGTGCAAGGGCGATCTTGTTGTCGACGAGGGAACTGAGATCCACGGGGATCAGACGGAAGTTCCCATCAAGGCGCGGATGTAGCGCGCACCTTCGGCGTTGAAGTCGGTGGTGCTGTTGCTGGCCGCCGCCTCGTGTCGCTCCGCGCAACGGTCGAGCAGGTCATGGACCTCCTGCTCTGACATGACTCCCTTCGACGTCAGGATCTGCAGGAGTTCGACCAGGATGCTGGAGTTGACCAGCGGGATGCACGCTGCATTGATTGGCTCGAACATGGTTCGCGCCCTCCCCGGGCGCTCTATCGGTAGACGGACGCACCGCCAAGGGCGCCCGAGCCCCGAACCTATCCCCAACAGGCAGGCTAGCGCAATGCCGTGAATCAGGTTCGTGGTCACAGTCGCCCCTTCTTCCCCTTCGGCTCCGGTTCTGCCTCCTTCCCGTAGTTCGATTGTTGCCCCACAGGGGCATCCGTGGTGGAGATGATGCCCCACGACACCTCGACTCCTCTCGACCGCAACACCGACGATTCGACGCAACCACCTCGAACTATCGATAGTTGAGTCACCATGAACGGCCCACCGCACCGGTGCGGAACTCCCGCCCGACGGACTTCTGGACCACGCTCGACACCAGCATGCCGCTCGACATGGCCGGCACCAAGGTGGCGCCGGGCTACTACTACCTCGCGATCGCGCGCGCTCTCGACGGCGCCTGGTCGCTGGTGGTGATCCCGGCCGAGAAGGTGCAGAAGGCGCACGGCGATGCGTTCTTGTCGCGGCAGTACGAAGGCACGCGCATTCCGCTCACCTACGAGAAGAGCAAGGACAAGGTGGCGAAGCTGCACCTCGAACTGAAGGGCGACGAAAAGAACCTCGGCCAGTGCACGCTGACGATCACCTGGGGCAATTACAAGCTGACAGCGCCCGTGATCGCCGACCTCAAGTCGGGCGCGGCGGAGGCCGGCGGCAAGAAGGACAAGGAGAAGGGCGACAAGGGCAAGGAATGATGTCGCCAGCTGACGTTCACCAGCAACGGGCCACTTTGCGCCACCGTTGAGCCGGTCTGGCTAGTGCGCCCGGCGCCGCGCGCGCTCCCGCCACACGACCACCCACAGCACGAACGCCATCGCCTCGCGCGTCATCGTCGCCGGCAGGTCGGCATCGAGTGCACGCGTCCACAACCCGCGCGGTCGCACGCTGCCGGCCTCGGCGCCACCGATGAGCAGACGGTATTCGCGACTGAACCAGTCGCTGCGGCCGAGACCGAACACCGCGCCACTGACGCTCACTTCCCACCTCCCCGGCAGGAACCCACGCCGCCACGCGCTGCCGAGCACGCGTTCCCCTTCGCGCAACTGCACGCGATGCCGCCAGCCGACGCGTTCGACCACGAGCTGCCGGTTCCCGAGTTCGACCAAGCCGCCGCGCTGGAACCAGGACAGGTGGATGCGGGCGATCGGCTGCCGGCCGTCGTGCACTTCGTAGTCAGGGCGGAACCAGCCGGTCGGGTCGACGTGCAGCACGGAGCCACTGAACCGCGCGCGCCGACGGAGTCCAGAGCGGCACGCTCGAACTGGCGCAGCGGCTCTGCGGCCTCGGTGCCTTGACGCCGCATGGCGGCCTCATCAAGATCCGCCGGCGCCAGCCGCAGGATCCAGAAGAGGAATCGCCCTTGAAGACCGTTCTTCGATTGTCGGTGTTGCTCGCCGTCGCGGCGTTCGCCGGTTGCGACACACCACCCGTACACCCGGTTTTCACCGACGAACAGGAGGTGATCGACGACGCCATCGTCGGCGTGTGGAAGCCTGCCGAAGGAAAGGGCAAGGTCCGCTATGCCGTCACCCGGGAAGGCGAGAGATACCGCGCGCAAGTGACGAACGAAGATATCGACAAGCAGAAGTCCCCCATGCTCGACGTCCGGTTGGGCCAACTCGGGAAGCTCCGGTTCGCTCATCTCATGGCAGAGAAGGAAGCCAGCCGTGCGATCCATGAGCAGTGGGCCCTCCTCTTCGTCCCCACCCACATGTTCGGTCGCTACGAGGTGAACGGCGATTCGGCGAAGGTCTGGCTGCTGGACCGTGGCTGGCTGCAAAAGGCCGTGCAGGAGAAGAAGGTCGTGTTGGCGAGTACGTCGATCTCCGACATGACGCTCCCGATCACCGCCCAGACTGCGGATCTCCAAGCGTTCCTGCAAGCCCACGTGGACGACCCGGGGCCTTCAACCTGATCGAACTCAAACGCGTCGAGAGTTGATCGCGGCCGGGGAGCTCGCGATGCGCGGCAACCTCACCGATCCCAGCGGCGCCGTGTTCACCAACCAGGCCCACGTACTGCGCTTCGAATACCAGTAGCCGAAGCACTGTTCTCGCCGATCATCCTCCCGGCGTAGGATGTCCGATCGACCGCCAGCCCCCGGCGGTCACCGCGCCGACGAATGCGCAACCACGCGCCGCTGATCCTGCTGCTGTGCCTCGGTGTGCTGGCCACTGCTAGCGTGCTGCTGTTGCCGGCATCGGCCGAGCCGCCGCCACAGGCGGGCGACGCCAACGACCTGACGACCGACGACGATGCGCCGCCGGCGCCGCTGCGCGGCCCGACCGCCGCTCAAGCGCCGGTCGACGCCAACACCAAGGCCGCCCCGCTGAGCCGCGAGCAGCAGGAAGTGCTGGCAGCGAACGGCGACCGGCCGAACCTGACGATCCTGGTGGTGCGCGGTTCACCGCCGCAGCCGGTCGCCGGCGCCAAGGTCGCCTACGTCGAGCTCGCGGCGGCGCGGCAGCGGCACCAGCAGAGCAAACGCGCGCGCGTCGACGACTACGACCTGCCGGAGCTGTACGGCATCCACAGCAAGACCTCTGCCGACGGCCGCATCCGCATGCCGCCGATCACCAACCGGATGATGTTCAGCGCGCAGAGCGACGGTGACTTCGTCGCCACGCGGCTCGATCCGAGCTACCGCGGCGAAATCACCGTGCACCTGCAGCCCGACGAGACGCTGCGGATCGAGGTGCACGATCCGGCCGGCGCGCCGGCGGGCGGCGCACCGGTGAGCATCCATCAGGGCACCGGCTTCGGCCACGCGACGACGATCTGGCGCGCGCCGACCGAGGCCGATGGCCAGGCGGTGGCACGCCACTTCCAGCTCTACCGCGAACAACAGACCAAGGGCGAACGGTTCGCCGCCGCACTGCAGGTGCCGCTGGCCGATCCCGCCGGCATCGAGTTCGCCGGGCGGCCGGCGCCGAAGGAAGCGCTGCAGCTGGTGCTGCCGGCGAACGGCAGCATCGAGCTGACCTTGACCGATCGCGGCGGCACGCCGCTGTGGTGCGAAGCGATGACCAGCATCGCGCCGGTGCGGCCGAAGGGCTTCGCTTCGCCGCTGCCGCTGCCGGCCGAGTTCGACCGCCTGCGGCAGCGCAAGCCGGTGCTGCCGGCAGCATTGACATTCGCACCGATCGGCCTCGGCCTGCAGTTCGTGCCGACCGTGCGCATCGACGGTGACGACCGCCCGATCCGCGGCAGTGAACTGCGCGGGCCGCAGCAGCAAGGTGAACTGGTGCGGGCACAGGTGCCGCTGCCGCCCGAGTACACGGTGCTCGCCGCGCGCGTGCTGCACCACGACGGCAGCCCGCTCGCCGGCGAATCGCTGACCTGGACGCTCGGGATCGCCGGCCGGCCGGCGTCGGCGCGGCCGGCGCGCACCGCCGAAGACGGCCGGACCGACCTCGTGCGCCGGCTCGACAACACAGCTCCGCGGCAGCTCGAACTGCGCAGCGCCGGCGACGCCGAGGCCGAGGGTCTGCGCCTGCCGCTCGGCATGCTCGCGCCCGGCGACCGGCGCGAGCTCTCGGTGCTGCAGCTCGAACCGCTGCGCGAGCTCGCGCATGGCCGCACCGTCGACGACCTCGGCGCCGCGGTCGCCGGTGCTTCCGTGCGGCTGCAGACGTTCCTGCACCGCGACGATGGCGAGCTGTTCGTCGACGATCCGCTGGCGGCGACCGGCAGCGATGCCGACGGCAGCTTCGTGCTGCGCGGGCTGGTGCCGGCCGCGTCGATGCACGTCGCCGCCACGGCCGACGGCCACCTGCCGGCGTGGTCGCCAGAGATCGCGCCGGGCGCCGAGCTGCGGCTCGTGCTGATGCGCGTCGCCACGTTCGCCGGCGAAGTGCTGCTGCCCGACTGGCTGCCCGACGGCGCCGCATCGCTGCAGCTCGCGAGCCGCGACGATCCGGAGGGCGGCCAGAGCCGGCCGCTGCGCCACGGCAACGGCAAGTTCCGCTTCGAACGGCTGCGCCCGGGCCGCTACGACCTGATGGTGCGGCTGCGCAACCACCCGCGTCCCTTGTTCCAGCTCGCCGACCTGTTGCTGGCGCCGGGCGACAACACCGACGCGCGGCTGCAGCCGCTCGATCTCCGTTCGAGCCTGTTCCGCTACCGCCTGCGCGCTGTCGACCAGGGCGGCAATCCGTTGACCGGACTCGACGGCCCGATCCTCGCCCGTGGCAGCAACCAGGACGGCAGCCCGGCCGACACCGGCTTCCGCTGGCGCAAGGGCAAGGCCGAGCTGATCACCGAGGCGACGACGCTCTCGGTCGTGGTGTTCGGCAAGGGCTTTCCGGCGACCGCGCTGCAGCTTCTGCCCGGCGACCACGACGTGTACCTGCAGCCGCTGCAGCCTGCGCTCGTCACGCTGCCGGGCGCGCGCATGCTGTGCGGCAACGGCCGCGCCGTGCGCGTGTCCATGGTGTTCACCGGCGACACCGGTCTGCCGCAGGCGCTCGCCGGCATCGACCAGCGCAGCGGCGAGCAGTTCACCTTCCCGCGCTGGGAGCTCGGCAAGAGCGGCGGCGCCTGGCTCGGAGTCGACGACACCGTGGCGGTGCCGCTCGCGCGCGGCGGCCCGCACGAAGTGCTGCTGCGGCTGTACGAAGACGAACGCCAGGACGGCACGCCGCTGTCGATCAGCGTCGGCGTGGTCGAAGTCGTGGTCGACGGGCCGCTGCCGCTTTCGCACACGCTGCCGGTCGATCCGCAGAAGATCGCGGCGGCGGTGGCCGAACTCGAGCGCCGGCGGCAGCAACGGCAGGCGGGACCGCGGGCCGGCCGCTGACCGCGCCGATCCTCGACCGCCGCGCTGTTGCTGCTTGCCCTCGCCCCCCTGCCACCGCTATCCATCGGCCCCGTCATGAGCGCCATCGTCAACGTCCACGGCCGCGAAGTCCTCGATTCGCGCGGCAACCCGACCGTCGAAGTCGAAGTCGAACTGGAGACCGGCGCGCGCGGCCGCGTGATCGTGCCGTCGGGCGCGAGCACCGGCGCGCACGAAGCCGTGGAGCTGCGCGACGGCGACCAGAAACGCTACGGCGGCAAGGGCGTGCTGACCGCGGTCAAGAACGTCGGCACCGTGCTGGCCGATGCGGTGCTCGGGCAACCGGCCGAAGACCAGCAGCTGATCGACCGCCTGTTGTGCGAGGCCGACGGCACCGCCAACAAGAGCAAGCTCGGCGCCAACGCGATCCTCGGCTGCAGCCTCGCCACCGCCAAGGCGGCGGCCGAGGAGGCCGGCCTGCCGCTGTGGCGCTACGTCGGCGGCGCGCGCGCCAACCGGCTGCCGGTGCCGATGATGAACATCCTCAACGGCGGCGTGCACGCCGACAACAACGTCGACTTCCAGGAGTTCATGGTGATGCCGATCGGCGCCGCCTCGTTCCGCGAGGGCCTGCGCATGGGCGCCGAGGTGTTCCACGCGCTGAAGTCCGAGCTCAAGCGCCGCGGCCTGGCGACCGGCGTCGGCGACGAAGGCGGCTTCGCCCCCGACCTCAAGAGCAACGCCGAAGCGTTCGAGCTGATCCTCGCCGCGATCAAGCTCGCCGGCTACCAGGCCGGCAGCGATTGCGTGCTGGCGCTCGACGCCGCCGCGACCGAGCTGTTCGACAAGGGCAAGTACGTGCTCGAAGGCGAAGGCCGGACCCTCGACCAGCATGGCATGGTGGAGTTGTTCCAGAGCTGGAGCAGCCAGTTCCCGATCTTCTCGATCGAGGATGGCATGGCCGAGGACGACTGGCCGGGCTGGCAGGCGTTGACCGCGGCGATCGGCGGCAAGGTGCAGATCGTCGGCGACGACCTGTTCGTCACCAACACCGGGCGGCTGCAGCGCGGCATCGAACAGAAGGCCGCCAATGCGATCCTGATCAAGGTCAACCAGATCGGCACCTTGACCGAGACCCTGGCCGCGATCGACCTGGCGCGCCGGGCGGGCATGCGCGCGGTGATGTCGCACCGCTCCGGCGAGAGCGAGGACGCCAGCATCGCCGACCTCGCGGTCGCCACCGGCGTAGGCCAGATCAAGACCGGCGCGCCGTGTCGCAGCGATCGCGTCGCCAAGTACAACCAGCTGCTGCGCATCGAAGACCAGCTCGGCGACGGGGCGGTCTACGGCGTGTGACGGCGCGGAGTTGCGCCTGCTGGTCCGGCTTCAGCACGAAGGTGGACACGTCCGTCTGCAACAACTGATTCGGCCGCGGGTGGACGACCGGAGCCCGGCGCCGCGCCGGCGAGGTGGCGCTGGTGCCGGCACTCGCCCGCGCGTGTCTGGCGGCGACGGCATTGACGCCAACGGCTGACCCCGGGACACTTTCGTCCGGTTTGGGAATCGGAGGACTGGCAGATGATTCGTTCGCCTGCGTCCCGGCTCTCTCTCGTTTCCTTCGTCGCCGCCTTCCTGAGCGCGGGCGGGATGGCCCAGACCCTGCCGCGGAACGTCCACCCCGGTATCGCGCCTCCTGCATCCGGTGCGCTCACGGGCGCGACCGCGGTACCGATGTTCCAGTTCCCCGACGGCGTCTGGAACAACTTCGAGGGGTTCGCTCCTGCCGGGCAGAGCAGCGTGGACTGGGGCGGCTGGTTCAACCTGGACGACGGCACGCATCTGACCAACAGCGACGTCCACTCCTATTTCATCCCCTACCCGGAGAACTCGTACTGGGACGACCAGCATGTCTTCGACTCGCCGGTGCGTCCGCCCGCCGTGCGCATGCGCCGGTTCGTCGGCTACATGCGCCCCGCCAACGTGCCCCTGGGCCCGCACCCCGTGTTTGGCGGTACGTGGGTCGACCAAGGCGCCTTCGAGTTGTTTGCGCCACTGGCACCGTGGAACGGGCAGACGATCGTCATCGTGATCGGTCACTTCCCCACCTTGGGATTCCCGCCGAACGCCAACCACCAGTCGCTCTGGTGGCCCAACACCTCGTTGGGCTGGTTCAGCCCGGACGGACTGATCCGCGAGGAGTTCACCGGTCCAGGAGGGTTCAGCCAGAACATTCACGACCAGGACGCCGGCTTCCCTGGTCCAGCACGCGCGGTCAGCGATCTCTACGTCGCCACCTGGCCCGGGAACTCGGGATCTTCCTCCTACTACCCGATCTGCGGCTACACGTTCACGGTGATGCAGCGGCCGGCGGAGTTGAACATGCAGAGCAGCCTGCAGCTCGTGCAGGCGACGAAGATGCTGTTGATGGACGCGGCGCGGACGCCGCTCACGCGAGCGCTGACCCAGTCGGAGATCGACACCAACGTCGTGGTCGTCTTTGCGGGCGCGAGCAACGGCGGCCTGCAGGCTTCTTGGGCAGCCCAGCTCTACCCCAACATCGTGCACGGCGCCTTCGCCGAAGTGATCAACCCGTCCATGGAGCGCCTGCTGGGGGAGCAGGAGTTCGGCTATGCTGTGGGCTGCCAGAGCGGATTCACTCCCTTGAGCGCCACCTTTGCTCCGGTCGACATGCGGAACTGGGGCCAGTTCACCTGGAACCGGGGGCTCGAGCTCTACGACCTGTCGTTGCCGCGGCAGTTGCTCCGCGGCCAGATCTACCGACCGTTCTGCCAGTACATCGGCGACGAGGATCTGACCTCGACGGGGACCGACTGGATCCGGCTCTCGAACCCGGTGGGAACGTTCCAGCAGTCAGGCATCGCCCCGGCCCCCAACAACGCCAACTGGTTCAACGCCGGCCTGGCGTGGATGTCAGCTGACAAGCGGTGCCACGAGAGCGGCTTTGTGACCAATCCGTTCACCGGCCAGTCGACGCCCAACGAGAACGACATCATCCACGACCTCATCCCGCTGGTGATCGCCAACCGCCAGCATCAGATCCAGACCAACCAGACGACCCCGTCGCAGCCGGTCCCGCACGTCGCCCGCGTGTCGCCGAATGAGGATCTGCGCGGCATCGACGATCCGCACGAATGGTATCTGGGGCGCCTCGGGCAGACGCCGCCGACGCCTCAACCAGGCGACATCCTGCAGCGCGATGACGCCTTCTTCAACGCCGTGCAACCCGGCGCGGCGGGGACCTGGCTCGGCCACAAGGAGGCGCGGCTCATCCTCAACGGCAAGCTCTACGTGGGCAGCGCTGACGGCATCGTCAGCTGCTTCCAGGTGAACATGCAGGACCAGCACCTGCCGCTGCAGCGGCAGGCAGTCACCAGCAGAGCGCTGGGGCACCAAGCCTGGGGCATGGCGGCGCTGAGCAGCGGTGAGTTGATCGTCGCGACCCGGCGGCACCTGTTCAAACTCGACCCGAACACTCCGGACCTGGCCGTACTGGCAACCTCGTCGATCATCCCGTTCGAAATCGCCAAGCCCTACCGCCTGCACGTCGGCCACGTACTGGCGAACCCCGCAGGGGATCAGATTGTCTTCGCGTCGGCGCATGGCGGGCTGGTGTTCTACGACGCCTCCCTCAACTTCATCCGCGAGTGGAGCGAACCCGGGATCCTCGATTTCGAGTTGAGCGGCTCGATCGTCGACATCATGTCCGAGCGCGGCGTGGTTGCGGCGGTGCACTTCACCACGTTGAACCAGGCCGAGTTGCTCGGTGTCAGCCCGCCGCAAAACGGGATCCCCGGCAACCTCGTCCTTGCCCGGCTGGTCTTCGGCAACGCGCTGACCCCGGTCCTGGTCGGGCTCTATGGCGACCAGGACGGTATCAGCCTGCACGTGTTCGATCCGGCCAACGGCCACTTCCTCGGCATCATTCCCCACATCGAGCAGTTCAGCACGAACCTGGGCGGCAGCGGTGGTGTCATCGAGATTGCCACGGTGCACCACACCGAAGGGAACGGCATGGTGGGCGACCATGTGATGATCCTCAACAACGGCGA
>Ga0209488_10001074_pt1 | contig 23157 bp, 23 predicted proteins | sample Rivendell_Oct201_8_FD_188349 | JGI IMG/M metagenome (GOLD analysis project Ga0209488, IMG submission 188349) | Vadose zone soil microbial communities from the Eel River Critical Zone Observatory, Northern California, USA -... | ecosystem: Environmental > Terrestrial > Soil > Vadose zone >...
TGAGCCGGTGCAGGAGGGCCATCGCAAGCAGTTGCGTCACCTGGGACGGGAACGCCTTTGCGCACTCACTGACCTGCTTCAGGCTGCACGTGCCGAAGTAAGTTGATTTTTTGGCAACAATATCTGTTGCAACGATTATCGTCTTAACGCATCTAAAGCCAAGGAGAAAAGATGACCACCATGAGCACACTCGCTACCCCGCAAACCGCAACCACCACCTGGAACATTGATCCGGCGCACTCCGTTGCCGAGTTCAAAGTCAAGCACATGATGATCTCGAACGTAAAAGGGCAATTTCCCAAAGTCTCCGGAATGTTGACTCTGGACGAATCTGACCTCGCCAAATCTCTTGTCGAAGCCTCGATCGAAGCGGCTTCGATCGAAACGCGGGACGCCCAGCGCGATACGCACCTGAAGAGCGCCGACTTCTTCCACGTGGAGAAGTTCCCCACGCTATCCTTCAAGTCCACGGGCATCAGCCAAGTCCGGGACGGAGAACTGGCCGCAGAGGGCGACCTGACCATCCGGGGCGTCACCCGCAAAGTGGTATTTTCCGTTGAAGGACCAACTCCACCGGCAAAGGATCCGTGGGGCAATACTCGCGTGGCCGTATCTGCGACGACAAAGATCAATCGCAAAGACTTCGGCCTGACCTGGAACACCGCGCTCGAAACCGGCGGCATTCTGGTCGGCGACGAAGTGACGATCACGCTTGATGTGCAGTTCGTGAAGGCCTGAATCATCCGCTGCGAGGCGCACATCCAAACTTGTGAACGGCCTCGCGCAGAAAGGGAATTTTTATGTCAATCCGACCAGTCAAACAGATCATTCAAACGACGCCCACACTCGAAGGCGCTGGCGTGAAGTTGCAGCGTGCCTTCGGTTTCGGCAAAACCAAGGATTTCGATCCTTTCCTGCTGCTGGACGATTTCCGCAATGAGAATCCAGCGGACTACCTTGCCGGATTTCCCTGGCATCCGCATCGTGGGATCGAGACCATAACGTACGTACTCGCCGGTTCGGTCGAGCATGGCGACAGTCTTGGCAACAAAGGCAAGATGACGGCCGGAGACGTGCAGTGGATGACCGCCGGCAGCGGTATCCTGCACCAGGAGATGCCCAAGGGCGATAAGCAGGGCCGCATGCACGGTTTTCAGTTGTGGGCCAACCTGCCCGCGTCGCTGAAGATGACCGATCCCCGCTATCAGGACATTCCGGCAAGCGCGATCCCTGAGGTCACCGACGATGATGGCACCCAAGTGCGCGTCATCTGCGGCGAGTTCTGGGGCAAGAGAGGACCGGTCGAAGGTGTGGCCGCCGATCCGAATTATCTCGACATCTCAGTCGCCCCAGGGCAGCGGAAGCGGCTCAAAATCGAGACGACGCGAAACGCCTTTGCTTATGTGTTCGCAGGATCAGGTACGTTTCGCGACGCCTCGAATCCCCGTGCGGTGCTCACCGAACAGGTTGCGAAACCGGACGCGCCGCCCGTGTACGATGCTGGCAATCACTCGCTGGTGCTCTTCGACCGTGGAGATGAGATTGTGGTGCAAGCGGGCGACGAGGGCATCCGATTCCTGTTGGTGTCGGGCAAGCCGATCGAGGAGCCGGTGGCATGGTATGGTCCGATTGTGATGAACACCGATGAGCAACTGAGGAAGGCGTTCGCGGAACTGCAGGAGGGGACATTCATAAAGCGCTGATCGCGGGGAGTAATCCCGGCAGCCTATACTCCGGCAGAGTGGGGGTTCTCATTAAGACGGCGCCCACAGTTGCACACTACACTGCCACTGAGGATTTCATCATGCTCAATGCCGATCAGCCGGAATGCTGGCCCGCCTTGCCGCTCGACTCATGGAAGGACACCTACGCGACCCTTCACATGTGGTCGCAAATGGTCGGCAAGGTGCGGCTGGCTCTGACACCGCTCGTTAACCATTGGTGGAATGTTCCGTTGTACGTGAGTGCTCGTGGGCTGACAACATCCCGCATCCCTTACGGCGAAAGAGCATTTGAGCTCTGGTTTGACTTCATAAAGCATCAGCTTGTGCTGGAGACGAATGAAGGGGTGGTCAAGACGCTCCCGCTTGCGCCGCGGTCTGTAGCCGAGTTCTTCCAGGAATTCAAGGAACTGCTTCGATCGGCGGATATCGACGTCAGAATCTGGAAAATGCCGGTTGAAATCGCCGATCCGATTGCCTTCGATCAGGATCGGGCACGCGCGTCCTATGATCGCGCATCGGTAGAGAAATTCTGGCGCATTCTGTTGTCTGTTGACGCAGTGTTCAACCAGTTCAGGGCCCGATTCGTTGGAAAATCCAGCCCAGTGCATTTTTTCTGGGGCAGCTTCGATCTGGCGGTCACCCGGTTTTCTGGCCGCCCTGCGCCGGAACGGCCTGGGGCCGATGCCATGACTCGCGAAGCTTATTCCCACGAAGTGAGCAGCGTAGGCTTTTGGCCGGGCAGCGGCGACATCAAGGACGCTGCGTTCTACTCCTACGCATCTCCCGAGCCGCCGGGATTCAAGGACAAACGGGTGCGGCCAGAAAGCGCTGGTTACAATAAGCAGCTGGGCGAATTTCTTCTGATGTACGAAGATGTTCGCAAAGCCGAGTCGCCCGTTACTACGCTGCTCGATTTTTGCCAGACCACATACGAAGCGGCGGCGACGCTTGGCAACTGGGACCGCACCGCGCTTGAGAGATAGCTGCACCGGTTGTTAACACCCTGCATAAATTCTTTGCATGAATCTCGTAAGGAGCTTTGCATGAAACGTGCTTTGAACTTTTTCCTTGGCTTGGCTGTGTTCGGGCCACTTTTTCTCTCCATCGCCTTCTCCTCCACCGCTTACGGACAGGCTTCACGCGAGACCATTGCTTCCCACACTGCCGAGGTCAATGGCGTCAAGCTGCATTACATGACGGCCGGCCACGGTACGCCGCTCATCCTGTTGCATGGCTATGCGGAGACCTCACTGATGTGGAAGCCGATCATTCCCGCTCTGGCCGAGCGCTTCACCGTGATCGCTCCGGACCTCCCCGGCATCGGAGACTCGGACATTCCGTCCGACGGTCTAGACATGAAGAGTGCCGCCGTCCGCATTCATGACCTCGCAAAGTCGCTCGGTGTGCAGAAAGCTGAGGTCGTGGGACACGACATCGGCCTGATGGTCGCCTACGCTTACGCCGCGCAGTTCCCGACGGAAGTGACGAAACTCGTTTTGATGGATGCCTTCCTTCCCGGCGTGGAAGGTTGGGAGGCCGTATACAACAATCCTCACATATGGCATTTCCGCTTCAACGGACCGACCCCCGAAGCCCTGGTGCAAGGTCGCGAGCGCACCTACTTCGACTATTTCTGGAATGACTTCGCAGCCGACAAGAATCATTCCATTCCAGAAGCGGATCGCAAAGCCTACGCCGCGGCTTACGCACGGCCGGGACGCATGCATGCGGGATGGGCCTACTTCGTTTCATTCCTGCAGGCCGCCAAGGATTTCGCACAACTGTCTCAGACCAAGCTGACTATGCCGGTACTGACCATCGGAGGCGACAAGTCGTTGGGAGAGGCGCTAGGGCAACAAGCCAGGCTGGTTGCGACAGACGCCACTGTCATCGTGCTAAAGGATACCGGTCACTGGGTTCTGGAGGAAAGGCCCAAGGAAACCACCGAAGCACTGCAGAAGTTTCTGTGACGTTCGCGGTAGTGGCGGGCTTCAACTTGTGTTTGCCAGCTACAGATTTTGGACCGTCGAGACCCGCGCTCGCGGGTTTTGCCGCACTGCATGCCCCGGTGCTAGACTGCGCGAATGGCCCCAAAAAAGAAAACCCGGAAGAAGACGACGAAGTCGAAGAGAACTGTGCGCAAGAAGACAGCACCGGTGAAGACGGCGAAACGTCCCAAGAAGATCGCAAAAAAGAAATCTGTTCCGAAGAAGGCGCAGAAAAAGAAATCTCCGGCTAAGAAACAGACTCGCAAGAAGAGTGGGCGCACGGGCGCGCTGTCGTTCTCAGCGCGAGGACAGTCGCGTTCAGGCGAGCAGTCGGGGGACTTACAGGGATTGTCCCGCCTCGAAGCCGCGGATTCGGAAAGTGTTGACGAGTTGCTCGAAGAAGGTAACGCGTTCGAAGCGGACGTCGTGGCGGGCGTGGAGAGTGCTGATGACGCTGACGAGAAGGAGGTTCACACGCACGAGGTGCCGGAGGATGATGTACCCGAAGAATATCTGGATAAGGAGTAACGGCAGATTTATGCGTGTTGGAGCCGACTAACAGTCCGGCGCATCTGATATCAGAGAGCGTGGAGGAGGAACCAGAGGTGGCACTGACTCTGATTGTCATTTGCGTCGTCGTGCTGAGCCTGTCGACCGTAATTCGAATCAAACGTACAAGAGACCGAAAGGATCTCGAGCTGCACAGCATCACCCCAGAGGACCTTCACGCACTGCTCACTTCCAAGCAAGAGGTACTTCTCTTCGACGTTCGCCTGCCGCTCGATTTGTTGGCTAATTCTGAGATCATTGTTGGTGCGACGCGGATTCCTCCAAAGGAACTGCTTGAGAATCCATTGCTGATTCCGCAGGAGAAGGACTCGGTGGTTTACTGTACGTGTCCTGGCGATAAAACCAGTCGAGCCGTGTTACGTCGCGCTCAAGCCATGCATTTCCTACGAGTAAAATTTCTTAAGGGTGGGCTGGCTGCCTGGAAAGCGAAGGGTTATCCGGTCGATCGTTACGAAAAATCCTTCCGCCTCGACACCAGAATCTAGCTCCAACTCTTAAGCTGAAACTCCGCGACTCGAAATACGTCATCGCCGAGCAGGGGATGGAACTGGCAACACGACAGCACAAGGTTTTTCCGTGGATAAATGCCGCCAAGAAGATTGCTGGACCCAAAGACAGGAATTGCGCGACCGAATGCAATCCTCTGTATCTAATCAAGTCGTGCTGAGAAACCAGAATCTTTAAATATCGTTTTCACCAATACCGGGACCGCGCATGGCCAAACCAATTTTGCTAAGTGTGGACGATGACTCCGATGTTCTGCGAGCGATTGAGCGTGATCTTCGGTCGCAGTACGGGGCTGAATATCGTGTGATTGGAAGTGATTCGCCCGAGGGCGCGCTCGATCTCCTCAAGCAGCTGAAGGTGCGCAATGACAGTGTGGCCTTGCTTCTTGCCGACCAGCGTATGCCGCGGATGGACGGCGTGGAATTCCTGCAACAAGCCATGGGGATCTTTCCCGGTGCGAAGCGGGCATTGCTGACCGCATACGCGGACACGAACGCGGCGATCAGCGCCATCAATCACGCCAACATCAACTATTTCTTCTTGAAGCCGTGGGACCCCCCGGCGGAGCACCTTTATCCGCAACTAGATGATTTGCTCGACGACTGGCAAGCTTCGTTCCGTCCAACATTTCAGGGAATCCGGGTGCTGGGCACTCGCTGGTCGCCGCGGTCGTATGAACTGCGGGACTTTCTTGCGCGCAACCACGTCCCCTACCAGTGGATTGATGTCGAGGCTTCTGCCAATGATCCTGAGACCAAGCGCCTGGTGGAGGCTCTGGGCCCAGAGGCGGCTAATCTTCCCGTAGTACTCTTCCCTGACGGGACGAAACTGCTTGAGAGTGTGCCTGCGGACGTCGCGCAAAAGGTCGGTCTGAGGACACGCGCCCAAACCAGCTTTTACGACCTTGCCATCGTGGGTGGAGGGCCGGCTGGTTTGGCCGCTGCCGTATACGGAGCGTCTGAAGGTTTGCATACTGTGATGATTGAGCGTGAAGCGCCCGGCGGACAGGCTGGCATGAGCTCCCGCATCGAAAACTATCTTGGATTTCCGACCGGGCTCAGTGGCGGCGATCTGGCGCGGCGTGCGGTGGTGCAAGCCCAGCGCTTCGGAGTGGAAATTCTGTCGCCGCAGGAAGCCGTCGGCGTCCGAACCGAAGGGTCTTACCGAATCATGAAGGTGGCGGATGGAAACGAGATTTCATGTCACGCTTTGATGATCGCCACAGGCGTGCAGTGGCGGCGACTGGAAGCCCCGGGGATCGACCGCTTGCAGGGTGCGGGGATTTATTATGGTGGCGGCGCCACCGAGGCTCTGTCGTGCAAGGGCGAGATCGTATATGTGGTGGGTGGCGCTAACTCGGCGGGCCAGGCGGCGATGAACTTCGCGCGATACGCGGAGCGCGTCATTATTCTTGTGCGCGGCGAGTCGCTTTCCAGCACGATGTCGCAATATTTAATTGAACAGGTTCAGGCGACACCCAATATTCAGCTCTGGACACATGCCAGCGTGGCCGAGGCGCATGGCGAAACACATCTGGAGGAGATTTCGGTTCTTTGTTCTGACACCAACAAAGTTGAGCGCGTGCCTGCGAGTGCGATGTTCATCTTTATTGGAGCGTTGCCGCGGACGGATTGGCTGGCAGGGGTCGTCGAACGCGACGAACGCGGTTTTCTGTTGACCGGTCCTGACCTAATACGTGACGGGCAACGCCCCAAGGGCTGGGCGCTTGAACGGGATCCATTTTTGCTCGAGACCAATGTTCCCGGCATCTTTGCCGTGGGCGATGTGCGCCACGGTTCTATAAAACGCGTAGCCTCCGGAGTGGGTGAAGGATCGGTGGCGGTGCAGTTCATCCATCAGTATTTGAGCAAAGTGTAAAAGTGTGATGACCGAAAAGTCAGAACTACTTCGCGTTCCGGCATTCGCTGATCTGCCTGATGATCAGATCGCCTGGTTCCTTAGCCAGTCGCAAGAGATGCATCTCAAGGCAGGCGAAACCTACGTTCGGCAAGGTGAACCGGCGGATGCGATGTTCGTGATTCTTGAGGGGCAGTTTCAGTGGCGAGGCGAATTTGGCGGCGAGACCATTGTGCTTGCCGGCAAGCCAGGCGACGTGACCGGCGTGCTTCCTTTCTCCAGGATGAAGCAGTTCACCGTGACTGGTCGAGCCATTACTAACGGCCGAGTATTGAAGTTCCCAACTTCGCTATTCTCCGAACTTGTGCAGAAGATGCCAGAGTTGACCACGCGTCTGGTAGGTCTGATGTCCGATCGGATTCGCGAGACCACGCGGATTGAACAACAGCGCGACCGGCTGGCATCTTTGGGCAAACTTTCGGCTGGACTTGCGCATGAACTCAACAACCCGGCGTCCGCCGCCCGACGTGCCGCCAGCCAATTACGCGACATTCTAAAGAAAATCAAGAGCGCGAGTCTCGAGCTGGGCCGGCGGGATCTCACTTCGACGCAGAAAGCAGAAATCGAAAAACTGGAGACATCGTTCACACAACCGGACATAGTTCCACCGGATGCGCTGACCATCAGCGACCTGGAAGATCAGATTGATTCTTTGCTGCGCAGCCACGGACAAAACGATTTGTGGCAACTGGCAGCAGAACTTGCGAGACGGAATGTCAAGCCGGAGGCACTCGAGTCGTTGTTCGCGAAACTCGACGCGGACTCCGCCCGAGCCGCTCTGGTCAGGATCGCGGCTTCAGTGGAAGTGGCGAGTCTGTTGCATGAAATCGAGAGTAGTACGTCGCGGATCTCGGATTTGGTCCGTGCGATAAAGGAATACACCTACATGGACCAAGCCGCGGTCCAGAGTGTCGATGTCGTGAAGAGCCTGGAAACTACGCTTACGATTCTCAACCATAAATTGAAGCAGGGAGTGGCTGTACAGCGCGACTACCAACGGGTACCTCTGCTGGTGAATTCGTTCGGGAGCGAACTCAACCAGGTGTGGACCAACATCATCGACAATGCGATCGATGCCATGGCCGGAAAAGGAGAGCTGCGAGTTCGAACCTATCGCGACGACGGTTGCGTTGTAGTCGAGATTGGCGATAACGGTCCAGGAATTTCGCCCGAGGTGCAGCCGCACATCTTTGAGCCTTTCTTCACCACCAAGGGAGTTGGGGAAGGCACGGGCCTCGGCTTGGACACTGTCCAACGAATTGTGAAGAAGCACCGGGGCAATATTCAAGTCAAATCCAAACCCGGGGATACGCGTTTTGAGGTATGGCTGCCGGTGGCAGAAGTGTCGACGTGAAGATTGTTGTCTCGCGCTCTCTGAGAGCTCGGACATCTCGAGAGGCCATTCTCGCAAACGATAACGATCAACAAAACGTTTACAGAAAGGGAGAATTTCAATGAGCGAATGCACTCATCTCGATCAGGTCCAAGACGTTAAACCGCATACCAAGGGTTGTGAAGAATGTTTGAAGATGGGCGGCAGGTGGGTCCATCTACGGCTCTGCTTGAGTTGCGGACATGTGGGCTGCTGCGATTCATCCAAAAACAAGCATGCCACGAAGCACTTCCATGCGACGAAGCACCCTATTGTGCGATCAATCGAGCCTGGGGAAAATTGGGGCTGGTGTTACATCGACGAACTGCAATTGGATTTTGCCTGAGCATCACGGTTACCGCCGATTGCAAATCCGGACCGGAAAGACAACCGATCCCCACTTTTCCGAATCGCCGTCCCGCCTGAGTTATCTAATAGAACATGACTAACGGGTTGGCGATTTCCGTTCTCGATTTGGTCGGCTTGCGCAAAGGCGAGTCTGCCGGCAGTGCGATTGCCCGTTCAGTCAATTTGGCTCAGCACGTTGAGCGTCTAGGATACAAGCGGTTCTGGCTGGCCGAACATCACTCGATTGAGGGACTCGCCTGTTCAGCAACACCGGTGCTGATCGGGCACGTGGCCGGCGCCACCTCGAAGATCCGTGTAGGCAGCGGCGGTGTCATGTTGCCCAACCACGCGCCGCTTGTCGTCGCCGAACAGTTCGGCACCCTTGACGCGATCTATCCGGGGCGTATCGATCTCGGCTTGGGCCGCGCTCCCGGCGGCGACTTCCAGACCATGCGAGCTCTGCGCCGCGATCTGCGCCAGACCGGAGACGATTTCCCTGAGTTAGTCGAAGAGCTGCGCACCTATCTCGGTCCTGATCGGCCAGACCAGGCGGTGAAGGCCATTCCAGGACAAGGTAGCAACGTCCCGATTACGCTGCTGGGTTCGAGCGCTTTCAGCGCACAGTTGGCCGCAATGCTGGGCCTGCGCTTCGCTTTCGCCGCTCACTTTGCTCCGGAGTTTCTCTTTGCCGCCGCACGCATCTACCGCGACCGCTTCCGTGCCAGCGACGACTTACGCAAACCTCACATGATGGTGGCCGTGCAGGTGATCGCGGCCGAGACCGATGCGGCTGCACGGCGCTTATTCACGACACCGCAGCAGCGCTTTCTTCGGCTGATCCGGAACCAGCCCGTGGAATTATTGCCACCCGTCGATTCGATGGATCCGTTATGGCAAGATATCGAGCGGGCCGCGGTCGAGAGCAAACTGGGCGCGGCCATCGTGGGATCGAATGCGACGGTGAAAGCCGGACTGGAAAAATTGGTGGTCGAGACCTCGGCGGACGAGATTATCGTAGTCACCGACACCTACGAGCACTCCGACCGTTTGCGTTCCTACGAGTTAGTGGCGAAAGTTGCCAAGGAACTAGCCGCTGATCGCTTGGTGCAGGTGTAGTACGGCACGAGCCTACACAGGAAAAAGAAAATTCCAATCGCGGCCTACAGCAAGAGCGTAAGCAGTTTCGCACCACTGAAGCTGCGGGATTTGAACACTGAGCGGGAGGCCGGTATTGGCTGCACTCCCAGCGAAATGGCGAAATGGCGACCGAATCACGTCACAGTCCGCCGGGCGCAGCTCGGTACTCGCACTCACGACGGGTACTAAGAAGTCAGCTGCCGCAAAATCTCTCGCCCGAGCTTCTGTGTCTCGCCGAAGAACTTTTGGTACTCGACGAAGAGGCGGTTCATCTCCAGTGATTTGTCCGCCGACAGCTTCTTGCGCAGCATCATGTCGCGCACATGAACGGGATTTGGCAAAGTCGCATCCTCAGTCAGTTCTTCCAGCGCGGTATTTGGATCGTAGTGATACATAAGGGTTCTCTCGAAATCGATTGCGTAATTTGGTAATCGCGTAATTGTGAAATTGAAGGCCTAGATGCCGTAGCGAAGTGAACTGAAACGATGTTTTCAATCACCAAATTACCCGATTGCTCAATTACTCAATTACTCAATTCTTACACTAACTCGGTGCTCCACAGATCATGCAGATGCACAATTCCTTCCAACTTTCCGCCTCCGTCGACCACCATCAAAGAGGTGATCTTTTTTTCTTCCATGAGCGCGAGTGCAGTTGCTGCAAATTCACCAGCGGTGATCGTCCGCGGACTCTTTGTCATAGCCTCGCCCGCGGTTAGATCCAGAACGTCTTTGCCGCGCTTCTCCAGCAGGCGCCGCAAGTCTCCGTCGCTGATGATGCCGACCAGTTTGTCGCCTTCCACGACCGCCGTCACGCCCAGCTTCTTGCGCGACATCTCGTAGATCACATCCGGCATCTTCGCCTGCGGCGTCACCCGTGGCAGCGCGGCGCCCGTGTGCATCAAAGACTCGACGCGCGCCAGTCGCTTCCCCAGCTTTCCTCCCGGATGCAAGTTGGCAAAGTCCTCTTCTTTGAACCCACGTTTCTCACTGAGAGTGACAGCGAGCGCGTCCCCCAACGCCAGCATCGTCGTGGTTGAAGCCGTCGGAGCCAGCCCCAGCGTGCATGCCTCCTTGTCTACCGAGCAATCAAGCGCCACATCCGCCGCCCCCGCCAACGTGGACCGTGTAGAGCGGGCACTCTTGCCCGCTGCTGTTGAAGTTGGTCCTGAAGTTGGTCTTGGCTTTGCTTCCCGCTCTTCTGCACCCCACATCTCATCCCCCGTCATCGAGATCAACGACACCTGCAGCCTCTTGATCGTCGCCAGCAGCGCCAGAATCTCCTCCGTCTCGCCGCTCGCTGAAAGTGCCAATACCACATCTCCGCGCACCACCATCCCCAGATCCCCGTGCAGCGCCTCGACCGGATGCAGATACAAAGCCGGCGTCCCCGTCGAACTCAAAGTCGCCGCGATCTTGCGCGCGATCAGCCCGCTCTTCCCCATGCCCGTAACCACCACACGTCCCGCGCAGGAAAACATCAGATCGACCGCACGCTGGAATACCGCCGCCATCGGACCCGCAATGCGATCGGCCAGCGCGCGCAGAGCCTCGGCTTCAATGCGCACCACGTTTTCGCCAATACGTGTCATGGTCTTGATTTCACTTTTGAAGATGTCCGCTCGCACGGAAAAAGGGATGTTAGCACGCGAGTCCCAACTCTCCCTCTACAAACCTTAACCACAGTGGGCACAGAGGACACAGGGTAAATTTTTTCTCGCGTCTTACCCTGTGTCCCTCTGCGCACCTGTGGTTAAGCTCCTGGTCAACCGCGTCCCCCTCAGAAGTGATCCGCGTCTTTGCGCAGTAGTTCCTGTGTCACAGGCCTCTGCCCCAGCACTGCCAGCCCCTTGGCCTGGATCATGCGGTCCCAAGGACCGGCCTGCCAGTTGTCCCGCAGTTTCTGCGGATGCTTCCAGGGAGGCAGGTTGAGCATCAGATTCCGCGCCGTCGAATGAACGTAGGGCTCATACATCGAGCGCAATCGCGCCAGCTTTTCCCGTCCATACTCGTCGGTTCGCAATTTCAACCCGGCGGCCTCGAGAGTGTTTCGAAGATTCTCGAAGTCCTCTGCCGGAAAACGCTCTGGAGCCTGCGGATCGTAGCGGGCATTCACCACCTGCGCCAGATCCACGGCCGCATGCCGCGCCATGGCGAACGTCAACTTGGCCTGCCCCGGATGAACTCCCTCAATGCCGGTAAGAATCAGCGACGTCACGTCCAGCATGGTCGTCAGCGCGCCCAGCCAAGACTGATTGCTGTGCTGCGAGCGGAAAAAACTAAGCACGGGATACGAAATGTGGCTCTCCAGCAGTTCCGCCGACCAGCGCTCCCAGTCGCGCAACACTTCATCGATTACGATCTGGTCAATTGCGGGACCGTCGGTATTCCCCGCCAGCCGCACCAGAAGTTCCGCCGCCGACGGAGGCGATCCGGCGCGCGAATCAAGCATGGAAATCTGAATCTCGCGCCGCGAAAACGACGAGTACACCACCGGGATGTACCCGATCACCACGCCGAGGAAAGCAAACCCCATGCCCGCCTCAATCACCGCCAGCGCCCGCGATGCTCCCGAAGTCGGCAAAATGTCGCCGTATCCCAGCGTGAAAAAGGTCTGGCCGCTCTGATAGAGCAATCGGCCGAATGTTAAGGGCTCATTACCCAGCTGCAGATGTTCTCCAACCCCATATTGCATCAGGGCAAAACTGAAGATAAGTCCGGCGGCCCAGAATCCCAGCAGCAGAAACAGCAACAGAGGTCCGAAGTATCCCAGAAAATTCTGCTGCCGCGAAACCGTCTGGATGCGGCGCGCAAGGTTGCGCCACGGAACCCACGTGCGCCGGTAGAACCAGGCCGTCAACCTGAAATGCCGCGTCACCCGGCGCGGTAGCACCACTGTCTCGAACGCATCCAGCAGCACCACGCAGAGGATAACGAAGCCGAATATAGTGGCGACCACGCTGCCGTGAGGAGTCATACTAGTTCCCAGGTGCGATGTTGATGTGGAAGGAAGGGTAACAGATTCAGTGGTCCCGCTTCCGCTGCCCGGCGCCCTAGCGACTTAACGGGAGCCAAGGCTGGGTGACTCCGCCTCAGTAGAAAGTAACCGGAAGCCGCCGCAGGTCTGAGCTCCGAGGGCCGAAGTCATCTAGTGCGGCGGCTGCGCCGGCGGAGTCTGCGCCTGCCCCGGCAGCGGCGTAATCGCGGGCTTCTTCGCCGCCGGCTTCTTCTTTGCTGCCGGTTTCTTCGGCGGCTCGTTATCGTCCACCACAGTCTTCTTAGGCAATGGAGGCGGGGCCTGCGCCGCCTTCAAGTCGGCACGCAGGCGGTTAATCTCGGCTTCCTTCGAAGATGCTAGATTCCCGATGCGTTCGGCTAGCGCCCTCCGTGTTCCCTCAAAATTGCTCAACTCATTCGAGAGCGCCTGAAAATCATCTTTCGACCCAAAGGCTCCCGCGGATTCGACAATATTCCCCAGCACATCGTACAGAGCGTCGAGATTGCGATAGAGCTTGAAAGTCGCGGGCAAGTCTTCGGGAGAGGATCGCAACTGAACCAGCATCTCGGGCAGTGCTCCTTGCAGGTTGCGCTGAATCGAATCCACGTTGGCGAGCAGTTGCTTCTTGTAAGAGCCGTCGGTCTTCCAGCGCTCGATGCGCAGCTTGCTGAGATCGGCCTGCGTCGTCTTCGACGTCGCTTCCAGTTGCGAAAGCAGCCCGTTCAGTTGTGTCACCGACGCGTAGGAAACCGGTCCCGCGCCCTGCGAAGATGCCGGAGCAGCAGTCCCCTGCGCCGAATACTGAGTCGTGGCTTGCGCGGCCGACGCAAACTGCGGGAAAGTCAACTGGGTGAAGGCTGTCGCGGTCCACAGCAGCGAAGTCAGGCCAAGAAAGCAGCAGATAGGTTTGAGGTCCATTATCGAAGGTTGTGGATTCGGTGGCGTAACGCGTGTTTCAGAATACTACAAGCCGCGTCTGAATGTTGATCGGGTCGATCCTGGACGCACCGCACAGCGCCCATTCGGCTCTTCGATCGAGGAGCGCGATGAGATAATCGGATGAGCCTATGCCTTGGGAAGCTTCACACTCGCAACGTTCGCTCCGCAGTTATGTGTATCCATATCGCTGGACTGCACGGACTGCAATTACTCTGCTGGCGTCGCTTCTGGCATTTCCCTTGTCTATCGCGGCTCAGGGACTGGCTGGGCGGCTCATTCTGAAAGACGGCTCCTACCAATTGGTTACCAAATATGAAGTCAAGGGCGATCGGGTGCGCTACCTGAGCGCCGAACGCAATGAGTGGGAAGAGATCCCGAAGTCGCTCGTTGACTGGTCCGCTACCGAGAAATATGAAAAAGACCGTGCCGCGGGCGCATCCGTGCCCGAGGCCGTCCAACTCGACAGGGAACTCGAAACCGAGCGCGAACTCGACGACGCCCGGCTGCCACAGGTCGCTCCTGGACTGCGTCTGCCGGAAGATTCGGGGGTCTTCCTGCTCGACAATTTTAAGGGGGAGCCGCAACTGGTCGAAGTGCAGCAGTCGGCGGGCGATTTGAATCGCAATGTAAAGGGGAACATCTTCCGCGGCGCAATCAATCCCATCGCCAGCGCAAAGCAGACGATCGAACTCGAGGGCGAACACGCTCGCGTGCGGTCGCACGTCGAGGTCCCGTCGCTTTACATCAACGTGGAGCAGCAGCCCGACCCGTTGGCCCCGGCCGAGAAGCAAGATACCGCCGCTCAAGGCAAGACTGGCCAAGGCAAGACTGGCAAGACCGCCTCCGGCGATACGGCATCGCCAGTTCCGCAGCAGCCCCAACAGCCCGAGCAAGCCACCGTGCCCTTCGACCGCTTCCGCATCGTCCGCACGCATGTCAAGAATGGCAAACGCATCGTAGGCGACATCAAGCGCGCCGTAACCGGCAAAGTGAGCCAGGAACAGCAGTTTGTAAAGACGACCATCAGCCGCGTCGGAGGCGGATGGCTCAAGGTCACCCCCACCGAGAGCCTGACGCCGGGCGAATACGCACTTGTCGAGATGGAGGGCAAGGAAGGAATGAACCTCTATGTGTGGGATTTCGCCGTCGATCCTAGCGGCCCGGCGAATGATAACTCATGGAAGCCGGCAGCCGGCAGCGCCACCAAGCGCGAGAAATAGTGTCGGGCGTCAGACCTCAGACTTCAGACATCGACATCAGACGTCCAGTCATCGGACCTAAGGTATCGGATGCCTGATGTATCTGTCTGCTACAGATCCGAAGTCTGAGGTGCGAAGCCGGATGCCTTGAGGCTGGACATCTGACAGCTGAATGCTAAGTGCTGAGTGCGGAATGCTGACAGCTACGTCAGCACCCGCGCTTCAGGGGCGAAAAACTATTTCGCGATTTAATACGAAACAGGGTTAACGTTTCTAGGCGGCCTGAGGCTAGTGCGAAGGTTAACGCGAGCTGGTCATTAAACGGTAAGCCAGACCAATATTGAAACAAACAGTAGGACATACTGCGATCCTCTTCGAGGACGGCATACGTGACTTAGTTGCGGGAAAGGCCCCGTGCCTCTACGGCAAAGCATGTATAGATTAAGCGTTTGCTATCTGAAATCCTGTGAGCACTCTGGCCCCAGCCTCGTATGTTTAGGCGGTTGGATGATCGGGTCCGCGAACTGTGCGCTTGGGCCTTGGCCAGTACGGATCCCGCTGAATTGCGCGAAATTGCCACGCAACTTAGAGCCGCCCTCCGCGAGCACATCAAGCGCGTAAGAATATCCGCCGTCAATCCTCCGCGTGCTGAGAGAAGAGGCGATCCTCCGGCAGTGGAGATACAGGCCGCGAGAACCAGGCCGGTTGCATCCGACGCATCAAGATTAAGTGGCTAACGGTGCGCCTGAAGAAGTGGTTCAAAGGGGCTGATATGTTCCTAGCATCGTGGAGATTTCCTTGACTTGCTTAGCCCGTCCGTCGTAGTGAGCTTCCTCTTCTTTGGTCATCTTTTTATATAGGCAGCGCGTTCTAAGGCTTTGGACTGTTCTTTCGATAGCACGGAGAGTTCATCCGCCAGTTCCTTCGCTTGTTCGGCGTTTAGCCCCATGTGGTTGTCATCCTTGCTTCACAATCGGCAACAGTCACTCCGCGTGATGCGGTGGCGGAGGATCGTTTCGCGCTGCTAGAAGGCGATCAACATAGCAGTCCGTGTGAACAGCCTCCCCGTTCTCATTTACGGAAACGTTGGGAGCGTCCAGGGCCAGAGGCTTCTTACAAATTGCACAATATATGTAGCTCATGTTGGCTTTGCGATGCGCAGTAGTTGATGGGGCGTGTTCGAACTTTACGCCCATTTTTTCAAAAGCATCATCCAGTTCGCGAACAAGGAGCAGGAATTTACCAGGGTCTTTTTCTTCCGCAATCAACGCGCATAGAGCCAACATGCGCTCGTTCAAGTGAGGGGCTGTCATACAGGAATGCCTTGGGAACGTCTGAGATTTGAGCGGGAAGCAACGACGTTATGACTATCTTGATACAAGTAGGGGTTTCTTACTAGGGTTTTTGTGTAGGTATTTCGCTGTACGTACTACAGTCTTTCCAGTATGCGGCGCGCCTTAGAACCTGCGCCGCGAGGATTACCGCTTCTTGGAGATGTTGATGAGCAACGGGTCGCGCCTAAAAGAATGAGTTAAGGCGACCCGGGGGGGAGTCGAACCCCCAACCTCCATATCCGACGTCTGAGGTCCGCCGAGGTCCGAGGTCTACTTCAACACGCCCCGTTGCGCAATGCCAATGTTGTCGCGACTGGTATTTTTGACCAGATACATCATTTCGTCGGCCTGCCGAATGATGTCGTGGGCGGTACGAGCGTCGTGCGGATAAGTGGCGAGTCCGATCGAGGCACGCACGTTCAGGTTGAGACCTTCTTCCCGGCAGAAACTGCTGGCGCGCAACGCATCGCGCAGACGCCTAGCCACCACCAGGGCGGAATCCTTCGCCGTCTGCGGCAAGAGCACTACGAATTCATCTCCGCCGTAGCGGTAGGCAAAGTCAATCAGCCGCAATTGGGCTTTGACCAGGTATCCGATCTCCGCCAGCAACTTGCTGCCGATCAGATGTCCGTGCGTGTCGTTGACTGCTTTGAAGTGGTCCAGATCGATGAACAGCACGCTGAATTCGTAACCGAAGCGGGCCGAGCGGTAGACCTCGGTATCGAGCGTCTTGTAAAGATGCCGCGCATTGTACAGCCCAGTACAATCGTCGGTGATGGTGAGTTCCTGGATGCGTTCCACCCAGCGCGCATTTTCAATGGCGATCGCGGCATAGTCACAGAGCGACTGCAGGAAGAATACTTCCTGTTCGCTGAACTGCTTCATCTCGACATTGACGAGTTGGATCACGCCGAGCACGCGGAGCTTCGACCGCAGCGGGACGCAGATGATGGAGCGCGTCTCCCACTTGGTGGTTTCGTCAATGCGTTTGGCAAATCGCGGATCCGCTTCCACATCCGGCACAATGAGCTGCTCGCCATGTTTGGCCACCCAGCCGGCAATTCCCTCGCCGACTTTCAAGCGAACATTTTTCAGAGCTTCGGCGGCGTCGCCCACGGCAATGGCGAAATAGAGCTCATCATGTTCTTCGTCGACCATCAACAGCGACCAGGTGTCGGGGCGGAAATATTCCGCCATTTTTTCCATGATGGTCTGCAGAATCGAGTCGAGATCTAGCGACGACGTGAGCGCCTTGGCCACGTCGTGGAAGATGGTCAACTCCTGGTTCTGGCGGGTCAATTGTGTGCCGGTGGCCTCGGGCATTGCAAAATACCGTATGTCCTTAGAGAAACGGATGGCGTTGCAAAAATTATAGGGCTGATCTCGTCACAGGGGCAACGCCCGATGGTAACCGGAACCGGTAACGCCAACCGGATGTTCCGTTTGCAGGAAACCGGCCCCGTTAGGCCATAGCGCGGACGCGCCAGTTGTCCTATCATGGGCCTGTCGTCTTAGCGGTACATTGTCTGTTGATTCCGCACCAATGTTCGCGAATCTGATATTAATCTGAGCGTACGCGATCAATTCGCGTGCGGGTGAAGATGCCCGATAAGTTTCGGCGGGCCTGAGGCAATCCGTGGGAGAATTCGGGGAAAAATTTCGAAAAGAGCGCGAGCGGCGAGGCCTGACGTTCGATGACGTCTCAAACGTCACGAAGATCAACTCGCGCATGCTGAAAGCGATCGAGGCGGAACACTTTGACCAGCTTCCGGGAGGGGTGTTCAACAAGGGTTTCGTGCGGGCCTACGCCAAGCACCTGGGACTCAACGACGAAGAAGCGATTACAGAGTACCTCGCTGTCTTGCGGGAAGCGCAAATCGGCGCTCATCCCGCAGAGTGGCAGCCGGGTCATCGGCCGGAGACGCGCGCTGAAGTCGCGAACCGAACTGAGATCGAGCAGCGACCGCAGATGCCGCCGCCAAACTCTCCGACTGTGGAACGGAAGTCCGTGGAAGTCAAAGCGCCACCATTGGTCGCAAGAACTGTGGCCCCGGTCGCTCCATTGCCGCAACTTGCACAGCCGCTGGCCGATAACCTTCACCCTTCCAACTTTCACACGGCGACAGGCACTTCATCAAACGGGCGAGTGGATGGTATTCCGTGGAAGGCTCCTGCAATTGTGCTGGCGATCATCGTGGCAGGCGTCGGTCTCTGGGGCCGCCATTCGCGAAACGCTGGCACTGAGCAAGCAAATCCCAAGCGAGGGAATACTCCGCAGATCGCGAGTGCGGCCGGCGTTGTTGGTGAAGCAAATCGAGCCCCCAGTGATCCCAAGGCCAGTGTCCCGGCGACGGATCTCACAGCATCGTCCGCGCACGCAACCCCCGCGAGTTCTTCTGCTACTCCTGATCCCAAGCCTGGTGTGCAGTCTGCGGCTACGCGGGCAAAGCAAACAAAGAGCCACGGGGACGAGGACGTTACGGTCCGCCAATTCTTCAGCAACAACTCAGCAGCGGATGCCTCGAAAGCGCCTACAGGTTTGAGCCTGGTGATCCGAGCCACGAAGACTTCATGGATCTCGGTCGCGGCGGACGGCCAAGTGGTAAACCAGGAAACGCTCATCGCACCAGCGCATACTTCGGTTCGCGCAAATCACGAGATTGTGGTGAAGGCAGGCAATGCGGCCGGAGTAAGCTTTCTCCTGAACGGTAAAGAGATTTCGCCGCAAGGGGACGAAGGCGAAGTAAAAACCTACGTCTTCGACGGTGCTGGAATGCGCACCCTCGGCCCGGGCGAAGCGCCGGGCTCTGATCGTTGAGAACTGTGTCAGTCAAATGAGAAGATTCACATCGGCGGAGAGCAGCTGCCCGCTGAACAGAGCGGCCCGCCATTCCTGATCTGTTGCACTTTGGCCTTGACACTCCCAAATCCATGACGCTAGGCTACATCGCCAATCTTTCCGCGAACAAATGAAGATTCTCCAACTTGCCGTAGCATACCGCGGGCGACGCCCGATTGGCGCATTCCCGGCGCTTTTCGTAGTTTTGCTGGTTGCAGTGTTGGATCGTCCAGCCTCGGCGGCCAAGAAAATTATCTTTGACACAGATCCTGGCACGGATGATGCCATGGCGCTGATGCTGGCGCTCAACTCACCCGAACTGGATGTACGCGCAATTACAGTTGTGCCGGGGAACGTGACGGCAGCGATGGGCCTGGAGAACGCGCTGCGCATGGTATCGCTGGCGAACCGGTGCGACATTCCCGTGGCGGCCGGCGCACAACATCCTTTATTTCAGAAGCTGATCACGGCTGAGTTCTGGCACGGGAAGAATGGATTGGGCAACGTTGAATTGCCTCCGAGCAGATGCAAAGTCGATTCGCGCTTTGGGCCTGACCTGATCATTCAACTGATACACGCGTCGCCGCACGAAATCACCCTGGTACCGGTCGGTCCGCTTACCAATATCGCGCTCGCGGTTGAGAAAGATCCATCCATCGTCCCGCTGGTCAAAGAAGTTATTCTGATGGGGGGCTCAATCACTGGCGGCAACGTGAATGCCGCGGCCGAAGCCAATATCTACAACGATCCCGAAGCCGCACAAATAGTTTTCCAGGCGGGATGGCCCTTGACCATGGTCGGGCTCGAGGTCGGTGACAAAGCGCTTTTCACTCACAAATATCTGGCTGAACTCGGCCAATCTCATGGACCCGTCAACGACTTCATTGTTTCCGTTGCGAAGTTTATGGTGGGCCTTTCGGAGACATTCGGTGCTTCCGGGTCGCCCATGTACGATCCGTCGGCGATTGCTGTGGCGGTCGATGCAACCCTGGTGAAAGTGCACGAGATGCGCGTAGATGTTGAGACCAGAGGAGAATTCACGCGCGGTGAAACAGTGGGGAATCGCCGCGGAGGCGTGGAGCGTAATGTCCTGCACGGAGATCGCTACGTGATTGAGGGCATCGATCCCGTGAAGCCGAATGCAAAAGTGTGCGTGGATGTGGACGCCGATCGCCTGCTGCAACTCTTTGTTTCCAAAATTCGCGGTAAGTAGGTTCGCAGGAGGATCGTCACTTCGCGGAAAAGCAAGTGGCTACGCTTCCTGCGGCGGGGTTGGGCATGGATCGCTCTAAGGAAAAACGACAATAATGTTTACACCACATAGTTTGAGTATCGCGCTGCTGATGATGATTACCAGTGCAGTCTGCTGGGGTTCGTGGGCCAACACTTACAAGGGCGTCAAGAATTACCGCTTCGAGCTTTTCTATTGGGACTACGCTATCGGTATTTTTCTTATTTCCCTGATTCTGGCTTTCACCATGGGGAATACGTCGCCGGACGACCCAAATAGCTTCCTCAACAATGTTCGCTCCGCGGATGGTTCGAATATCGTTTCTACCATGGTGGGTGGAGCGATATTCAACTTGGCTAACCTGCTGCTGGTTGCAGCGATTGATATGGCCGGCTTGGCAATCGCGTTTCCGGTTTCCATTGGGATTGCGCTGGTGGTTGGTGTCGTTCTGAGTTATGCACTGCAGCCCAGAGGGAATGGTGCATTGCTCGCCGCCGGAGTGGTGTGCGCGGTCATCGCTGTGATCATGGACGGCAAAGCCTACGGGAGTCTGGCCGGAGCGGGTCGCTCCAGTTCGAAGAAAAGTATTATCGTCTGTATTGTTTCCGGAGTCCTGATGGGACTCTGGGCGCCGTTCGTGGCCCATGGAATGACGCAGGGGCATACGCTCGGTCCATACAGCATTGCAGTGTTCTTGACGTTAGGCGCGCTGCTCTCTTGCTCAGTTTGGAACGTTTACTTCATGAAGAAGCCGCTGGTTGGAGAGCCGGTGAATTTCAGCGGATATTTTCGAGGTCCGGCTTCCGGACACATGCTCGGACTGTTCGGCGGAGTGATCTGGGGCACGGGCATGGTTTTCAACCTTGTGGCTGCGAACTTCACGGGAGTGGCAATTTCCTACGCGATTGGCCAGTCAGCGCCAATGGTGGCGGCGTTGTGGGGCGTTCTGGCGTGGAAGGAATTCGCAGGCGCCGGAAGTCGCGCCAAGCTGTATCTGGGTCTCATGTTTGTTTTCTATGCCCTTGCAATCCTGCTGGTCGCAAAGGCGAACGGGTAAGAGCAACTTCGCCGATTTTGTTCACAGCAACATACCCGCGATCGAAGCCGACATGAGATTCGCCATTGTGCCCGCCAGCATGGCACGAATCCCCAGTCTCGCCAACTCTCCCTTTTTGTTGGGCGCAAGCGCTCCGATACCGCCAATCTGAATTCCAATCGAGCTCAGATTTGCAAAGCCGCACAGTGCGAATGTCGCTATGGTGAACGAACGCGGATCGATTGCGGCCCTCATTGGCCCGAGCATCGAAAATGCCACCAGTTCATTGAGCACCATGCGTGTGCCGAGAAGGTTGCCGATAATTCCGCAATCGCGCCAGGGAATGCCGATCACCCATGCAACTGGAGCAAAGATTACGCCGAAAATTGTCTCTAGACTCTGCGGGAACCAGACGATGCCGTGACCAGCCAGCCAGTTGTGCACTCCGCCCATAATGCCATTCGTAAGCGCGATCAGTGCCAGGAAAGAGATCAGCATGGCAGCGATGTTTAGCGCGAGGTGCAAGCCGTCAGTGGTGCCCCGCGCCACCGCGCCCAGCAAGTTTTCCTCTTTTTCCGTTTTTTCCTCTTCTTTGCTCATTACAACTCGTCCGGCGGTCTTCGGATGCTCGGTTTCGGGCACCAGCATCTTCGCCATGAGCAGTGTGCCCGGAGCCGTCATAATGACCGCGCTGAGCAAGTGCTTGGGCTCAATACCAAATGCGATGTAGGCCGCCATGATTCCGCCCGAGACATGCGCCATGCCGCTGGTCATCACGGTCATCAATTCCGAGCGCGTCAGATCGGGCAGAAACGGACGGATTGTCAGGGGTGCTTCGGTCTGTCCCATGAAAATGCTGGCTGCCACATTCAGCGACTCTGCGCCGCTCGCCCCCATCACGCGCGTCATCACCCAGGCCGCGATCTTGATGATGAACTGCATGATCCCATAGTGATAGAGCACAGCAAAAAAAGCAGCGATGAAAATGATGGTCGGCAGCACCTGGAAAGCGAAGTAAAAACCGAGATGCGAGCCTTGCTTTCCGAGATCGCCAAACACAAACTGTGAGCCAACAAACGCATAACTCAATAAGTGGTTGACGACGTCCCCTGCCTTTTGAAAAGCGCGACGTCCGGCGTCAATTCTCAATACAAACACCGCGAACACGAATTGCAGGCCCAGGCCCCAGACTACCGTTTTCAGGCGAATCGCGCGCCGATTGGTCGAGAATGCGTAGGCCAACCCTAGCATTGTCAAGAGGCCGAGAATTCCGGTGAAGCGTCCCATTTAGTTTTTCTCTCCAGGGTTTCGGATTACTCGATGGATCAACGGCCTCTTCTTGTCTGGAGGCGCATCCGCAAATTGGAAGCTCTTCTCGAGCAGGTGCCTGGCACGCTCCGCTTTCGTTTCCGCGTTGTAGTGGATTGTGGCCAACGTTTCTCCCGCGGAGACCTGGTCCCCCACTTTCTTGTGGAGGACAATGCCCACGGCAGGATCAACCGAATCCTCTTTGCGCTCGCGGCCTCCCCCGAGAATCACGCAGGCTGTGCCCAGCTGCTCGCACTGCACGGACGAGAGATATCCGTCCTTGTTGCTCAATATTGTGGAGGTGTGCCCGGCCTGCGGCAATCGCTTTGTGTCGTCAATCACTCGTGGATCACCGCCCTGTAGTTCGACCATCCGGCGAAACGTGTCGAGTGCTTTGCCTGATGAGATCAATCTCTCACTCTGCTGCCTACCATCGGCGACCGTGCCAGAAACTCCGCCCAAGTGCAGCATCCATCCCGCCAGTTCTAGGCAAAGGTTCCGCAAATCGTCCGGACCTCCACCGCGCAAAACTTCCACGACTTCCACCACCTCGAGCGAATTGCCGATCATGTTTCCCAGAGGCTGATCCATGTCGGTGATGAGCGCGACCACTTGCTTGCCCATCCGCTCTCCGGTTTCCACCATGAGGTCGGCAAGGAAGGCGGCATCCTCTTCGCTTTTCATGAAAGCGCCGGAACCAGTTTTGACGTC
>Ga0209488_10001075_pt1 | contig 23150 bp, 21 predicted proteins | sample Rivendell_Oct201_8_FD_188349 | JGI IMG/M metagenome (GOLD analysis project Ga0209488, IMG submission 188349) | Vadose zone soil microbial communities from the Eel River Critical Zone Observatory, Northern California, USA -... | ecosystem: Environmental > Terrestrial > Soil > Vadose zone >...
GCCCTCCTCCCGTGCGTCTCTCGAGGGCCAGGCGACCGACGGACTCCTTGAACGCCCGGCCGCGGGCCGCGTAGTCGACGAACATGTCGAAGCTGGCGGCGGCCGGGCTCAGCAACACGGTTGCGGGCACCCGTTCGCCCGATGCCAGGAGCTCGCGGGCGATCGCGTCGGCGGCCCTGACGGCATCGTCGAGCGTCGACGCCGGTTCGATCCTGGCGAGCCCCGCGTCGCCGAACAGGCGTGCCAGCTCCGGCCCGCTCTCGCCAATCACGACAGCCGCGGCCGCGCGTTCCGCGGCAACCGCGGCGAGCTGGGTGAGATCGACGCCCTTGTCGCGACCCCCGGCGATGATGACGATCGGCGGATCGAAGGCGCGGAGCGCGGCGATGACCGCGTCGGGCTGGGTCCCCTGTGAGTCGTTGACGAAGCGCACCCCGTCGATCAGGTCGACGGGTTCGAGGCGATGCTCGACGCCGCTGAAGCCGGCGGCGGCGCGGCGGATCGCGTCCGGCGCGAGGCCAAAGAGGAGCCCGGTGGCGACGGCGGCGAGGGCGTTGCTGACGTTGTGCCGCCCGGGGATCGCCAGCTCCCCGATCGGCATGATCCGGCCCATCTCCGCGGTCACTACTGCTTTCCCCCCAGCTCGCGCCAACGGGTCGAGGCCGGCGGCCACGATCCAGTCATCGACGACGCCGACGCCACCCGGCAGCGGTTCGCCGTATCGATACCGCACGGACCTGACCGTGCCGAGGTGGCTGTACGTGGCCACGACCGGATCGTCCGCGTTGAGGACGAGCGCACCATCCGGATCGACGAGCTCCGCCAGCCGTCGCTTGGTCCGACGGTAGGCGTCGAGCGACCCGTGCCGGTCGAGATGATCCGAGGTGACGTTCGTGTACACCGCGACGGTCGTCCCCCGCGAGAGCGTCGGCAGCTGGAGCTCCGACAGTTCGATGACGACGCGGTGATCCGGAGTCAGGTCGGCCAACCGTTCGATCAGCGGCTGCCCGATGTTGCCCCCGAGCACGACGGGATGCGCCGGGTCCGCGGCCAGCACGGCAGCGATGAGCGAAGAGGTCGTGGTCTTGCCCTTCGTCCCGGTCACGCCGATCGTCGGCGCCGGGCAGAGGCGCAGGAACAGGTCGGCCTCCGACACGAGCGCCGGCGCGTCCGTCTCGCCAGCGGCCCGACGAGCGACGAGCGCCTCGAGTGCGTCCCGCAGCCGCGGCTCGGTCGTCGGGAAGTCCGGGTTGATCGACGGCGACGTTGCCACGAGGGCCGCCCCGGCCCAGGCCGACTCCGGCGCGACATCGGGTCCGGCGAGCAGACGCACAGCCCGGCCGTCGAGGGCCGCGGTGGCGTCCACGAGCTCGGATGCCGGCCGGCCGTCGTAGACCGTGACGTTGGCCCCGGCGTCGGCAAAAAACCGGGCCAGGGCGATTCCGCTCCGGGCGAACCCGAGAACCGTCACCCGGCGGTCGCGAAGCGTTCCTGCCCGCACGTCGGCGAGCGTGAGGGAGTCGAGGTCGATCGGGCGCCCGGTCGGTGTCGGACGCCCGGTCTGCGCCGCCGTCGGTCGATCGGTCTGGGTCGGTCGGTCGGTCGTCATCGGCGGGCTCAATTCAGCGCCTTGATCGAGGCGAGGAAGAGCGTCACGCCGAGCAACCCGGCCAGGATCCCCACGATCCAGAAACGCAGGGTGATCTTCTCTTCGTCCCAGCCGGCCAGCTCGAAATGGTGGTGAAGCGGTGCCATCCGGAAGATCCGCTTGCCGCCACTGATCTTGAAGTAGCCGATCTGGATGATGTCCGAGGCGGTCTCGATCACGAAGATCAGCCCGATCAGCGGCAGGACGAGGATCTGGCCGGTGATCAGGGCGATGACGGCGAGGGTCGCCCCTAACGACAGGGACCCCGAGTCGCCCATGAAGATCTGGGCCGGGTGGACGTTGAACCACAGGAATCCGAGGAGCGCCCCGATGATCAATGCGCAGAGGAAGGCGAGGTTCGGCTGTGACGGATTGTTGAGCAGCGCGACCAGGAGGAACGCCACGAAGGCGAAGACGAGCGTCCCGCCGGCGAGCCCGTCCAGACCGTCGGTGATGTTGACGCCGTTGCTCGCGGCGATGATCGCGAAGGCCGCGAAGATGACGAAGATCGTCGGGTCGATCCCGACCTTCCCGACGAACGGCACCGCGATCTGGTCAATGGCGTAGGTCCGCTGGATCTGGAAGGCGGCAAAGAAGGCGACCACGATCTGCCACAGGAGCTTCTGGCGGACGCGAATGCCTTCGCCCGTCTTGGCGTTGAGGTAGTCGTCGAAGGCGCCGAGCAGGCCGACCCCGGCGATCGCCGCGAGCGGGGCGTAGATCCCGCCTTCGGGCGGCCAGCGGAAGAGGAAATACAGGGCGAGGACGACGGAGATGATCAGGGCGCCGCCCATCGTCGGGGTGCCGTGCTTGACCTGGTGGCTGTCTGGTCCCTCGATCCGGATCTGCTTGGTGAACCCGGTCGCTCGGAGCAGCCGGATGTACGGCGGCATGAGGATCACCACGATCGCGAAGGCGAGGAGGAGGCCCTGGATCAGCTCGACGGTCATTGCGCGGCGCCCGACTCCAGCCCGGCTCGCAACTGGTCGACAAGAAGATCGAGGGCAATCCCGCGTGACGCCTTGACGAGGACGACGTCACCTGCCGCAAGCGAGTCGAGGAGATGCTCGAGCGCCACCGCTCGATCTGCGACGACCTCGATCAGGTCCGATTGCATCCCCGCCTCTCGCGCGCCGCTGGCGATGCCGGTAGCCCCGTCGCCGATGACGATAAGACGATCGACGATCCTGGCGGCCGCCGCACCGACACGCTCGTGGCCGGCGTCGCTCTCGGCGCCCAGCTCGAGCATCTCGCCGAGGACGGCGATCCGCCGACCGGGCAGGCCGGCCAGCAGCTCGAGGGCCGCCTCGACCGACGCGGGTGACGCGTTGTAGGCGTCGTCGACGATCGACACGCCGCCGGCCCGAACAATGACGCCGCGATGGGGTGCCGACCAGCCGCGACCGAGAGCCGCAACCACGGCCGGGGCGTCCAATCCGGCGGCGAGCCCGACCGCGGCGGCCGCCAGCGCATTGTGGACGGCGAGCCGGCCGAGACCGGGTATCGCGGCGTCACGCCGCTCGCCGGCCGCGACGAGCGTGAACCGCATCCCGTCGAGGCCCGCCGATTCGACCGCCTCCGCCCGCACGTCGGCGTCGGCGGCGAAGCCATAGGTCACCACCCGGGCGCTCGTCCGAGCCGCCATCCGGCGGACGCGCTCGTCGTCCGCGTTGAGCACGGCAATACCGTCAGCTGGCAGCGCTTCGACGAGCTCGCCCTTGGCCTTCTCGACCGCCTCGATCGTCCCGATCCGCGAGAGGTGGACCGGCTGGACGGCGGTCACGACGCCGATCTCCGGTCGTGCCATCGCGGCGAGCTCGGCGATCTCGCCGCCGGTGTACATCCCCATCTCGAGGACCGCCGCCTGGTGGTCCGGTCGGAGGCGCATCAACGTCAGGGGCAGGCCGATCTCGTTGTTCTTGTTGCCCTCGTTCTTGAGGGTGACGAGGGCCGACGCGAGGACCGTCGCGATCGCCTCCTTGGCCGAGGTCTTGGCGATGCTCCCGGTGACCCCGACGACGAGCGGATCGAAGCGCGCCCGCCAGTGGGCCGCGATCGCCTGGAACGCGCGGAGCGTGTCGTCGACCTGGACGACGGTGACGCTCGCGTCCGCGGGCAGCGGCGCCTTGGGCGGCCGGGCGACGAGGACCGCCGCGGCGCCCGCGGCGACCGCCGCGCCGACGAAGCGGTGCCCGTCGGTCCGTTCGCCCGGCAGGGCGACGAAGAGGTTGCCCGAGACGACCTCGCGCGAGTCGACGGCGGCGCCTGAAACGAGACGAGAGGAACGGGCGAGCAGCCGTCCGGCAGTGGCGGCGGCGAGGTCGTCGGCGGTCAGTCCGGGATCAGGCGCGCCGCCGGGCGAGGGGCGCGGCGACGCGAGATCGGTCACGGGTTCCAGTGTCGCACAGGGTGCGTTCACCGGGTCGCTACGGTGCCGTCGATCGGGGCCCGCTTGTCGGGCAGGATTCCCGGCCGGGTGATCGCGTCGTAGGCGATCCGGCGGAACAGCTCGAACGACATGACCGGCATCTCGAGCTGGCCGATCCGGGCGATCGTCGGACGCCCTTCGTTGATCTTGACCGCGACGACGAGATCCGGAATGCCCGGCTGGCGGGCGATGTAGCCAATGAACGAGTAGTTGAAGAGGTTGTGCTTCCAGGCGTGTTTGGCGCTGTCCCAGATCTGCGCCGTGCCGGTCTTGCCACCGACGTCGTAACCCTTGATCAGCGTCCGGTCGCGGTAAAAGGGAACCGTCGAGACGACGTGGTTCATCATCGCGATCAGCGTCGGCGACATGGCCGGGTCGATGACCTGGCCGCGCGACGCGACCACGTGCGCCTGGTCGCCGATCGCGCTGACGACGTGCGGGGTCACGAGCGTCCCTCCGTTCATCATCGCCGCGTAGGCCGTCGCCAGCTGGAGCGGCGTGACGGCGACGCCCTGGCCGAACGCGCCGTTGGCAAGATCGATCTGGCGCCACGGCGCGATCGTCGGGTCGTGGAGGATGCCGCCGACCTCATTGGCGAGGTCGACACCGGTCGGGCTGCCGAAGCCCAGCCGGGTCCAGACCTCGTGCAGGATCGCCGACGACTCGCGGGTCGTCGCACCGAGTCCGAGCGCGACCTTGGCGGCGACCACGTTGCGCGACCAGGCGATCGCGTCCTCGAACTTCATCCAGCCCTTGCCCTTGTGGTCGGCGTCGTCGACGTGCGTCCGCCCGCCGTCGAGCACGAGCTTCGCGACGTCCTTGAGCTCCGTCGTCGTCGTCACCGTCTTCGTCTCCAGCCCGGCGATCGCCGTTAGCATCTTGAAGACCGAGCCCGGCTCGTAGACGGAGCTGACGACCGGGTCGATGAAGCGCTCGGGATCGCTGCTCGCGATCGCCCGATAGTCGTTGCCGTCGTACGACGGGTAGCTCGCCTCGGCGAGGATCTCGCCGGTGTACGGATCCATGACGACCGCCGAAACGCTCTTGGCCTGGTCGGCCGCCCAGGCCGCCAGGAGCTCCTGCTCGAGGGCCAACTGGAGGCTCGCGTCGATCGTCAGGCGGAGATCGACACCGGCCGTGCCCGGATCATCGACGACGACCGTGTCGGGGATCGCCCTCGCCGAGATGTCCTTCTGGGCATGGATGATCCGCGGCTTGCCGTTGAGCAGGTCCTGGTAATACTGCTCGACCCCGTACTGGCCGACGCCGTCGCGGTTGACGAAGCCGAGGAGCTGGGCCGCGAGCGTCGTGCCGGGGCCACCGCCCTCGTGCGGGTAGACCCGGACCGGCTCCGGCTCGAGGAGGACCCCCTCGACGGCGGGTTTCGTCGCGGCGGGTGAGGTCGCGGCGGGTGAGGCCGTGCCCGTCGGTCCGGGCGACGCCGGGTCGGACGCCGCCGGATCGGATGCCGCCGGATCGGATGCCGCGGGCGCGGATTCCGCCGGGTCGGACGCCGCGGGCGCAGATGCGGCCGGGTCCGCCGCAGTCGGGGCCAGCGTCGCGGCCCTGATTCGATCCGCCGTCGCCGCGTCGAGGCCGTGAGCCAGGACAACGTACTGCTTGTCGGAGGTCATCCGGTCGGTCAGGGCGATCGCGTCATCGCCCTTGAGAGCGAGCAGGCCGACGAGTGCCGCGGCCACCTCCGACCGTCGGGTGGGGCTCAGCTGCGACGGCGTGCCGGCCAGTCGCTCCCGCTCGACGGTCGTGGCCAGGACGACCACGCCGCTCCGGTCGTAGATGTCGCCGCGCCGGCTCGGGGACTCGATTCGCATCGTGGTCTGGGCGAGGGCGGCGTCGGCCAACCGGTCACGCTGGCCGACCTGCCAGTAGGCGAGCCGGGTCACCAGTGCCGCTCCGACCACCGCGAACGTGACGAGGAGGAAGAGGAGGCGGCGGCGCGAATCCGTCCGGCCAAGCATCGTTTGGGCGATCGATCAGTTGCCGGTCAGGACGAGCGGGTCGGTCAGCTGGCCGAGGCCGGCGTCGAGCGCCTGCGCGCGAATCGCGGGCTCGCTGCCGAGGCGGTTGAGGTCGGACAGCAGCTCCTGCTTTCGATCGAGCAGCGTCTGTTGCTGATCCGTGAGCCGGTTGATGTCGTAGCCGGTCGCCGCGACCCGGACCGACTGGGCCAGCGAGAAGAACGCCAGCATGAAGGCAACGACGATGCCGCCGAGCAGCAGCGAGAGACGGTTCGTGCGGCGCCGCGCTCGGACCGCTCCCCGCATCCGGCGTCGTGGCAGCGTCGGTGCTTCGATGACGCGCGGCCGCCGCCGCGGCAGGAAGATCGACTGTGGGCGGGCGCCCTCGTAGACGGCCACTGCCCTACTCGCCGAGGACGAAGCGGAGGCGCGGTGCGCGCGGATCCATGAACGCGAAGGGGTCGCTCTGCGATGCCGCGCCGAAGTCGTCGGTTCCGTACTCGGGCGCCTCCGGGATGAGCCGCCGCGATTCGCGCTCGTGGACCTCGTGCTGGCGGCGCCCATAGGAACGGCGGCGGCTCGACTGGTGGCGCTTGCTCACGGTGTCTCCTCTCCTTCCGGGTTGTCCGACGGGTTGTGGCTGGTTCAGGCGGCGATTCGCTCGGCGGCCCGCAGCCGGGCACTCCGGGCTCGAGGGTTGGCGGCGATCTCGGCGTCCGTCGGGGTCAGCGACGGACGGGTGACGAGACGGAGGCGCGCCGTTCGGCCGCAGACGCAGACGGGCACCGACGGCGGGCAGATGCAGCCCTTCCGCTCGGCGTCGAGAAATCGCTTGACGATCCGATCCTCGAGCGAGTGGTAGCTCAGGACGACGAGGCGGCCGCCCGGGCGGAGCAGGTCGACGGCCACGGCCAGGGCTTCGGACAGCGCGTCGAGCTCCTCGTTGACCGCGATCCGGAGCGCCTGGAAGACGCGTGTCGCGGGATGGATCCGGCGGCGTCCCGGCGCGGTGCGGGGGGCGACGCGCTCGATCAGGGCAGCCAGCTCCTCGGCCGTGGTGATGGGTGCCGTGCGGCGCGCCTCGACGATGGCACGGGCAATCCGCGGGGCGAACGGCTCCTCGCCGAATCGGCGGAACAGGGCCGTCAATTCCGTGGCGTCGAGGGTTGCCAGCAGCTCGGCCGCGGACACGCCGCGGCCCGTATCGAAGCGCATGTCGAGCGGGCCCCCCGCCCGAAAACCGAAGCCGCGCTCGGTGTCGGCCAGCTGAAAGCTCGACAGGCCAAGGTCGAACAGGAGGCCGTCGACGGCCCCGAACCCGGCGGCCGGGGCAACGGAGCCGAGCTCCCGGAAGTTCGCCTGGCGGAGGACGAGGCGATCGCCGAACCGCTCGAGGCGCTGAGCGACTCTGGCGATGGCCGCCCCGTCGGCATCAAGACCGAGGAGGCGGCCATCAGGGTCGCTCGCCTCCAGGATCCGCTCGGTGTGCCCACCGCCGCCGACCGTGGCGTCGATCTGAAGGCTCCCGGCAGCCGGCTGGAGCATCTCGATGACCTCCTCCGCCAGCACCGGCAGGTGTCCTTCCTTCATCACTCCTCCACGGTCGATGGACGGATCCCGAGCGGATCCTGAAAGCGCATGTGGTGGCCTAGATCCCGAGGCCGCTGATGGCCTGCGCGAGCGTGTCCGGGTCTTCGAGCCCACGCCGGTAGTCGTCCCAGCGAACGGGCGCCCAGATCTCCGCGTGGTCGCGCGAGCCGACGATGACGGCCTCCCCTTCCAGGCCGGCCATCTCTCGCAGGTAGGTCGGGACGAGGACCCGACCCTGGCCGTCGAGACCGATCTCGACGGCGCCGGCGAAGATGAACCGCGAGAAGAGGCGGGACGAGGCGTCGGTGATCGGCAGGGTCGCCACCTTGTCGGCGAGCGCGTCCCAGCCGGTCTTGGTGTGGATCGCAAGGCAGGCGTCCAGCCAGCGCGAGACGACGGCGCCGCCATCGAGCTGGGCGCGGAATCTCGAAGGGACGGCGATTCGTCCCTTGTCGTCCACCGAGTGCCGGTACTCGCCGGTGAACACTTGCCAGGCTTCCCCAGGTACGGGTTTGCTGATCTGTCGACGGGTGGTCTGCGTCTGTCGACCCGTGGTCTGTTTCCCCACTTTGGGCCACTTCACGCCACTTGCCGGCATCATAGCGCATGAGGGAGGCCCGTCAATGGGCAAAGTGAGGTCCCGCCCGTCGAGCCGACTCCTCGCGGCGCAGCGCCTGCCGCGTCATCCCTCCGAGTCGCCCATCACGCCGCCCCAGGGACCGACGCCTGGCGCTAAGTCCGCCGGTGCTGCTTCCACCGGCATTTCTCGAATTGGAGCCCGGTTAGGAGTCGCCTCTCAGCCCAATGACGCCGAACGACCGCCGAACGGAGCACGGCCACGTACGTGGAGTGCGACGGACCCGAGGGTAGGCAGGGTCCAGAGCCCCTCCTAACCCGTGTTTTGCCGGTGGGGGCAGCATCGAGGCGTTCAAGCGTCGGGACCCAGGATCAGCGGGTGGGCGGCGGCATCCGGATCTTGTCGCCTGCCCGGATCTGGGTCGGGTCGGTGATCTGCGGGTTCATCTTCAGAACCGTGTCGTACGACACGCCGAACCAGTTGACGATGCTCCGCAGGTTGTCGCCGGCGCGGACGGTGTAGATCCAGCAGTTCGGCGTGGACGGGCATTTCGTAAGGAACTGGTACCGATTGCTCAGTGGAGCCGTGGTCGGCTTCGGCGTGGGTCTGGGGGTTGGGACGGCTGTCGGGGACGGCGTGACGACTGGGCTCGCTGACGGTGTCGGCGAGGGTGTGTCGGTCGGTAGCGGGCTGTCCGTCGGGCTCGGGCTCGGCGACGGCGTCGGGGCCAGGCTGATGGTGGTCGGACCGGGCGTGTCAGCCACGACCGCGAGCTGACTCGGCGCCGGTGAGGGGAGAGTGAGGTCGAAACCGCCGCGGACGAGGAGGAAGCCAACCGACAGGGACCCGGCAACCGCGAGGGCCAGCGCGGCGCCGATGACCGCCACCGATGGGCCGCTCCGGTCCGTCGCCGCCGCCGTTTCGCCGAGGACGAGGGCGCCGCGCAGATAACGCGGACAGTTGCTGTGACCTCGCGTCAGGCAGACGAGCTCCTGCTGCCGGCCAGACTGCGGCGTCGGCTGGCCGATCGCGGTGCAGCGGTTCCGCGGGTCGGGCGCCTCGATCGGTGGCCCCAGTCCGTCGTCGATCGTTGCGGCCAGGAACGGGCAGATGGCCGGGTTCGCCGACGATTGGCCGAGGACTCGCAGATGGGTCGAGGCGCCATCCCAGTGATCGTCGCCCTCGTCGACCGATGTCGCCGTGGACGATCCGAATGGGGTGAACGGCGGGGCGCCGGAATCGTCGTCGTTGGGGCGGTCGGGCGGCTGTTCGTCGGCGCCGGGCGCCCGGCCCTCGTCGTCCACCAACTCTCCCGTTCTCTCCCGTCCCCGGACGGCGCGGAGTCTAGTACGTTTAGCAGGTTGTCGTTGCAAGAAACGGGGTGTTAGGCTGCGCGCCCGACCCGGGGATAGCGCTCGAAGACCGAGGCCCTGACCACTCGATGGCCCTGCCCCTGCAATTGCCCGTCGTCGAACCCGACCCGGAGGCATACCGGCTCGCACCTCAGCGGATCAGGCGCTGCACCTTCCGCCGCCTGATCCAGGTCAACGGGGGCCCCGATCGGGTCTACGACGTCGAGTGCCTGCTTCCCGACCGACGCGTACCGATCCCTCTCGGCCACCTGGACTCGGCCGCCCCGATCTGCAACGCCTGCACAGCGCCTCATACGTTCCGCCCCGACGAGGACTGATCGGCGCCTGGCGCCCCAAGGCTGCGTTGCCGGCTGCGGTCCTCGCTCACGCACGTTTGAGTGCGCGTGTGCAAGCACACACGCGATGACGCGCGCGCTCCGGTCCTCCCCGGCGCCTTCCCCTGGAACGCCATCCGCCGATCAGTCGTTCCGTGACGCCCCACGGCTACGTTGCCGGCTTCGGTCCTCAGCGAGATTGCGTCAGCGAGGCGGTCTGTACGCCGAGTTCTGTCCCGCGATTTCTCGCGGAGATGGCCATCCATCTAAGGCCGCCGGTTGCCCGACGGCTCATGCGGCCGACCCGAGGGCTGGGCAGCGCACCTCTCCCCCGACGGGTTGCCCCGCGCGGGTTGCGCCCTCCTATTTGGCCTTGCTCCGGGTAGAGTTTGCCGCGTTTCACTCCGGTCCCGAAGGCCCGGCATCGTCACTGTGGCACTGGTCCTCGCCTCGCGGCGGACGGGCGTTACCCGCTACCCTGCGCTGAGGAGCTCGGACGTTCCTCACGCCCAACCGGCGAACCGGCAAGCGCGCAGCCATCCGACCGCCTCGCTGACCGACGCATTCTATCCGCCCGCCTGGACCGCGCCGATGCCGGGCGTTCGAATTGGCCAAATGCACGCCCCAGGATCCTTGGCGGAGGTCCGAAGGCACCAACCAGATTTCCGGTGAGCTCTATCTCGGTCCCCTCGGCCGAACCCACGCTCAGCGCCGGACATTCCGACGCTGCCCGACCCTCATAGCTGCGCCCAACCTCCGCTAACGCTCACCGGATGTTCATCTGGCCAGATCGAGGCGGGACCACCCTCCTGGCTGGCGACACTCACCGCGGGCGGCGAACGACCGACGCCGGCCCGCCGGCCTGGACCCGGTCGATCGCCTCGTTGGCCAGCGCGTCGGCGGCCGAGTTCTGGGCCCGCGGCACGTGGGCGGCGGACCACCGATCGAACGATCGCAACGTCGCGCGGGCGGCCTCCCAGAGCGGGATGAGCTTCGCGTCCTTGACCCGCCAGCGGCCGGCGAGCTGCTCGACGATCAGCTTCGAGTCGAGGAGCATCGCCACCTCGCGGGCTCCGAGCTCGCGGGCAAGCCCAAGGGCCCGAACGACGGCAGTGTACTCGGCGACGTTGTTCGTCTGGACGCCGAGGTAGTCGGAGATCGACGCGTCGGCCGGTGCCCGCGGATCGGCGGCGTCCGGGCGCGAGGCATCGATGAGGACCGCGCCGGCGGACGCGGGCCCCGGGTTGCCGCGGGCGGCACCGTCGGTCCGGATAACCAGCCGGAGGCGAGACTTTGGCTCCACCGGATCGGTGGCCTCGGTGTCGGGCGCGCTAGGCCACAGGGTCGACGGGGATGAGCCGTTCTCGGAGCTCAGTCTGGATCTCCGTTCGTGGACGCGTCACCGGCCGGCGGAGCCGGGGCGGTCTTCCCGGCCGTCTCGGTATCGGCCGGCGCGGTTCGCTCGGGACGTCCGGGGAATACCGGCGCCCCGGAGTCGGCCTGGCCGCCGTCGGCCGACCCCTTGCCGGTCAGCTTCCGCCAGGCCATCTGGATCGGGTCGTAGTACTTGTCCGCGACCCGTTCCTTGAGCGGGATGATCGCGTTATCCGTGATCTTGATGTGCTCCGGACAGACCTCGGTGCAGCATTTCGTGATGTTGCAGTAGCCGATGCCGCCCTCGTCCTTGAGGTGGGCGGTCCGGTCGGCCGTGTCGATCGGGTGCATCTCGAGGCCGGCGCTGCGGACGAGGAAGCGCGGACCCATGAACGGCCGCTCCGTCTCGTGGTTCCGCAGGACGTGGCAGACGTCCTGGCACAGGAAGCACTCGATGCATTTGCGGAACTCCTGGACCCGCTCGATGTCCTCCTGCTGCCAGCGCCAGCTCTCCTGCGGCTTGTCGGCCGGCGGCTGGAACGGCGGGATCCGCTTGTTCACCTCGTAGTTCCACGACACGTCGGTGACGAGATCGCGGATGAGCGGGAACGCCCGCATCGGCTCGACCGTGATCGTCTCGCCGTCCTCGAAATCCGACAGCCGCGTCTTGCAGGTCAGGCTGGGCCGGCCGTTGACCTCGGCGCTGCAGGAGCCGCACTTCGCGGCCTTGCAGTTCCAGCGCACGGCAAGGTCGGGGGCCTCGTTCGCCTGGATCCAGTGAAGGGCGTCGAGGACGACCATCCCCTCCTCGACCGGGACGTCGAATTCGACGAATGTGCCCGGTGCGTCGGGCGTTCCGCGAAAGACGCTCAGGTGCGCTTCGGCCATCGGGTCACTCCGTCGAGATGAGCTGGCGCAGCTCGTCCGGCAGGACGGGCAGCGGCGTTGTCGCGATCTTCATCTTGTCGCCGGCAAGGCGGGCAACCGTGTTCTTCTTCGCCCAGGCGGGGTCCGGGTCCGGGAAGTCGATCCGGCTGTGGGCGCCGCGGCTCTCACGCCGCGCCTTCGCGCTCCGGGCGACTGCCTCCGACACGATCAGCATGTTCCGGACCTCGTAGACGAGCCCCCAGCCCGGGTTGTAGGCACGGCCGCCGCCGATTCGAATCTGGTCCCAGCGCGCCCGCAGATCCGTGAGCTCGCGGATTGCCTGATCGAGATCATCCTCCGTCCGGAAGATCCCCACGAGCGTGCCCATCGTCGCCTGAAGCGCCTCGTGGAGTCGGTACGGATCTTCGCTCGCGGCAGACCCGGCCTCGAACGGCGCTCCCAGCTCGCGGGCCGCCGTCTGGATCGCCTGTGGGTCGACGTATGGAACCTCGGCCTGCTCCGTCGCGCTGGCGGCTGCCGCCTGACCCGTCCGCTGCCCGAAGACGAGCAGATCGGACAGGGAGTTGCCGCCGAGCCGGTTCGCGCCGTGCATCCCGGCGGAGACCTCGCCGACCGCGTACAGCCCGGGTCGCGTCGTGGCGCCCGTCTCGGCGTCGACGCGGATGCCGCCCATCATGTAGTGCGTCGTCGGTCCCACCTCCATCGGGCCGGTGGTGATGTCGACGTCGGCGAGCTCCTTGAACTGCTCGTACATCGACGGCAGCTTGCGGCGGACGTGGTCGGGCGGCAGGTAGCTGATGTCGAGGAAGACACCGCCGTGGGGCGAGCCGCGACCCTCGCGAACCTCCGTGTAGATCGCCCGCGCGACGTTGTCGCGCGTCGACAGCTCGGGCGGACGCCGCGCATCTGTGGTCCTGCCGGCACTCTGGGCCTCGACCCAGCGCGAGGCTTCATCGTCGGTCGCCGCGTACTCGTTGCGTCGATCCTCGGGCAGGTACTTCCACATGAAGCGCTCGCCGTCCTTGTTGCGCAGGATCCCGCCTTCGCCCCGAACGGCCTCGGTCACGAGCAGACCGCGGACGCCGGGCGGCCAGACCATGCCGGTCGGGTGGAACTGGACGAACTCCATATCCATGAGCTCGGCCCCGGCCAGGTAGGCCAGCGCCTGGCCGTCGCCCGAGTACTCCCATGAGTTCGAGGTGACCTGGTAGGCCCGACCGATCCCGCCGGTCGCTAGCACGATCGACTTCGCCGGAAACACCACCGGCCGGCCCGTTGTCCGCCAGTACCCGAAGGCGCCCTTGACGCGATCCGGCCTCGACAGGAGGTGGGTGATCGTGCATTCCATATAGACCTTGATGCCCGACGCGACCGCCCGGTCCTGCAGGGTCCGGATCATCTCGAGCCCCGTCCGGTCGCCGACGTGGGCGAGCCGCGGGTAGGTGTGCCCGCCGAACGGCCGCTGGAGGATCCGCCCGTCGCGCGTCCGGTCGAACACCGCGCCCCACAATTCCAGCTCGCGGACCCGGTCCGGTGCCTCCTTCGCGTGGAGCTCGGCCATCCTGGAGTTGTTGAGGAGCTTGCCGCCGACCATCGTGTCCCGGAAGTGGACCTGCCAGCTGTCGCGGTCGTCGACGTGCCCGAGGGCGGCTGCCATCCCGCCTTCGGCCATGACCGTGTGGGCCTTGCCGAGCAGCGACTTGCAGACCAGCCCGACCGACGCTCCCTTGTCCGCGGCCTCGATGGCCGCCCGGAGTCCGGCCCCGCCGGCCCCGATCACGAGGACGTCGTGGGGGTACCGCTCCGGAGCGTCGCTCACAGCCGGATGGCCGGGTCGACGAGGATCCCGAGCGCGAGCAGGCGGACGTAGACATCGGCGAGCGTGACCGTGATGAGGCTCGCCCAGGCCCACGCCATGTGGTGCGTGTTCATCGAGGTGAGCCGCTGCCAGAGGCTGTAGCGAACCTGCGTCCGACGCGAGCACGAGAAGCAATCCAGCTTCCCGCCGACGACGTGGCGGAGCGAGTGGCATGACAGCGAGTAGCCGGTCAAGAGCGCGGCGTTGACGAACAGGATCCCGACCCCCAGCCCGATCCGCAGTCGTCCGTCAGGCACGAGCGACTGTGCCGCATCGAGCCACAGGAAGAACAGCGGGATGAACGCGAGGTACAGGAAGTACCGGTGGATGTTCTGGAGAATGAACGGGAAGGCCGTCTCCATCTTGTAGCGGCGATGGATCGTCGGCTCCCCGACCGCGCAGCCGGGCGGGTCCGCGAAGTAGAACCGGTAATAGGCCTTGCGGTAGTAGTAGCAGGTCGCCCGGAAGCCGAGCGGGACCCACAGGATGAACAGGCCCGGGCTGATCCAGGTCGGCAACCAGTCGGGCTTGATCAACGGCGAGAAGAGGGGCGACAGGTATCCAGCGGCCTGGTAGTCGGTCCCGAACAGCGGCGTCCAGATGATCCCGCTGAAGAAGAGATACGTCGCACAGACGGTGAAGAGCGTCGCCTGCACGCCCGGCGCGACCCACCAACGGTCGCGACGACGGGTGACGCCCAGACCGGAAGGCGCCGTACCTCGCGGCTTGAGCGTCGTCTGGGCAGTCGTCATCGCGGGACGGGGCCTCCGATCGGGATCCGATCCGCCTGGCTCTCGAGCGTCCTGATGATCGCGTCGGCGAACGCGCTCGTCCCGGCGGTACCGCCAAGGTCGTACGTGACGGTCTCACCAGCGGCGATCACGTCGCGCAGCGCTCGTTCGACACGATCGGCGACATCGGGATGACCGAGGTGCCGGAGCATCAACGCCCCCGACAGGATGAGGGCCGTCGGGTTCGCCTTGTCGAGGCCGGCGTACTTCGGCGCCGAACCGTGGACCGGCTCGAACACGGCCGCCTCCGTCCCGATATTCGCGCCCGGCGCGACCCCGAGCCCGCCGACGAGCCCGGCGCACAGGTCGCTCACGATGTCCCCATACAGGTTCGGGAGGACGAGGACGTCGTAGAGGTCCGGCTTCTGGACGAGCTGCATGCACATGTTGTCGACGATCCGGTCCTCGAACTCGATCTGCCCGTCGTAGTCGGCGGCCACCGTCCGGCAGCTCTCGAGGAACAGCCCGTCGGACAGCTTCATGATGTTCGCCTTGTGGACCGCGGTCACCTTCCGGCGGTCATTGGCGACGGCGTAGTCGAAGGCGTACCGGGCGATCCGCTCGGAGGCAACCCGGGTGATGATCTTGATGCTCTCGGCCGCGTCCGGCGTGACCATGTGCTCGATGCCGGCGTAGAGATCCTCCGTGTTCTCGCGGACGATCACGAGGTCGACGTCGTCGTAGCGCGTCTGGAGACCCTTGATCGAGCGAGCCGGACGGAGGTTTGCATACAGCCCGAGCGCCTGGCGAAGCGTGACGTTGACGCTCCGGAAGCCGCCGCCAACCGGGGTCGTGATCGGGCCCTTGAGGGCCACCTTGTTCCGGCGGATCGACTCGAGGACGTGGTCAGGGAGGGGCGTGCCGTACTCGGCGATGACGGCCTCGCCGGCGTCCACCGTCTCCCATTCGAACTCGATACCGGTGGCGTCGAGGACGCGGCGGGTCGCCTCCGCCAGCTCCGGCCCGATGCCGTCGCCGGGGATGAGGGTGACGCGGTGGGTCATGCCGGCATTCTAGCGGCGCGTGAGATGCATCGACGGCTGGCATGCCGACTGGAAACCGACCGGACGCGATGGCACCTATGACGACATCGCGAAGTGGACCGTCGGAACCCGTGCCCTGATCAGGGCCCCCAGTCTGGCGTTTCTTCGCCGCCCATGATCAACGTCGACGAATGTGTCCCATCCGCGTTGACGACACGAAGCTCTGCCTGACTGGCGCCGGGCACGAAGTAGTCGAAGACGATCTGACGGCCGTCCGGCGACCAGTCGCCCGAGAATGAGATTCCTGGGTCCGTGGGATTGGTCAACGGCGCGGGCTTGCCGCCGGCGATGTCAACGACCCAGAGCGGCCCCGGTGCGAAGGTCGTCGCGTCCGCGCGCTGGCTGAACAGGATACGCGTCCCGTCGGGCGACCAGCGAGGATAACCGGCGCCAAGTGTGTCGTCGGTCAGTCGCCGGAGACCGCTCCCATCGGTCCGGATCACGAACAGCCCGCCCTTGCCCGAATCGAAGTCGACGGCTCGCTCGAACGCGACCCAATGGCCGTCAGGGGAGAATGCGGGTGAGGTGTCCCCACCGTTGACGCCCCCTATGCCTCCTTTGGTCAGGCCCCTTGGGTTCGTTCCATCCGCATTCGCAAGATGTAAGCCGAGGTCGGCGCCGAGGTAGCCATCCACGAAGTCGGCAAAGGCGATCGTCGTTCCATCCGGGGAGATCGCGGGGCGCTCCTGGATGGCGTCTCCCGACGTAAGTTCGTCGATGCCGCGACCGTCGAGCCCCATCCGGAAGATGTGGCGACGGACATCCCGTTCACTGTCAAAGATGATCGAGTCCGCCGAGGCCCAGGCCGCCTTCGCGAGCGTAGCGTCGAGCACTGTCGGGATCTCGTGCAGACCGTTGTTGTCGAGATACGCGGGATGATTCTCGCCGCCCGCCTCATTGACGAACAGGATCCTACCGGTGCTCGGCAGCGAGACGATTGAGCCGAGGGCGCTAGGTAATGGCGACGTTGCGATTGTTGGACGAGAGGGCGATGACGCGGCAACAGTGGGTGCCACGACAGCTGGCAGGCTCGGCGAGCTTGCCGTGGAACAGGCGGCTGCAACCAACATGCTGACGCCCCACAAGGTCCAAGGCGCGAGATGCCGCACTGGGCGACCTACGTGCCGACACCCGGACAGCGCCCCCGTCAAGGGGCAACCGCCTGCCAGGCGACCTGCCAGCCCGAGATGTCGGCGACATTGATCGGATGGTCCAGGGCAATCGTTCGTGCCGGCTTGCTTCCATCGGCCGTTGCGAGGACGATCGACTTGCCGGCGATATCCGGTCCGTAAACCCACACGCTGTCCGGCGACCATTGAGCGGGCGAGCAGATCGCCTTGCCAACCAGCTCGGGATGCTCCTGGCAGTAACCGGTCCACAGTGAGAACGGATGGACCGCCCGGGCATTGCCGACAAGGATGTCGTCGACGCGCGCGACCTGGGTTCCGCCGCTCAGCCAGGAGATACGGCTCGCGTCCGACGACCATGTCGCCCAGAACCCAGTGCCGACCGAGGTCTCCTTCGACGTCGCGAGATCGAACAGCTTGACGAACCCACCGCTGACGTAGGCCAGGCGTCGTTGGGCCGGATCCGGCGCCCAGCTCATCTCGAGGATGTCGGGGTTGATCGGCGACGTGGACAGCCGCTGCTCATCGGTGCCGTCAGGATGGACGACGTATAGCCCGACGTAACCGTTGGCTTCCGGCGCGAAGAACGAGACCCACTGGCCGTCGGGGGACCAGGCCGGGTAGGAGCGCTCGCGGAGCTGGAGCCCGGCCGCCTGGCCGAGCGGCGCGAGCCGCGACCCGTCGACGTTGACGAGGACGACATTCGCGCGGCCATCGATCAAGCCGGTGAAGGCTAGGCGGTGGCTATCGGGCGACCAGGTGATCGGACCGTCCGGCGCGACCGATACGCCACCGGCGACGGACGTGGCGTGGGACCCATCGGCGTCGAGGACGATGATCGATGGGGCCGATTCGTGCGTCCGGTAAACGAGCCGAGTACCGTCCGGGGAGTAGCTCATGGCGCCAGCTCCGGCGGGCAGCGAGATCAGTGAGTGGATCGTCGTTCCATCCGGCCCGGCAACCTTGAGGTCGCCGCCGTCGACGAAGGCGATGCCGCCATTGGCAGCCGTCCCGAAGTGCGGCAGCCGTCGCTGTCCCACGCCGGCGAGGACGAGAAGCGCCGCCGCCAGGGCGAGAACAGCGATCAGGGTGAGGGCCCAGAACGAGCGCGACATTGGCGCGACGCGCGCTCGGAATGTGATTGCCACGGGGAGCCACCTTTCGAGGCTCGACCATGCCGGTCGCTGTCGGGTCCGGGTCGTCCTAGCGAGGACCTCGTCGAGGTAGCCGGGCGCGCCGCGCCCAGCCTGCTCGTCGAGCCATTCCGAGACGGTCCGGTCGAAGCCATCGTTGAGCGTCATGCGAGTCGGCCCTCCGCGAGCTCAGCCCGGGGTCGGGCATCGGCGTCGAGCGCCGCACGCATGGACTGGAGCGCTCGGTGAAGGCGCGATTTTGCCGTACCAAGCGGGATTCCCAGCGCGATGGCGACCTCCGGCAAGGGCAGGTCGAGGTAGTGATGAAGGACAATCAAGGCCCGCGCTTCCGGTTCGAGGCGGCTGAAGCCGCGTTCGAGCTGGTCGCGGTCGGCCATGGCGGCAGTCTCGTCGCCGAAGGCCGGGTGATCGATCGGGGTCAGGTCAACGTCAAGGCGATGACGCCGGAGTCGGCGTGCTTCGTCGATGCAGGCGCGATAGAGCAGGCGGTGAAGCCAGGCGTCGAATCGGGCAGAGCTGCGTAAGGTGGGCAGATCGCGCCACGCCCGGACGAGCGTCTCCTGGACGGCGTCCTTAGCCTGGTCGGGGTCGCGAAGGATCAAACGAGCGGCGGCGTCCAACCGGAAGATCGCGGCAGCTGCAAGCGAGGCGAAGGCGTCATGATCGCCCCTCCGCGCTCGTTCCACGAGTTCCTGTTGCATGTCGCCCTCGGCGGCGGCGCAACCGACGTGGTCGCGCTCACTGAGTATGGCGAGAGCCCCATGCGGGTTCGTTCCCAATTCGTTTCGGCCTCCGTTGACGCGGTACCATCGCGGTTCCCGTTATGGACGCTCTCCACGGAGCCTGCGACGCGTGAAGATCCAGGAAGCCGACGCCAAGACCCTGCTCGTCGCCCAGGGCCTGCCCGTCCCGGACTGGGAGGTCGCCCGCACGCCGGACGAAGCCCGGATCGCCGCCGATCGCTTCTTCGCCGCCGGCAGCCGTCAGGTCGTCATCAAGGCCCAGGTCCTCGTCGGCGGCCGGGGCAAGGCGGGCGGTGTCAAGCTCGCCGGCTCTCCCGAGCAGGCCGAGCTGGTCGCCTCGGACATTCTCGGGATGGACATCAAGGGAATCACGGTCCGCAAGGTGCTGGTCGGGCCGGCAGCCGACATCGTCAAGGAGTTCTACCTGTCGGCGGTGCTCGATCGAGCGGCCCGGCGAATCCTCCTCATGGGCTCGGCCGAGGGCGGTGTCGAGATCGAGCAGGTCGCCGCTGAGCGACCCGAGGCGATCGTCACGGTCCACGCCCATCCGACGCTCGGGCTGCTCGACTTCCAGGCTCGCCGGATGGCCTTCGCGATGGGCCTGGGCGGCCACCTGAGGGCGGCCGTCGCCATCGCCAAGGGTCTCGTCGCGACGATGCGCGCGTACGACGCCGACCTCGTCGAGATCAACCCGCTGGCGATCGTCACCGAGACGGACGGGGACGGGACAACGAGAGAACGACTGGTCTGTCTCGACGCGAAGATCACCCTCGACGACTCGGCCCTCGTCCGCCACCCGGGTCTCGAGGAGCTCCGCGATCCCGACGAAGAGGACCCGGCCGATCGTGAGGCGCGTGAGGCCGGCCTCACCTTCATCAAGCTCGACGGGACGATCGGCTGCATGGTCAACGGCGCCGGCCTGGCGATGACGACGATGGATCTCGTCAAGCGGGCCGGTGGCGAGCCGGCCAACTTCCTCGATATCGGTGGCGGCGCCCGGGCCGACAAGGTCGCGGCAGCCATGCGGATCATCCTGGCGGACCCGAAGGTCAACGCGATCCTCGTCAACATCTTCGGCGGGATCACCCGCGGCGACGAGGTTGCCCGCGGTCTGATCGAGGCACGGGCCCAGCAGGAGCGCGACGTGCCGATGGTGGTCCGGATCGTCGGCACGAACGCAGAAGAAGCGGGACGACTGCTCGCCGAGGCCAGGTTCGACACGGCCTCATCGCTCGACGACGCCGCGGCCAAGGCGGTTGCGGCAAGCCGGGCCGCCAGAAGCATCGCGACAGCGGGTAAAGCAGGCACCGCCGGCAGCCCCGCATGAGCATCCTCATCGGGCCGGAGACCCGCCTCGTCGTCCAGGGCATCACCGGCCGGGAAGGCGAGTTCCATTCGAGGGCGATGGCCGCGTACGGCACCTCGATCGTGGCCGGGGTGACGCCGGGCAAGGGCGGCCAGCGGGCCCTCGACGGCACGGTGCCGGTCTACGACACGGTTGCCGACGCGGTCGCGGCCACCGGAGCAAACACCTCGTGCATCTTCGTCCCGGCATCCGGGGCACCCGATGCGGTCATGGAGGCCGCCTCGGCCGGGATCGCCACGATCTTCTGCATCACGGAGGGGATCCCGGCGCTCGACATGGTCCCCGCGGTCGAGCTCGTCAGGTCGGTCGGCAGCCGGCTGATCGGGCCGAACTGCCCGGGCGCGACGTCGCCGGGCAGCGCCAAGGTCGGGATCATCCCAGGCTCGATCCACCGCGAGGGTCGCGTCGGGGTCGTCTCGCGTTCGGGGACCCTGACGTACGAGGCGGTCCAGGCGATGAGCGATGCCGGACTCGGCCAGTCGACGTGCGTCGGGATCGGTGGCGATCCCGTCATCGGCACGACGTTTCTCGACATCCTCCAGCTGTTCGCCGCGGACCCCGAGACCGACGCGATCATCCTGATCGGCGAGATCGGTGGCGCGGCCGAGGAGGAGGCCGCGGCCTGGGCCGCCGAGCACCTTCGCGGGACCCCGATGGCAGCCTTCATCGCCGGCCGGACGGCGCCCGAGGGGAAGCGAATGGGCCATGCCGGCGCGATCATCTCCGGCGGCCGCGGGACGGCCGAGTCGAAGGTATCGGCGCTCGAGGCGGCGGGCATCCGTGTCGCCGCCTCCCCGACCGAGCTGCCGGCGCTCCTTCGGGACGCCGGCTACAAAGGCTGAGTCGATGGGCGCCCAGATGGATCTCATCGCCGGCAATTCCCGCGAGATCCTCCTAGCAGTCACCCTCGACGACTGGGCGGGCCTCGCCGATCGCTCCAGGGTCGATGCCCACCTGTCGCTCGGCGGCGGCCTGGACCCGACCTGGCTCGACCTGTTCGCGGAGGCGGTCCGGACGGTCACCGGCGGCAACGAGCCGACCGACTTCATCGACGCGAGACACGAGCTGGAGGGCGCGCAGATGACCGAGCGGTCGGTCGAGCGGATCGATCGTGCCTGGCTTGGGGCCGTCGCCCGCATCGCCGACCGCGACGTCGATGCCGTAGCCGGGCGCTGGATCGACCTCGTCGAGGAGGACCTGGGGGAGCTGCCGCGCGAGGAGAAGCCCTGGATCCGGGAGCTCGCCGGGGAGATTGTGCGCTTCGCCCGGGCGTCGGATGGGTCGGCTGACGTGCTCTTCGCCTGGGCGTTGTGAGCGACGAATCGAAGGTGGATCCGCAAGGGGCGATCCGCGCCAACAACGAGCTGTGGGACGAGTGGACGCGGATCCACGAGACCTCGACCTTCTACGACCTCGAGGGGTTCAAGCGCGGCGGCATCAGGCTGCGACAGTACGAACTCGACGAGATCGGGCCGGTCGATGGGCTCGAGCTGCTCCATCTCCAGTGCCACTTCGGGATCGACACGTTGTCGTGGGCTCGCCTCGGGGCGAAGGTGACCGGCGCCGACTTCAGCCGGGCGGCGGTCGAGCTCGCCCGTTCGGTCGCGGCCGAGATCGGCTTCGCCGACGCCCGTTTCGTCCAGTCGGATCTCTACGACCTGCCGGCGGTCCTCGACGGGCAGTTCGATCTCGTCTTCACGTCAGGCGGCGTCCTCGGCTGGCTACCGGACATCAAGCGCTGGGCGGAGGTCGTCGCCCACTTTGTCCGGCCGGGCGGCCGCTTCTACATCACCGAGATCCATCCGGTCGCCCAGGTCTTCGAGAACGAGGGAGTCGCGCCCGGCGAGTTGCGGCTCACCTATCCGTACTGGGAACACCCGGAGCCGCTCGCCTTCCCAGTCCAGGGCACGTACGCCGACAGGGCCGCGACCGTCGCGACGCCGACGGAGTACGGCTGGGATCACGGCCTCGGCGAGATCGTCACGGCTCTGATCAACGCTGGACTGAGGATCGACTCGCTGCGCGAGTATCCGTTCGTCCGCTGGCCGGTCGATTTCCTCGTCGAATCGCCCGACGGCACCTATCGCCTGCCGCCGGGCACACGCGGCGAACTGCCGCTCTTCTTCTCGATCCTGGCCTCGAAGGCGCCGGCCTGAGGTCAGTAGCCGAGGGCGGCCCAGGCCGGGCCGTCGGGCGCCTCGATCAGCTCGACGAGGACGCCGTGACAGGATCGTGGATGGAGGAAGGCGACGGGGCCCTCGGCTCCCTTGCGGGGGGCGGTGTCGATCAGCTCGATCCCGTCGATCTCGAGTCGGAGCAGGGTCTCGGCGAGGTTGGCGACCTCGAAGCAGACGTGGTGGAACCCCTCGCCGTTCTTCGCCAGGAAGCGCGCCACGCCGGTCGAGTCGTCGGTCGGCTCGACGAGCTCGATCTTCGACTCGCCGATCGGCAGGAAGGCGATCCGGACCCGGTCGTCGCTCATCTCCTGGATCACGTCGAGATCGAGACCGAGGGCGTCCCGCCAGAAGGCGAGCGCCGGATCCAGGTGCTCGACGAGGACTGCGACGTGGTGGATCCGGCCAAGGCGGCGAACGGCCTCGGGAACGTGGTCGGAAGCGGGCGTTGGGGTCATGATGCGGAGGGTAGCGCGTCGAACTCGGGGCGGGGGCTCAGACCGTGATCAGCTCGCGGTGTTCGCCCCAGGCGGTCCGGAGTCGATCGCTGATCTCGCCGACAGTCGCGTAGGCGCGAACGGCATCGATCATCGCCGGCATCAGGTTCTCGCCGCCGCGGGCGCACTCCTCCAGTCGCCCGAGCGCGGCCTCCCACCCGGCAGCATCGCGCTCCGCCCGGACCCGACGGACGCGCTCGATCTGGCGCCGCTCGCCCTCCGGATC
>Ga0209488_10001076_pt1 | contig 23148 bp, 29 predicted proteins | sample Rivendell_Oct201_8_FD_188349 | JGI IMG/M metagenome (GOLD analysis project Ga0209488, IMG submission 188349) | Vadose zone soil microbial communities from the Eel River Critical Zone Observatory, Northern California, USA -... | ecosystem: Environmental > Terrestrial > Soil > Vadose zone >...
TAGGGATGTGCAAGCTGCCGATTGGGAGCACGCTGCTACGTGGCTCCCTGGGAGCCTTTCAGAATGGATGTCCGAGCACAGGGACAGATACTCTAGTCTGCTTCCTTTCCAAGTTTGCGGCTCTCAAGATAAAGCGATGGAGGTCAAGTTATTATCCGACCCTCATGAGGCGATGGATCGTTTTGCGGGAAGACTCGATCTTGCCATCTCAGTATTTCGTCACCTAGACACGAACACCATCCACGTCGGGCGCGATGTTTGCCACGCATGGAAGTTGAAAGGAGAACTTGAGTTTTTGGAACGTGGCGCGGAGGCTGGGCGAGCCCTTCTCGGGTTACTGAACCTCGATCCAGCGACGACGACGGCGTCCATGCTCGACCAGCTAGATACACACTTCGTATGCGCGAGCTGCCCAACAGAGCGCGATTGGCTTCACCGCCCCTGGAAGTCCTGCGTAAATCCCACCTTCTTTTCCCGCAATTCTTTGACGACTCATCTGGCCCCTTGGTTTAGATTATGCATTTCATCGATCGTTCGGAAACCGATCATCCCCACCCTGAATGGCGTCTGGTGTGTCCCGATGAAGCGGGTAGGACCTGCATGTCTCTCAACTACCCTCCCCGAGCCCAAACGTGGCTTTGCAACCACTGTTCTGGTTATCTCGCACCCGAACCCAATCCGTTTGTACCCGTACCCTTCGGACAGACATTGGAGGCTGGGAGCAAGGAGGGTGCCATTACACATGTGCAGACCGAGTATGTCTAATTCTCTGCTGCTGTGTCCGCTCGCCTGACGTCCTTTGTTCCCATTGAAAGACACAATGTCGACGATCCTGTGATCGATGTGGATCTATTCGCATATCCATATCCTCCTCCGATGTCCAGCTCGAATTAACGTTTCTGAAGTATATTCTGTTTGCATGGTTTTGTTCAAAAGCTCGAAGATGGACTACTCAGTCAGACGAGAGGCCAGTATGATACCTCTCCTGGACTTTAATAATTGTGGCCTTATGTGCTTTCTGTCGGTAGTGGTAGTGCATTCCCAGTTCCCCCATGGAACCCGCGTGTATAAGAACCTGTTCAGCGACAAGCCCGCCGAGAACTACTTCACAGAAACGCGGAAATGATAAGAACCAGGGGTTCGGAGGAGTGGCAGAAACGGGAAAAAGCCGAGAATACAAACCCGTCAAACTTTTGTTTTCCATATTTTTACCTTCCATATCACCGCTGTAGCTTTACGTCCGAAATGGACGAGTAGTACGATTTTATGTTATACTGGCAGGCACTGCTGAAAGACTTGAGTTGAACACTTGCCCTATTTGGCTTGAATAGGCATATAACCAAAGGTCCTTCTGAGTGTGTCCGGCCGCCGGGAACAAGACGCCATCATGATCGCACTTTCACGACAGCCAGGCTTGCAGATTGCGCGCACCTCCAAGTTACCAAGGCACAAACTGAAGGGATCGGGTGCAGTAGATATCCATGGGTGGGGTTCATCTCCGTTGTACGGATGCCATGCCAATGTCCTCGTGACAACGGAGTCCTGTCAAGGTCAAGTTGGTAGTTTTGTTGCTTCAAAAACTGAAGTTCCGCACCGCACGACATTCACACCGTCATCCATCTTATCAACTTGAGTGGCTGAGTCTGCTTCGCCGTAGGCAACCTCTCCCTGTTCACACAACTTGTCACGGTGACCGTCAATTTCCCCCCCTCCTCGGTTGCAATCCAAGTCCGCACTCCGCACCCTTTGCGGTTGGGAGACCGGCCTGCCGTACTTCAAGTTGTTTGGTAACTCTCCGAGTCCGTATTCTGGTGCCAACCAGTACTAGTACGTCTGCCATCGACGTCCAAGCGGTTAAAACCTCCGAGTCGGGAGAAATGACATTGAGATCGCCACACTGACCCACCGTGTCACGGAAGTGTGATCTCTTCAAAACAAGGAAATTTTGGTAAATCCGAGTCATTGCTCTTCCGATTACGTTGTGGTGGATGAGCACTCACTGGCACATCTTTCTTCCCCGGCTTGAAACTGGCAGCGAATTGAAAAGGTCCCTCGAACAGATCCAGGTCACCGTCGCGCGTCCCGTCGCTCTCCGAGTCGGACTTACCAAAACACAAAACGTGGTTTCGACCCGACGTCTGGACTCGCCCGGTCCGCTGGTTCTTCCTTGTCCTATCGTATTGACACAGCACAAACCGGTCATCATCACGAGCAAGGGCGCGGGGAAAATTGTTCCAGTTCCGTGACGGGGTCATCTGGTGTTATATCGTCGCGGCTCCGAGTCCCATGATCAGAGCCATCTTTCAATTGACGAGTCCAGGTCAGACACCTTCTCTGTTGCTGTGCTCCCTATAGATATAGATTTACCAGCACGGGGCACCATTCTATCATAGGCTGGCTTCGCGCGTTGTCGTCGAGAATGTGGGTCTTCGACCTAGATCAGGATTGGATAGACAAGCGACATTTTCCGATTGGCGAGGCTGTTCCTCCTGTGGACCAAGCCTCTCGGACTCGGTACGGAGAGCGTAAGCATTTGCAGCAAGACAGTGTAGGTGATGGTCCGCGTCTACACGTTGGCGCTCAAGCCTAAAAACTTGTGCGTGTGGATAAATCGGATCCTGCCGTCACGCCCGCTACAACTCATTGCTTTCGGGAGTGTGTATGTGTCCCTATGTTTCTGGACTGCTCTTACTGACATTTTGAGAATGTCGCCGTAGCGCGCTCGGTAATCTATTCCTCGCCGCATGAAGGTTGCTTCACCGATATCCAATATCCTGGACGCGAAGTACAATTCCGAAATTTCTAGCGCTCTTCCCTGCAACCTTATCATACTGAAATTTCCCAGCGGTCAGCCCGACGTGAAAAGTTCTTTGTTCTCCCTCCCCTCGGAAAAATACACGAGGACATGTCCACCAGGCGGTTGATTTTCATTTCTGAAGTTTCTTGCGATTGATCTTGATGCATATAGGGTTATTCACTGACATGGTTTCACGCTGCCTCTTTTGCCGTCAGGCCGATCACTATGGGTTACATGACACAGGGCATGCGGCCAAATCTTGAAATTATTTTGGAGCACTTGTTCGGCACCACCATCATATGTCTGATTAACGGTCTCTGTCGCCAAGGCTGACCTGAACCATTGGGTAGGTACTTACGGGAGATCCCTATCATCAACGCCAAAACAATTATTCTCAGTCAGGAAAGTTCGCCTGCGCACCCCCATCTACTTCCTATCGCAGCGAGAAGGGTGTGAGAATAGTGCCTGTTAACCGAGAATATCGACTCGCCACATGATTCTTGGGAATATTCTGGCCGGCTGGGCGTGCTGTAATGAATGTTGGGACGACATGTGGTCTGAGCTACGCCCTCAATATCTGTTTCAATTCTTGGTCCCGCTCTTTGGCGGTGAAAACTAACACTCCTTCCCAGCCCGAAATCCAAATTTATAACCCTGAATTCCACGCCCTATCACACAACATCCCTCATATCCCGAGTCGGGGCACATTTGGCAGGTTCTGAGCACCGAAGGAGGACAACAACCTTTCCCCCTTAGCCCCCATTTTTTTCCGGGAGACTAGCCGCAGAGCGTTAGGTCTGGCCGTTGCAATGTTACCAGTTTCTGACCGTCGCCTTGCCCAGCGTGGTGACGCGGACTTCGATCTGGACTCCAAGGGAAGTTGAACACATGACAATGGTACCCACCGTTTCCTGGGTTTTTGTTTTCGATCGCTACGTTCTGGACTCGCTCTGTCGTCAGCATCGCCTCGTCATCGATTATTTTACGTCGGTCCACCGCGGGAACTCGCAAGAACAGGGATAAACTCCAAACGTGTCATGTTTTTAGGCCCTGGTCGTCAGGTCCCCGCGTGCATATATCCATAAATATACTACCACGCGGTGGATATTCACTTCACATAGGTCCTGACAGCCAGGTGCTACTTTAGCGGCACCCAGCGCCCTTTCCGGAGAAAAATATTACACATGATGCCATGGTCAACTCTGTTTGTCACGCTCGTGATTACTTGTGCCTGTGGCGGCTTCATTCTATCATGATCTATCTCCCCCCCGCTCTCCAGTCTAGTTCCCGGTGATACGACTTGATATGGTGCTCCACTGCCAGTGTGGACCCCAACTATTCTTCTAGGACCTGCGTCCGGTCACCCAAACCAGGCAACTAAAGTATGAATTTGGTCCAACACCCTAATCGAACGGTTTCGTAACATTTCTACTAGTAGGGCCTGACCGAGGGTTCTACTGATGATAGAATTTCGATGCGAGTCCATATCTCCTCTGAAGGCGCTACAATAACGTCAATGTCCCTGATAACATGGAAGCTGTCTTTCGCATCCGTACAAGGTTGTGTGCTAAGCTCTTTTCATACAGACCGTCTGGAATCGGTCTGCCGGGGACAGAAGACCGATGCTGGTTTTACAATCCTACTCCACAAGGTGGGCCAGTTTTTCCCGGATCGAGTCTGCCGCGTGATCAATGGTGTTGGCACCTGGAAATGGCCAATCGGATCTTAACACACGGTCCATTCGACCTGACCGATTTTTTTTCGTCTGAAGCACGACGCTTCTATGGTTCTCACCCCAATTTGTTTTGCGAATGCCAGGGTCTGCGAAACTCTCGACAGATTCTGCAAGCGTTCGGGGATAGGTTAAGCATGGCGGCCATTCTGACCGAAGGATCTCATCTCTTTGGTACAATCTCAGCGACCGGGTCTGGTCAAACCACGCCGACCTGGCACAAGTTGACAATCTGTAGTGTCAGTTGGTGTAGTCACCACACGTGTACTGCCCGGTATCGCGATTGCTCCGCTTTTGAATGAAGTTATTGAGGACTCCCTGGTAATGACTCACTCATTACTTCGACGTCCATTGCCTCCACTTCTTCCTAAAACAGTGTTCTTCGGATCTCATCCACTGTCACGTTCAACGCGGTCGCCTGATCGGTCATGCGCAAAACTCGCTGCCGATGGCCGCAGGATTAAGGCACCACGTGGCATGTCGGAAGCCGGGTTCAACCCCTAGTTTAAGGTCAGCTTCTCGGATCACCGCCGTGTGCCGTATGTTGTCGTTCGCGTTAGTTGGCATAGGACGCAGGCACCGCGAGGTTCGTGCGTGGATCAGATGGTCGATCAACGTCGACAACTGTGCAACGTTTCCTGGGGTCAGTAGAACACGTCCTGATCCCATCGCCTTGAGGCAGCCCTGCACTGGATGGACTGTAGTGCTCGTGTAAGGGCTATAAAATGTCAGGTGTTTGGGCGTTGAGGTTCTTGTGAACCGCACAAGTTTCAAGTCCCGGCACTCTTCAAAGTTGTCTGTGATTCCGGTGGTGTGTCGATCAAGCTCAAGGCGAGCGTTTGCTCTAATCGCATCACACAGCAAGAGGCATTCAAAAATCATAGACACGATCCTTGTGCGTTTTTCTTGAAATGCTAAAAAAAACTGTCAAGTAATCGGTAACCTTCCGGTCACTTGTAGCATAGCACCCGGCACCTGTGCTTGATAACACGCGGCAACTTCCTTCGCTGAATTCCGAGCTCAGTTGCTTCCTTTCGCCACCTTCGATAGCCAATTATTGTCACACTGTCACACCTCTGATGCCAGTCACGACCCGCCGTCAATCAAGGAGCCTTCTCTACCCCAATGCGACTGATGAAGGTGAACGGGGACGACCCAAACATAGGCCGCGAAGAACGACCTCGGGGAGCGACGATCCGATGGACGGATCCGTCGGCGGCTTACCCTCTAGGGAAGAAGCCGCAGAGCACCGCGACGGATCGGCGTCGGCGTCGGTAGGGCCAGAGTCTGAGGTCTCCGAAGAGTCGAATTATGAAGAGAGCGATGGCACGGACATGGATGACGACTTTGAAGGTACTATTAACATCGCTTATGGTCAAAACCACGCTAACTGTGTACCTCAGTAACACTCAGCGATTCAAAGCGCCGTAAGCTAGACAAAGTTGGGACCTCGGCCTCGGGGAAAGCTTCGGTATCAAATCTTGCCAAGACAAAGCGGACTGGATTCAGCCGCAGGGTTCAGGGCCGACTGCAGAACATGCTATCGCTGCCCTTAGACATTCTATTCTTAGTACGTCGGGCGGGTTGACCGAGATTGCCTGTTCCTGAACCAAGCTCCACAACTCAGATTTTCTCGGAACTGGGGTCTATGGATCTCGTCAACCTCGCGCGTACGAGCAAGGATCTGCGTCGGTTCTTAATGTCGCGCAAGAATATCCTGGTCTGGATAGTCGCGCGACAGAATTCGGGGGCCACAAAGGTTCCCGATCCACCAGAGGATATGTCCGAGCCTTCATGGGCGTTGCTCTTGTTCGGGCCTGCCGTGTGTTCTGTGCGCAATCAACCATCGTTACGTACTGTTTCGATCGATGCTGATTTTATGTTACAGGAATGCTCTACGAGGAATATCCAACGAGTTGACTTCGCCCTTCGCCGTCGCTTATGCACCGCTTGTAGAAAGAAGAAGTACATCCAAACTTTCTCCTCGGCCCCGGATGCATCTGATCGTAGATTCATCCCAGCCTCGTTCCCTCGATTAAGTTTCGGTCTCAATGCGCTGACTTGAAGGAGTCTGTTATGGAACTCCTCCCGCACACAACAAGTTAAGATGACACTGCCCTCAAGCCCATCAATCCCGACCACTAACCCGACTGTGCGCAGATGGAGGATGGGCATATCGCCGCGTTTCTAACAGTCGTTTTTACTGGAAGGCAGATCTATTCGAGATGGGCAAGAAGATCGCCGAGCTTGACGAAGATCGAGATGCGGGCAAGCCTGGGGCAGTGCAAAGGCTCGAAAGCTTCCGTGCGGAGAGAATCCTCTTGGTTAACTCTATTATTCAGGTGAGGGCCCTATTCGGCGGGTTAGTTAGGAATAACTGTCCAACCCAAACAGAGGTGCCCTGAATTTGAAAAATGGGCCGAGGCCGAAGCAGAGGCGCAAGCTTATAATGCCCGGGAGAGACGAACCGAAAGACGCAAAGCGTAAATATTATTGGTAATCAGGTCTTGTTGATGCTGATGCTGATGTTCTACGCATAGCCTGAAAGCACGCATTCTAGCGGCGGGGTATGATCTCGCAGACATCGATTGGATCGGGATGATGACCGTGCCCGGTGCAAATGTCGATAAACCACTGACCGAGGAAGGTGTGTCATGCTAGCACGTTATCGCTTGGAGAGTTCTGCTGACCTTCGCTTACAGGTTGGAGGCATATCCGAACAAAAGTTGAGATCAGACTTAGCGCTGCTCGTGAGGCCCGCCTACTCGCACTGCGCAGCAGGCGTGAGAGAGAGTACAGGACTAAGTCTGAACAGTGTTACTCCAAACTTCTACTGCAAGTTCTTCCAATGCAACGACTATATCTTCCGTCGCTCTCTCAAGTCGGCGAACTTTCTTGTTTCAGAGAGCTCTTGAATCCAGATAGAGACGTGCAACCTGTCGAATGGGAGCACGCAGCAGCGCAGCTCCCTGAGTGCCTTTCGGAATGGATGTCGGAGCACAGGGACAGATATACTCGTCTACTTCCTTCCCAAGTCGCCAGTGCTCAGGATAAGGATAAGGCGATGGAGATCAGATTGTTATCTGACTCGTCCAGGCGTCTGGGTGATTTCGCGGGGAAACTTGACCTTGCGACCTCCGTGTTTCGCCACCCGGACACCAACACGACCCTGATCGGACGCGATGTCTGCCACGCTTGGAAGATGAAAGGAGAGCTGGAGTTTTTCGGTCGCGGCGCGGAGGCTACGAACGCACTTCTTCGACTGCTGCAGCTTGACCCGGAGACGACGACCACGTCCATGCTCGAGCAGCTGGACAGGCGCTTCATCTGCGCGAGTTGCCCCGAGTGGCGTCTGTATTCCTGGAGATCCAGTGTAAGCCAAGCCTTTCCCCCCAATTTTAGACTTTGCGAGAGATGAACTCTCTGTTTACTAGGTTTTGCACTCTATCGATCATTCGGGAATAAGTCACACGCAATGGCGAGTGGTGGACCGAGGCAAGCGCTCTGACTATAGTATCTTGTACCCCCAGCGACGCGAGGCGTGGCTTTGTAATCACTGCTCTGAGGATCTCGCGCACATTCCATCTGCACCCTTTGGACGGATTTCGTGGGCTGTAAGCAAAACGGATGCCATTCGGCATGTGCAGACAAAGTGCGTCTAATATGTTTTTGATCTAAATATTTTGTCTAAGATTCTCTACAGGCACGACATCAAAGATCCTATTGTCGATGTAGACCTATTCTCGTATCCGATGTACTAGTATACTATACCACTTGTATTATTAGGGATCATGTGATTTGATGATGACGCGCTAGTCGCCCATGCTAAGCGCGTTCCGTTTCCGTCCTGGTGTGGTTCGCCTACGACACACAAGTAGCCTTGTCGCTGCACCCCTGGCATGACATCTACCCCTCGATCCCAACACTCCTCTCGTTCAACACTACCCTGGAGATCGTATTCAAAGAATCGCGCGCCGACCTCTCTTTCCTTTATCGTAGCTACGCCTGAAGTCGTCCCCCCTCTCACATCCGCAGTCGATCATCTCCCGTCCATCAAGATGGCAAGTGACGGTGACGCACAGACAACATCTACCCCTGTTAAAGGTGCGCTCCTCATGAACCATTTCAACCCGAAATCGAGGTCTCAAAACATCCTCCCAGATCCCGCGCAAGCAACCTCCGAGGTCCAAGTGCCCCTAGACCATAATGGTAGGTAGTGCTTTCGAATTCACGTTCATCCTCGCGTTTCTTGGGCGGGTTTTTTCCGGGGCAATGGCCCTCATGCGAACGCGTTTTGGACTTGCTTTATCCCTATTCTCAGTTTTGACTGCTCCATCTACAGATGAGCCGCCTCCTGCGCAAGTGCAACCACCTTCTCTGACAAATGATGCGGATGCTGCATCAAGCCCTCACCCCGTTGTCGCCGATACCGCGCCAGAACCACCTGGTCATATATCCACCCCAGCTCCAACACCCGCACCCCAGCCACGCGGGTGGTTTGCGTCATTGTCAAGGCGCGCCTCATCCAACGCTCCTCTAAACGGGCTTACCGAGCCACCACCTCCGTCACTCGCTAGTGAACAGCCAGCCTCTGAGACTCGACCTTCTCACTCGAGCACATCGGATGCCACCCCGCCACTCAATGAACTTCCCGATTCCGTTCCTGCCCATCCGCCGATTTCAGAACCTCGGACAGTAAACGCAGGTCAGCCAGAAGTTGTCACCAAAATGATTCCCAGAAAACGCACCTGGTTCGCCTCGTCTTCATCCTCCAAGCAACCGAGCAAACTGCAACCCGCGGATGAATCATCGTCCCCCGTAATGGACACTACTCGGGTGGATCCTCCGGCTCCCGAAACGCCACATCTCCCGGTTACAAACATAATCCCACCGACTCCACCAAGACCTGAGTTTGCCAGGGTTGAGGGTGATGCTCCATCAGAAACAACAGTACCTGTTCCCATACCCACTCGTAAATGGTTCTCCCCTACTCCGTCTATACGATCCAGGTCTCCCGATTCGGAGCCTCGCGCTGTCTCACCATTGGTCAGTTCACAATCAGGCGTTGGTTCGCCGCGTACGCCATCATCAATCGATGAGCAAGTTCCGAAATTGCCGTCTGCCGGCCCATCGTTAGAGCCCGTCTCACCTCCTGTAGCATTGTCAACCGACTCGAGCCAGAATCTCTCTTCTTTGAACCCATCTGCAAGCCGGTTCTCGCTTAGTATCCCCTTTCTTGGGCGTCCAAAAGTCCCCTTGGACCGTGCCATGGCATCTGCGCAGGCGTCTGACATCCGAACGCAGCCGGACATCACCATATCATCCAAAGACGGAGCTGAAGCAGAGAAGGGAGAGGCTACTACACTTGAAACCGCAGGTGAGTTTTCGTCTGTTCGTTGATGGTTACTTGTAACAGATGCCACGATGCCACCCTGCAGAAAATTTGTCGGTCGACCCTCGACCACTTACCGGCCCGAATTCCGACCCGGATAGTGCCACAGAGCAAGGGTCATGGTGGGGACTCATCGGTTGGGAGTCAACGACCTCGCCTTCTCCAATCCCAGATACAACCCCAAACAGCCCACCGGATCAAGATCTGGTGGCGACATCCACTCACACTGAGACCTTCTCAAACACCGATACACACCTACAGACCCTGCACGGATTAACGTTATCCGCTGACACACCTCAGGGTCAAGGCTCAAGTTGGTTGTCGCCGTGGTCTTGGTATGTACAGTCAACCCCGACGCCTGCGCCAGGAATCGCCCAACCAGAGAAAGGTGGCGCTAACGGGGTGGAAGCGGAAACAGAGCCTCCGAAGACGGCGGAGGCTGAGGCTGAAGTTGTGCTGAAGGCGCCTGTACAACAGGAACCTACCTCCGCAGAGCATGTGGAACCTACCAACCCCATCCAGTCCTCCATCAAGACCAACATATCTGGTTGGGCCTCATTCTTTAGTTCTAGATCACTGCTTGCCAAACGCATTACGGACACCGAGGACAGAGAGGAGGGCGGAATGGAGGTAATGGACATTGATGAAGGAGATGATGAGCGCGGTAGCACCGCCACTTCTGTTGTGACCTCAGATGCGCGCACAGGAAAAGATCCCACCGGGCGAGAGGTGCGCGTGCCTAAACTGGTTCCTGTCCCATCGCGCACGCCATCTCCGTCTCCAAAGCCCAAGGCGAAGCCTGATGACCCGAAGGGGACAAAGTGTACGTCAGTCTCGCCTGCGCCGTCTAAGGGCTCTGGACGTGCATCACCGCGTGTGCCACCGCCACCGAATTTCGTACTGCCCACGTGGGAGGATACGTTTCTGACACCTCCCCGATCCACTGTGCCACGCGCTCAGACTGATTCAGCCCTCGCGAAGACGGTCCGTTTCGTAAGCGGCATGCTCTTCGCGAGAGAGGACGGCCCAAGCACGGAGAAGGGGAAGGCACGCTCCAAAGATGATGAGAATTTTGCGGACTTTGGGGGGGAATTGCCACGTATCTGGGACATCCTAGGCGAACGGTTAGACGGAGATGTTTTGCGGGGATGTAAACGCGTCGTGGTAATTGGCATACATGGGTGGTTTCCTGGTAAGTCGCCGGTCTTGTATAGGCCTCGTCCGGCTAGACACGTATCAGGGATGATAAACGACTCACATATCATTCGCTACTGAACAGGCGCTGTCATGCGGACCGTCCTCGGGGAGGTTCGTCTGCTTCCACTGGGGTTGTAATGGTCACTGATACACGTGTTGCAGCCGACTGGCACGAGCAATAAATTTGTCACGATGATGTGCCAGGCGCTGGAAGTGTTTCAGGAACAGCATGGCGTTCGGATCGAGAAGGTGACGCAAATTCCCTTGGAAGGTGAGGGGACGATTAGCAAGCGCGTCGAAAAGTGCGTGCACCCCCTCCGTTGTATCGCAGGTATTCCAAATAACTAAAAAAATTTAATGTATAGACTGTACAGCAATCTGACGGCGAACCCTGAATGGATGGACGATCTCCATGCGGCAGACGCAATCCTAGTAGCGACGCATTCCCAGGGGTCCATTGTTTCAACACATTTGCTTGATCGACTCATCCATGAAAAGCACATCAAGACATCGAGGACATTGGACCTTCTCGCTAGTGCGTCAGTTGCCCTCGCTCCCGGCGGCACGAGCCCGCCAGCCCCGTCAGCGCAAAGAGTGTGCTGTTTGGCGCTTTGTGGCATACATCTCGGACCCCTTCGTTATCTAAGCTCCAGTTCCCTAGTGCAGCCATATATTCAGGTAAGGTTAAGCGATAGGTTGTATGACGTGAGCGCTTCTAAAGAAGCCATTTATTTTTTACTAGTACTTCGAGTCGGCAGCGGCAAAGGAGATTTTTGAATTCCAGGTCAGTTGCCCAACAGACGGGCTAAGGGCGCCATACCAAAGTTATCTCCTATTGATAACCGGACACGTTGCAGAGCACCAACAGCGAGGTCTCAAAAGCTTACGTCAGAGCGCTCCATAACGTTGTCGACCATGGGGTACGTCGACAAGCGCATTTCAATTTATCACGGCGCATGTGACGACATCATAATGTATCAGGTCAAGATGGTGTACATCGCCTCGCTGAACGATCAAGTTGTTCCACTATACTCGGGGTTGTTTACGGCCGCTTCCCACCCTCTAATTTTGAGGGCACTGTATATTGACGGCGATGCGTATCAGTACGTGTTTTGCTGTTAGAGAACGTATCGTGCCTGAGAAACGCGTGTGTGTGCCTCCGCGTCACAGTTCATCTGACTTCTTGTCCAACCTTCTGGTGTTGCTTCTCCGCGTGATGAACCTCGGTCTCTCGGATAGTGGCTTGCTCACGCATCTTTCCGAAGCGACCGCAGGGTCGTTGAACGGTATCGGACATTCGAAGGCGTATGAGGAACTAGCGACTTATTCGTGAGCGTCTTCTTCGCATCGAACCTTTCCTTACTTTTCTGATGATGATGACACGGGGATAGACTCGCCGTGAATTACCTTTTTCTGACGAATCAGGGATCGAATGAACACCCTGAGCTTGTCGTCCAACCTTTCGACGCAAACACGGAACTGAACGATTACGAGGTGAGCCATTCCTCCGTTCAAGAACCCAAACGCAAAACGTCCCCCTGGGATCCACTTCCCCGATTGGCGCGGTGGCGCCTCGCACGCCCCACCCCCCCTTGTCCCTCCGTGCCTTCCTTCGAAGTCTCGTTGACTGATCCCCTTACTGCTTCTTTTTTCACAGATCCCCTGGGCGTTGCGCGATCTGATCGCGAACGAGGGCGTGACCCACTTCTTTGCGAATGACTTCGCCAACCTCCGCAATGCATTTCCAGATTGGCATCCCAAGACCGCCATCCTGCGGGACATCAAACGGAAGCTCCAGCCCATCCAACGCCTAAATACAAAACTACCGATAGTGGTAGGGTCTTCGAGACTTTGATCAAAGGGAAATATCACACACGCCGCGATCCCTAAGTGGGGGGGTCAAGAAAGAGCCGATTCGTTTCGTACTTTTTTTTTTCCTTGTTCACGCAATTTTTTTTTCTTCTTCACTCTTCACTATTGCTCTTCTCTTGCTCTTCGGCCCCTCGTCACGTCAATTCAATCGGACAATACACACACACACGTAATCAACATCCATCGGATCGGAACAAGTTTTATTTTATTTCATTCTACCCCTCGAGCATTTTGTATAGAGTAGAGTCACGGTAGCACTCTTTGGCGGAAGGTTCTGGGTTTTCGAGGCAAGCGCTGTATTCCACCACCATCAACCACTTTGTATAAATTTGCACATGACCCACATGGCGTTGCACGCGTTGGCACATACTAGTACCATGCACATGCGCGCGCGCGCGTTCATCCATCGCCGTCGCACGCGAATCCCCCCAGCCACAAGTAAGTGCAACGGTACCTTTCTATATGTGTACGTACGTACGTGCGGTCCAGTCTGGGAATGGAAAAATAGTGTTGTATCAGCCCATCACTCCGCCTCTCGCCACTCAATCCTGTCCACTTTACGGCATATGCGTCCCACACGCAATTTCCCACGCCCACGCTCATGGGCCCATATGTGTGTGTGTGCATAGCATACGCAACAACACATGCACACGCACACACACGGCACAGCAACAGTAACGACCGGCCGGCCGGCGCCCTCCCCCCCTTCCGGAGATGCGATCACAGCTCTAAACATTTGATATCAATAACTTTCGACAGGACAGGAGGGGATTATTGACGTTGACATTGACGGGGACGCCACGCCCCTGCCGGGGGTAATCATTCTGCACGCAACAAACGGACAGCTGACGAAGAAGGTTCCGAAAGCAGAGGCTAGGCAAGTTCAAGGCACGCACGCACCACGCTATATAAGCTACAACTATATACATATTAAGCCTTAACTAAACTGGAGCGGGGGCCCCCCGACGTGATGTGTGGGTGGGTGGGAAGCGTTTTGAAAGAACTTTCTTTCCTTCTTTCTCTTCCTCTATACGTATCCCCTTTTTTCTGATATTATTCCAAATCGCGAGATAGAGATATCGATCCTGAGTCCGCGTGTAACACAGCCCCCCATCGTGCGTTCCTCTCTCTCCTCTCCCCGATGATCTCTCGTCTTGTCGCCTGTCAACGATACTCGGCGCCACAGTCACCAATCAAGGTGATCATCTTTCGCCCATTCGAACGCGCCAGGACAGCTTCGATATCTGCGCGGTCCGAGTCCGTAAGGCGGAACCTGAACACGGTCAGATTGTCTTCAGGGTGCTCCGAAACCCCGAGGCGAGTGCCTTTTGTTTCGTTTTGGTTTCAAGTAGGGCGGAGCGAAAAAAAAAACCGAGTATATGAGTTGCGTCAATGATGAGATGAGATGGAAGAACAAGCGAAAAAAAACAAAACAAGGAACGCACCGACTAGGACAGCCCCAACGAATGGATGGTCCAGGACCCATCTGACGGCTATGTTGGCGATGCTCACACCGCCATGTTGGTCGCCGATTTTCCGGAGCACGGTGAGCAGTCGTTGGAAGAGGGTCCAGTCGCCCCACACTCTGGTGATCGCATCTAGATACTGCAAGGGCAGGTTTTCAAACAAAGCAAAGCCGTAAGCGGACTGTTGAATTCGGAAGCGGAACGGAGGAGTGGATGTTTCAGGTTATTTTGGGGAGAGGATTGGAAGATAGATGAAGGTGGGAGAGGAAAAGCGCCAAGCGCTGGCCAAGGCGTTCCGGTACGTTACAATATGCGGTAGGTGTTGGTGGTGGTGGTGGTGGTGTTGGGGAGAGATAGATGAGCATAGCATAGGCGCTTAACTCACCTTGCGTTGTGATGGCGTTAGCGCCCCGGAGTACGGATCAGGTTCGGGCCTGTCCAGCCAAGCATCTGCAAGGAAACCGCCGCACTGCCGCAGGGTGTGAGGGTGAAGGAGGAAAGGGGATAACGTGAGCGGAAGGCAATGCGCGGAGGAATAGATAATGAAAGGGTGATGCGTACAAAAGTGCCGTAAGTGAGTAACTTGATATTGTGCTTCTCGCAAACATCAGCCAAGCCGTGGAGAGGCCGTGTGTCAATCAACGAGAACTGTATAGAGTGGATTGAGCATCAAATTTTTTTCCTCCGTCCGGCCGTCGGAGATGAGAGAAAGGTGGAGACACGAAGATTTTAAGGGACCGAAAAACATACCTGAACTTGATTGGTGACGATGGAGCCAGGGCCGAGCTGTGTGCAGATCTCGTCTGTCCGGACGGCATCAAAGTTTACGAGGCCGAGGGCCTTGATGTGCCCGTCGCGTTGCATATCCTGAAGATAGCGGAGGGAGGTCATATAACCCTTATTGGAGTAGTCTTGCCAATAAAACTGCAAGAGGCATATGAAGCAAGGAACGCGTCGCACATGTCGCGGTGAGACAGATGGCATGACCAAAAGAGGAAGTATATGACTGACCTGGAGAAAGTCGAGTTGACGCGTGCGCATGCGCGTCATGCGCTCGCGGACGGCCGTCTCGACGGTGGCGCGAGAAACTTCGCCGTGTTTGAATACGCACCATTTGGTGCCACCGAGAACGGTGCGGGGTGGGAGTTGCTCCTGGAATTGCCCCTGTTGGAATAGCACGGTTGTCAGTGATGAGGGTTCGACGGTGGAGGTTGGTCTTGCATGTGGCCGAACTTACAAAGACGATCTCGGCGGGTCCATAATGATCAGCTGGAAGGGGTTGATTGAGCGCCAAAAAGTTGGGCAAAGTGAGTGAACGCAGCGTGGACATACCCTTCGAGTAAGATTGGATACGTCGAGTTGATAACGTCACAAAAGTCAGAAATCTATAGAGTGGCGGGGAAGAGAAGATAGATTCACCATATCTGACAGATGGGAGATGAGAGCGGAAGATCAGCGAAAAACACAGCCGGAGAAGGTTATGCGAAAGACGCGTTTACCAAACGCAGTGTAGCCCAGATCAACATGGCGAGCCATGGCTTCGCGTATCCTTGATGCGGGTGCGCTTCCCCAGGCTGTGCTTGAGAGCTGCCAGAGGCCGACCCAGAGACGGGGTGAGGTGAACGGGCCGAGACGGAAAGACTCGAGATGAGTGGGGGCGAGGGTGGAAAGGGAGGCCATGGGGGGCTGGGGAGTTGGGAGAGCATGCAGGGATGATGAGGGTGATTATATATTTGGAGGAGATTGGATGGGCACGGCAAGGAGGTGAAGAGGTTTTGAGAGAGACGAATCGAATCTGAATACGAATACGGAGGAGGGGAAGTGCGGATTAATTCATTTTCAGTTTTTATTTTTATTTTATTTTTATTTTACAAATTTACAAATTTACAAATTATTTATTATTTGAACAACCACCGGATACCGGGACAGGGCAGAGTTCGCGTGTTGATCAAAAGACCGGAGCGAGCAAGATCTCGAGACGAGACGAGACGAGACGAGACTCTCTCTTGCCTTTTTCATTTCCTCAACTTCTCTCCCAACTATCGAATCCCGGTCCTTGCATTGGTACCCATCCCATGCTCCGCTCCCTCAACTATCTCCCGATTCGTCGGTGCACCTCCCTATAAAGTGCCTTCCACTTTCCCCTTCCCATCTCCTTCATATCGCCTCACTCGATCCTCCTCTTTGCTCCTCGCCCTTACTACTTCCATATTCATCATCCATGCCTGCCCCTGCCCCCTCCTCCGATGCTTTCAACCGCTCACCTGACTCTCGCTCTCTCAATCATGTGTACGCCCCACCCTTCCCCCTTTCTTCTTCGTTCCACTTCTCACTCATACATCCTACTCGTAGTAATCTCATGGTTGACTCGTTCATCGCCAACGCTCGTATCGAAGAGTGCGTCCCCCTCCGTCCTCAACTTTATCTTTTATCCCTCACACAAACTTCATCCTTAGTCTCCGCGCGACAGTGCGAATACTCCTTGCGTCCACGCCCCCGAGCACAGCCCAGGCCTTCACAAAAGCAGCCCGCTCCCGACTGGCCAACCCAAACGCCAGCCCGCTGCCGCACTCCCAAATGCTCTTCTACTTTGACGGCGCCGAGCTGACGCCCACCTCGGCGTTATACGACATACTCGCGCACGTGCGGGCCCTCTACGGCGCAGGGATGGGCCTCACCAGTTTCGGCGTCTTGGCTACCGTCATACGCACTTCTTTAGGGCTCCGATGGACGTCCTTTGGCGCGGCCGCGGAGGCTTTCGCGCTTATCGACGGCGACATTTGCCAAGCAATACAATCTTCCAAAGAGGAGATCGACGCGGGCCGCGCGGGTGACATTGAAAGCGCGCATGCTAAAGTCGCCGATTTGCGCTCGGCATTGAACGAATCCGCCGACGCTGTATCCCACTGGGGAGGCGACTTTCCTTTCGAATGCGCCGCCGCCAGTTTGGACGTGTGGAAATTCTAACATCATATCCCCTCCCCGCTATTTTTTCGTTATTGCTATTTTTTGTCCTATTAATCATCTGGACACTCTAATTTTTGACTGACCGCGACAAGCGGATTCCGAGGAGTGCCAGGGTTGTAACATCCCATTCGGTCACTCCGTGGAGTATGTGTTTATCATGTATCAAAACACGAAAATACGTCTCTAGCTCCGCGTTGAAGACGTTGACGCTATGCAAATTTGAATCCCATGACACACACTCCTACTACACCCGCTGTAGGGATTTGCCCTAAAGGGATTAAGCTCACTTTGGCCGATGAGCCCGAAGTGGCAAGCCGAGCGTGACATCACAGAAACGGACTAAGCCAGCCTGGGAGTATAGAGGTCTAGCCAATACGTGCTCGGGCGCGGGGTTGAGGGAGCGTGGGGGGCGTTTAGGCGGAATGGGTTGGGGACGGGCGGCAATCTTGTCCCAACAGCCAAACGTAGCCCGGAGAATCAGTTGCGATGATGGATAATGCATCTGTACCCGACCGACCCGTTTAGCCCAGGGAAAAGGAGGAAGGAGGAAGGAGGAGAAGGAAGGCGCCGAGGGTGTGAATGGAAGAAAAACGACAAGATCGATTTCCCACACGAGTTTGGTCCTTTTTGGGCACTTCTAGGATCAGAGTTGGGCACATCCATATTCGTCCATGGGGTCATGTCATGGTCATGTCATTATACCGCGTTCATTCCGACTTCGGGGAATGGTGATGTTGGCCGACTCCACCGAGACGAGACCCACAAACAGCAAAACTGACCTCAGAGACCAACCACCAACTCTGGCGCTGGCGTTTACTGTAGTCACCGGCACGGAGTGGGTTACAAGAAAGAAATAAAATAAAATAAAATTTATTTTCTCTTGTCATTAATTTTGTCAATGGTTCATTTTTTCACGTTCAACCCTTTGTATTCATTTCATTGTTTTGCGTTCAGCGTTCACATCTCATTCCAATCCTAAAACGTGGGATGGAAATAGGGAGGTCGATATTATAATACCCCGCGCGGCGCGCCTGTTCCCCCGCGGCGTGGGTCGCATGGGTCGCACGCATCAAAGTGTTTAATGGAGGAATGCGGAGAGAAAAAAAGTCCAAAAAAATACAAAGAAAGGCTGTACGGCTGAGCAAAGGAAGCTGGCGAAGTTTGATGGCCAAAAAAAGAGGGTTTTTTTTTATGGGAGCCTGAGGAACTGCGAGGGAGCGAGGAAGGGAAGTGGACGGGGCGGGGCGAAGAAGCCCAGCCTCTCAAACACACAAACATGGGTTTTGCCTATTCAATTCACAATAAAATTGACGCTCGCGACGCAGACCATATCACGCAATCGTCATCGCAATTTTTTTGTTGCGTGAGTCTCTGCATGCATAGCATACCTTTTTCTTTACACTGCATTTTTGCTTACTCTGTCGGGCATTAAGGAGAACGAATAAACACCCCTCCGGTGATCAAAGTTCTCTCCGAGGGCACGCGTCAGGGTAAAACTCATTACGCGAACGATCCAGCGTCGTCATGAGTAGCCGAAATAGTCATAAATGTCCATGTACGCGACCGCGGCACAGTTGTCACGATGATGGGATCGGTTGAGATAGATGGATGGATAGATAGATAGATACCGCTGCAAATGGTCTGTAAGGCTGTATGGGGAACGTAATATGCGCGCCCCTAACGCGCCCCGCGCCGCAAACCCGCAAACCCGACGGAGGGGACGGGTGGCCCTGCGGGTGCATGACAAGGCTAGGCTGGTCTGTGTCTGTTTGCCAAGTTGTCCCACAACAACCTCGTGCCCCCCCTCAGATCTGATCGAGTAGTAGCCTGATGAAGGCACCGGGACCTGACTAGGCCTTAACTTACACTATTACACAAAGGACAGCGGGCAACGGCCAGATAACTAATCCCACCCCGCATGAATCGGAATGGCACGCCGAGACACGCTCTTCGGCCATGAGGTATCAAATGTATCGTCTCATCCACCAGCAGTTGGAATTGAAACCCACATCTGTCTCACACCAGAAGTACGGCTCACCCATACAGTACCATTCGTAATTCAATTCCGACCGCGTCGACTGGGTGTAAAAATTAGACGATGACCGCACATACCGGGCCTTGCTTGGGTGACCGAGCTGTCATAGAATCGTCAAAGAGGTTCGGCCTCGCTCTGGGAAGATACGGTTAACAGACAGGACGCTCGTCGTGGATCTGCAAATCCCTATAATAGGAAATACGACACCGCATTCGGGGAGACATGAGTATACCAGGGGACTTTGTAGGATGCCCGAGGCACGTGTGTTGCGCCCAAGTACCCAAAATTGAATGCAAGAAACGGCATTTTCTGAGGGGTGAGAAGGGCGGCAATATCATTGCGATGAAAGTGAAGACGCAAAGAACTTGTAGTTGTCCCCATATGATAGGCGCGGCTTGCTGGGCTACGCGTGTCGCCAGACCCATACATCACATCCACAGCAAGTCTCTAAGAAAGGTTCAAAGGAGAAAAAAGTGCTCCTTTGGGAGTGCCCCAGGAGATAGATGCGGTAACCGAATAGCTGCCCATCAATATGTGTAAATTGCGTCTGGAATGTATGCTGAGTTTCATGAGCCGGTGACCAGACTAAGGCCTCGAGTCGTGAGGTAACACCCTGATCAACTCACCACCGCAAGATAGATGAAGAGAGAACAATGGACCGAGATCGCCTCGTTCGAGAATTTCTTTGATCATAGGTTCAATTGTATTGCGGACGTGAGAGATGGATGGACTAAGACATGTGAGTCCGACGAGTCGGCCAACGGCGTGAAATCAAAAGCCCGGGATTGTAGCAATTGAGGAAACGGGCATACAAATTGAGAGATAAGGGCGGTGAAATTTCCGGGACGTGACACCTTCCCTGAGAGGAACGGGGGTTTTTGTCGCACCGCACCAAGATGGATGATAGTGGAGAAAGGCGCGTGCCTTGAAAGCACGTGTAATAACGCGTAGAAGCGGCAAGGTGGTCCTTTGGCCCCGAAAGTCCTAGGAAATAGGGTGTAGTATAGGTTCTACGGGGGTCTGTCCACATTTGACACAGCCCATGAATTACGTTGCCGTCGTTGCATCTCCGCATTAATATGTGCATTGCATCTGGCCAACTGCCGCGACCGCAGCACGCGTTCGGATACATACCGCGCTGTTTCTTAGGAACGGCAGACATAAAACAAAGTGGCACAGTGAATTGTCAGTCGAGACCTTTCATATGCAATGTAAGACAGCGAAAAAAAAAGGTCGCCGTGAGCATTTTTCCATGGCAAAAAAAAAAGATTTCGGATCGATGCCCACAGGTGATGGTGGGGAGTGAAAAAGGCGGGGGCGGCACTCCCAAAGTCGGTTCGATCCGTTCCGGGACCGACGGCCACCGTTGCCGACGGCCTGCGACCTCAGCGTCTCACGCTTTGCCCAGCCCACAGCTCAACCTGCCGTGCCCACCGCGAACGCTTCGAGTCGACGTGGCCGTCAACCATCGTCCTCGTCTCGCGGAGCATGCAGTGTGAACGAACCTCAACTCCCGCATCGTAGACATTTTCTCCTTCGGAACCGTCGCGTTTTTTCATTTCCATTTCGGAGAGCCAATTTCAAGCTGAGCCTCACAGCGTCGAGCGTCCCATGCAAGTCACTGCCATTGGACCGTCGTCGCCGCCCAGCGGCGCAAAAACGGCGATGGTGGATTCGCGGGCGCAAATGAGGACCGTAACCGCCTCGGCGTCTCACTCGCCCTCTTATATTCCCCTCTTTTCTCCCAAAATCGCGCGAAAGCCCTCCACCGCCATCAGCTCTTCCCTCCCCAGCTCACTGTCCGTACCCCACTTGGGCCTGGTGCCCCCGAACAGAACGCCCTCCGGGACCGGTCCCTCGTCCTCGCCGCAACAAGCCCCGCCGCCGCCCTCGCCGTCGTCTTCCGCGCAACCGTCAGCGTCAGCATCAGGCGGTAGTGGCGGCGGTGGGGGTACGTCTTTACCTTCTCTGCGCACCCTTCGCAGCTTCCTTCCTTTTGGTGGCGGTGGTTCGGGAAAATCGGCTTCGAATGCAGGCTCGGCCATTCCCGGACCGCTGAAGAGTCCCTTCTCCGGCTTTACGCCCGTTCGACGTACCAGCATAACCGTCGAGCGCAAAAATTCTGGCCAGTTCACGCGCACGGCCGATGAGATCGATGTGGCTGTCATTTCCATCTCGCCTCCTTCCCAGGAGAATCCGGAGCGCACTCCTCGTGATAGTATCACGAAGACTCGGAGCGCCGACGCCCAGGAGCGACCTCTCCCATCCTTGCCAGTATTGGACGGGCAAGTCGGTACGTATGATAGCAATGCGGCGCGTTACACCATGTGGTAGCTTATATTTGTGATCATCTAGGTCCACCAGTCGTCACATTCCAGCCGGAACCTCCTCTAAGCACCGAATTATCAACGATCCTCGAGTCCGACCTTTCAGGGCTCTCGAAGCATCTCTCCACTTTGGACGAGATCCGAACTTCCGACCTTTCTGGAAGCGGCCACTCAACGAAACCCGAGGCGCTTCCTCCCTCACCAGAGATCAATGAGCTCGTTGCCCCGGATGCATCTGTGCTGGATTTGTCCACGTCACAGCTAAAGGAGGAGGTCATGCATGCGCTAAAGGAGAAAAGTTCCAGGAACGGGTGGTTAACGGGTGTGGTCGTTGAGGATGCTGCCGATAGTCGCCCCCCAAGTCGAAATGATCGGGGGGAGCTTCAAGTCGGCGTTGAAGAGCCCGAAGAAAGCTTCCATCTTGATGCTCTTGACCCAGATCTCGTTGCGTTGCTCAGCGCGAACCGCATCAGAGGTAACCGTCCAAATTTTCAGAACGAGAACCCGTTCGCGTCCACGCAAACACCTCAACAACCCCAACCCATCGTCCCTCCGCGGGTTTTATCTTCCCCTTCGCGAGCTGTCACTCCCCAGTCTCGGCCCTCTCCTCTGGGCCACTCACCTGTCGAGGCTTCTCCCAGCTCCGCAACCGGGTCTGCGAGATCGCAACCATCACCAGTTCGCTCTGCTGTTCCACACGGCCATGGGAGCCTCGGCCGGGCAGCGCCTAACAGATTCGTGCCCCGCCTTGTGCGCTCAGTGACAGATCGCGCCATCTCGATGCGTGGGGACCGCAGCGTAGAAAATATACCAAGAATTCCGTCTGACCCGGCTCTGCCGTTAGACGACGCCCGTCGACTTTCCAGCGATAGTGCCCATCCAAGGCGCCCGCCTCTTCCCCCTTTGCATTTACCTTTAGAATTTCAACCGCCGCCGCCACCAATACAACACGCAAATACAGAACCCCATCGGCGAGTAACACCCTCACGCCTCGCCACCCCTGCGCGTTTTGGAATGAATGGTTCTGCCACTTCTCGTCTCCTGCGTTCCGCGTTGCCGTCCTCGTCGGCCCTTCCAGGCGCTTGGGGCGCAGATTCCCCGTCCCCCACTTCTCGTGCATCCTCGGCCCTTGGGTCAGCAGCAGACCGTCTCGAACGGCCCATTCGTCCACGTACCAGCGAAGATGGGACCCTCGAGGGACGCCCCTCAGCCCGTCTTGGCTACACACCACGCAACCGCAACCGCAGCCTCAGCGTTGGGGGCGGGAACTCTGAGAGGGGTGGACCCCGCTCCACGGATGGTCTCGGCCCTCGCACGGCCAAGGCGTTTGCTGCCGCAGGCTTGCTCGATCGCGATCCCAACA
>Ga0209488_10001077_pt1 | contig 23146 bp, 23 predicted proteins | sample Rivendell_Oct201_8_FD_188349 | JGI IMG/M metagenome (GOLD analysis project Ga0209488, IMG submission 188349) | Vadose zone soil microbial communities from the Eel River Critical Zone Observatory, Northern California, USA -... | ecosystem: Environmental > Terrestrial > Soil > Vadose zone >...
GCCCCGATGTCACCGGAGCAACTATACTCTCAAAACCTTACTGTAGGTACTCTGGACGTATATAAACCATCTCACCTAATACTCGATACCCACCCTGCCTGAGGTCAATCACAGTCATTTCGTTTTGCGTTGCCTGCTTGCGTCCACACACACACACACTCTCTCTCCTTCTCTCCCTATCTTCATCTTTTGGTCTATCCGATTCTACTCGCGATAGCAGCCTTCTCTACAAGACCGTACTTTACAAACTTTAATGACCGTACGTCGCCTGGAGTCTCATCTTCACATAGTCGCCAGCCGTCACTACCTCAAATCGTGGCGGACGCTCGGCGCCCACACAACTTGCGATCGGCTAGCAAGTCTCTTAACGCCACTCGATGGCGCGAAGGATGTGACGACACACCTCCAGAAGGACATTATAGTCAGTCCCAAAAAAGAGAGGGATAGAGTAACGTCGTAAACCCGAACGATTTACTGCCCGGTGCACGGTACTCTTGAAAACGTCATCTGAACAGATTTATGGGGGACCGACTTCTTCCACATCTCAATGGTGACGTACTGGTCCACCTGGCAAATTGATCTCCTAAACTGCAACGAAATCTGGTTTAATGGCCAAAGCGATTCCCAGAGCGTACAAGACACACTTTATGACGAGTGTTCCTGGGATTGGTGGAGCATCGATCCACTCTCCGCGCGTATTGCGTACTTCGAGGGCCTGTATGCCAGGTTGTTGCCACAAGATGGTGAAACACTGAAAATTATTAGCCGGCTCAGAATCGACGATACATATCGTCTGCATGAAACCTACCTCAAAACTAGAGGGAGAGTGCAAGGAAAGCTACGAGATGGAGAAAGTACGTGACGAGCTCTTACTCAGTGTGAGCGCCGATGCCAATCACACGCTCGTCGATTGGTCCCGTATGAGGCGGGTAATGCAACACGCGCATAAGCGCCGCAGAGTTTCGCGTCTAGAACACCCCACATCATGCATCACGAACCACTCCACACTATCCAGGCTGCAAAGGAGACACCGGCAAGTGCGCACCTTATCATCGAAAAAGTCAGGGGAAAGGTCGAGGGCACGCGCAAACAGCGGGAAGAGGTTCTTCCCGAGGCCGACCGCAGCATGACTAGGTAGTAGAAAGAGGTCAGCTGAACTGCCTGGGTCATCTACACCTGCCAGCGCCAGACGCACTAGTAGCGTAGCGCAGATTCCCTGAACCCCGGGACATCGGGCCATACATTCGCGCCCGCCATAGAGCCGTCATTCGAGCGGCGGGCGTCGTACGCACCAGGCGCGTCGTCTAGTGCTTCCCAGCCAAATTCAAATCCTTCGTGCATGTCCCCCGAGCCATTCGGATCGTTGTTGCTGCTCAGTATGGCATTGTATCCTTTGAAGTTCTGAGTCTTTGAGAAGGCGAGCTGGTGGGCACGTCAAGGGGATGGCTCGGAATGTCTGACGAAAGGGTGCGCGCCTCCGTCTTGGTCTCTAGAGGAAGAGCAAAGTACGTCTTCATGGACTCCAGGGCGGATGCAATTACTTCCTCCGAGATACCATGATTCTTAACTACATCGAGCTGTCAGTAGCTCTCTGTGGGATGTGGTGAGTACACCACCGTAGAAGAAGCCAACATCTATGCACGCGTCCCTGATCTGCTTCGCGAGAGCCTGTTGAACATCGGGGTGTGGATCGTTAATATCCTTCAGATCTCTACAGACAAAGATATTTGAGAGAAGAAAAAACGCAGATTAAGCGAGCAGACATGACTGGTATCTGTGAAAATGCGGTATTGGCATTCTGCGCAGCTTTGAGTACAGACATGATGACCGTTCCAGTGAGAGATTGCCATCGGCCCGGTGCCGAGATAAATGCCGGCCCGCCGTCCGTTCCTTTGAAGCCAGCCGACTTGTGCGTTGAAGAGCAATGGTACTTTTTTTCACTTCCACAGGTCTGTCTTTCTACCCACGATACAAGGGACACCTGACCAATTTTAGCTAGCATACGAACCCCCAGTGACCATCTACATGGGTCGGGATAAGGTCGAAAGTTCGTGCTTCTTCGTTCGTATCCTCGTCTTGGACCTGACTGCCAGTGATGCGCCGCAGATGAAGACCTGATCAAGTATGCGTGGCCACAAGACGTCTGGTTTCACGTCGATAAGCTCTCTTCTGCGCATGTGTACCTGCGCCTGCCCGAGTCGATAGCATCCTGGGAAGCCATTCCCGAATCACTGCTGGTAGATTGTGCACAGCTCGTCAAGGCCAACTCTATCGAAGGTGAGTCCCCAAACCGCCTTCCCCTTCCCTCTCCTATCTCGAACCCACTCTTTTCAGGCAACAAACGCAACGACCTCACGATCATATACACGCCCGCGGACAATCTCAAGGTCTGCTTCCTTCAAACTGTATTGTCCCACACCCCCAACCTCTCTAACGTGCGTCACGTAAAAGAAAACTGGAGATATGGCCGTTGGGCAGGTATCCTTCCATAACGACAAGAGAGTACGCCGCAGCGTTTGCGCAGACTAGCTCGTCCAGCTTAGCCTTGTTTATTTCAGGTAAAGCGCGGTGCGCCTACCTCATCATCCTACGCGGCGCGGAAAGTGAGCTCCTGATGCCGCGTGCTTGCTAGTCCATATCCCGAAGCGCGAAAACGCCATCGTCAATCGACTTAACAAGACTAAAGTCGAACGTGCTGTCGACCATGAAGCAGAACGGATCGAGCGAGTCAAACATGAGAACGCAGTGAAGCGCGCCGCGGCGGCCGCCAAGGTACTGTATCGTCCTCCACTGGCGCCCTCCGCACCACACATTGACATATCGCTAAACCCAAGTCTTCGATTCGCAGAAAAAGGCAGACCTAGAGCTCGCCGAGGCGCGCAGGGCAGAAAAGGCCGCTCGCTCCTATGACTTCCTGAATGCGGAAGTCGACGAGGACGAGGAGGCAGCCGAGCCAAAGTACAGTTCAGTGAAAGAAATGGAAGAAGACTTTATGTAGGAATATCAAACTTCTGCGCTGTGTCACTCACAGCGTTAAGTGCCGCAATATCTTGATAACTGTTATAAAGCGACGCAAGGTGCACCTGGGTGCCGGATGTATATGTCCATTTGAGAATTACGTTTGAATTCCTCTCTGGTTGCAAGATGAACGTCGAAACAACGCGACGATGAAGCAAGACACTGATGATATCATCAAGTTTGAAATTACTGCTATTTCCACCATAAAGTTTGTTGCTGGGCGTTCCACGCCCAAGACGATGTTTTACAGATCAGATCACTAATAATGGATACATCCATTGACCCGCCCCTCCCCGTTCTGTGATAGACGTTCTCAGTTGGGATAGAAGATAGCTGTCATGGAGGACGTTAGATAATTTAACATTCGCCTTCAGGTTGTGGGCCATCTGCATTTATGATATTAGGGTGATCTTGTTCATCTGATCTACATCTCGTAAGACAAATACAGCGATACTCGGGCCGCGAGTGCTCAGTGCTCAGTGGCATTGACAGCCATCAGCAGAAGCAGAAGGTTGAGAGTCATGAGCGTGTTCACTTCTTGGCCACCCAATGTGACGACCGAACAGCTCGACCAGCTCACTCTTCTGGCGACCACCTATGCCCTCTCACATTCCCTTATTTTCCTTCCAGTAGTCTCTCCCGAGAGGCCTCTTCCACCTGCGCCCGAAGCCGCCATTCACGCACCGTTCTCCCTGATACCGGCTCTCATCCCCCGTCGTCTCTTTACCCAATCGTTGACTCTCCAGCGAGCTTACAACACGCTGTACGCTCGAATCGCTCTCGATGTTTCCTTCCTCGATCAAGTCATGGGTCCCGGAGGCGTCGCCGATGCCGATGACTTTTCCGCCTCGTTATGGTCCGCGTGGAAGAAGCTTCGCAATGAGGGTGTTCCACCAGTGCGCATAACGTTGTCTCGTTCCTGTTTCGTGTGTTGATGACCGGGCTTGCCAGCCGCTGCACCTCGGCATCTTTCGCTGTGACTACTTGTTACACCAACCGACCCCCGATGATCCAATCTCACTCAAACAAGTAGAAATCAACACTATTTCGCCAGCATTTGGCCCCCTAGCTCAGGGAGTCGCCAGAATGCATCGGTGTGTGGCTCTGTCGATATTTTCGAGTATCATTTGCATAACATACCATATTTAGCTACCTCACAGAGTCGACTGGCTACTTTGGAATCTCTCCGCTTTTGTCGTTGAGCAACCTTCCGACCAATGATAACATTAAGGGTCTCGCTGAGGGGCTCGCAGAAGCACATAGAGCATACGAGGTCCCCACGTGCGTATTTCCCAGAATCTCCCCCCAGAGGATATGTGGATTCAGTCGTGCGTGATAGGGCATACGTGCTTTTTGTCGTCCAGCCCGATGAACGGAACGTATTTGATCAACGCCTGCTAGAATACCAACTTGTTGAATCGTGCGTCATATTTTCCCTCCAACCCAACCTTCTTTAATATGGGGCCATAGACACGGCATCCGCGCTATCCGCCGCACCTTTGCGGAACTCGGAACGACGGCATCGGTCTCTGCATCCCGCGCTCTCCTCATCGCACCGGCCTCTCCTGGACTTAACGTCGATCCCGTAGAAATATCGGTCGTATACTACCGTGCTGGATACGTGCCCAGAGACTACGCGTCGCCCGCCGACTATGCCACACGCGCCCTCCTAGAAAGCTCGCGTGCAGTCCAATGTCCAAGCCTCGCCCTCCAGCTCGCCGGCGCGAAGAAAGTGCAAGAGGTGCTCACGCGCCCAGGCATACTTGAGCGCTTCCTCGCGCTCGAGGAGGGCGCCGCCGCGGTGCGCGAGAGCTGGGTGCGCATGTGGTCGCTCGACGCGGACGGCGACGCGGGCGCGGAGGAAGCGGTGCGGCGTGCGGATGAACTCGTGCTCAAGCCGCAGCGCGAGGGCGGTGGGAACAACGTCTATCGGGAGGCGATCCCGCCGTTCGTCGCGCAGCTGCCGAGGGGCGAGCGCGCGGCGTGGATCGCGATGGACCTTATTCGCCCGCCGCGCGGCGTTGGTGGGTATCTCGTGCGGTCTGGTGCCGGGAAGGTTGGCGCGCGCGTGATAAGCGAGCTGGGGGTGTTTGGGTGGGCGCTGTTTGGGGAGGGAAGGAAGGTGAGAGAGGAACTGGCTGGTTGGCTGGTGCGAACGAAGGCGGAGGACGTCAATGAGGGCAGCGTCGCTGCCGGGTTCAGCGTGTTGGATAGTGTGCTGCTGGTGGATGAGTAAGGGGAGTTTCCTCGGGTGGGATTGTATTTTGAGAACCCGTCACAGAAGCAGAGGGTAATGAAGAAATCATGATGTTGTATCATATTCATCCTGCAACTCAAGATGCTACAGCAACTTTCATCTTTGCACCAACAACTTATGTAAGCAATAATCCCTCTGGTTTGGTGTAAAAATGATGCTAACTTACGATTTATTCATATGGGCTTGTACGGGCTCTCACAGGCCCGGAAAACTTTTATGCAGGATTCCTGGTGCAAGTCACACACTGTATTACCCATCTGGCCACGTTCACTGGCACTGGGAATTTCGCCACCACTCTTCCGCAATTTCCCTTGGATGCCATATGCTTGCCCTCCGTCAGGATGTACGGAAACTGGATTAATTTTTTCCGAATTTGTATTCCACGCGCATGTAACTACAGACAAAGAGGCGGACACGCTCATGGCGTATTATGTATGACTACTGTAGTGATATCGTCGCTTGCCCGCTTGAGTTGTGTATGTGAGTTCGGTGCATGAATCATCCTTTGACGCAGCGCGGCCGATATTAACCGAGCCGTGTGCAACGTCTACAATGTATCTATGTTGCCTTATTATCCGGGATCGGCCGGATGAGAAGCCCGACACACTGTATCTTAATAAATATGAGAGAGAGTTGTATCAGTACTAATCAGTCAAGGGTCCATCCTGATGCCATGTAATTTTCCACATCTTGTGGTGCATACTTGCCAGTGAGGGGGTGGAAAACCTCAACGAGCTTGGCAGTAGGCGCTTCAACCTCCTGTGACTCTCCGGTTACCACAGGCGTGGCGGTACTGTGTAGTGGGGCGGTAGGCGCGGTGGGAGTGGGTGGGGCAGTTGACTTGTCCAACCTTACTGGGGGGTGTGGGACGTGACGCCTGTCCCCCAGTTGCTGCCTCCGGAACGCGGGCCACTTTGGACTTGGAGCACTTCTATTTTCTGGCGGTTCTGCGAGACCTGAACTTGCGTCCACATGCCAAGCATTGTCGCTCACGGGGGGGAGGGTGGCAGCCTTGGCCGCTTCTCGCTCCCTCTCCTCCTTAGCAGCACAGCACCTCTTCCGTGCAAGGCGCCTCTTCTCCTTTTGGGCATTATTGGCCTTGCGGCTGCCCTTCTGGAGTTTGAAGAAGGCTTCGTTGCCTTCCCTGTTAAGAAATTCCAAAACATCACCTTTTTCACCTTGGGTACGGGGTGAGGTACAAGCGCGACAGCACACTTGACCAGGTGAGAGTGGAATTGGGGAGTAAACTCAACTCAGGAAAAGTCTCCATCTTCAGTCTTTTGGGCTGAAATGGCATTGGCCACGAGGTTGGTCCGGGAGAGGAACCAGCCACAACGAAATATGTTTAGGATGTCGAAGATCGACAGGTCGACATCCTTGGGAGAGCCCTTTATTGGCTTCACCCCTGTAGTCGGTGTTGGGGAGGGGCCGTAGGGGAGCCCTGGGAGCTGGAGCAAGTGAGCGAGAGCGCAGGTGCATGACGATGGTGGTAATAGTCCAATTAAAGGAGGATGGTACGGAAACTGGATGTCATGAACTCGTTGGCGGTGTCGCCGTCAGGTTGGTTGTCGGGGTGTTGAGAAGTTAGTGCCGTCTAAATCACACTGCACTAAGGTTGTCAGCGTTCCGGAACAGAACCTCCTCAAGCGAGTTCATCTTTAGACCTCAAGAGCTCGACGCTTACGCTATGAGAAGCTTTTGTTGTGGCGCCGTTGCCCGATGTTCTTGGGTGCGCCCACATCAGATAATACTCGCAGAACAGGTTATTATTATGTCGTTACTTCACCCACATTATATGAAGACCACCTCTGTGAGGCGTCCCTGGATCTACACTCGTAACAGCAGAGAAAGTAGCTACCTTGAAGCGCCTGAGTGACAACCGTACTTCAGACAAACCGGACCTCTCTTTTCTCCTGCTATCTCGTGGGCTTTGTAACCTGCCATCGCCTCTCGCTCTTCCCAAACCACGCCGCTACCCCCACACGCGGCCGCGTTCTCACTACATCCGGACATGGTCTACGCACTAGTAAGTACCAAAATCTGTATATAAATCCCCCTCCTGTTGTTGCCAAGGGATAGTCTTTAAGCGCACCAGATTCAACTCTTGCTTTTTGTTTAATCTCTTGCGTGCATCCCATCCTTTGTCTTTCCCTCTCTTCCTTCTTTTCTCTTGGTCTACGCTTCCCCTCGGGCGAAAAAGAACCTTCTGTTTTCTCGCAATACTACGCTACACCGCGGCAATTCTGGTTGTTATAACAAGGCACTATCACGGTACGCGTGAGAGGACTCGGACGCTCTTCACCTTCGCACCGATGCTCGCACATCCCCATGTCAACGCTCGCTTCTAGGAAGTTGCGATACATTCGGGCGAATCGACGCGCCGGGATAGTTCTGTATACGGCTTGCGATCAGGCCAACAGAATATAAAAAGAAGGAAAAATCGTCATAGAATGTAGTAAGGAGAAGAGATGTTATTTCCCGCCTCCGTCATTGCACTTTACTCTGGAACCCTCGCCTGGGCGACTCCTGTTCTCTGGGAAGGGCGTGCACCACGCACCTACGGAAAGACAGATATCAATGAATTTCTTGGTCCATACTTTAGGTATGCAGTCGTGCGATCCATCATCCCACCCAATGACTTAATTTTGGGATCGAAGCGGCGTGAAAGGGACACAGAATGCCAGTCACGTAAGTGCACTAGCTGTCTCGCCGCAGCCCGCAGAGCGTCCGCTGAATATTTTCCCCTTGCAGTACTTCCAGTTTCTCGGCCGCACCCACGGCGCGACACCGATATGGCACATAGATGAGCAACCAATCCGCATCGTCATCGACAATTCGTCTATCTTCACTCCCGGGAATAGCGCGCCGCAGCTGGGTTTCCGCCGCAGCGAAATCATCGCACAGCCATCCCAGAACGGAAACCGTACAGCGCTCGATGCGGTGCTTGAGAGTGGCGTGACGGCATTCCACTTCTCCGTCCATGCAGACGCACAACGGCCATTGAATTACGCACACGAGTACCAGGCCGTGTGGATAGAGCCGAGTGACGGGTCGCATATCTTTGATCTCCAGATTGGTAGGGGTCACAAGTCGTAGAACTTGATGTGAAACGGACTCACTGACGACGCGGGCGGGGCAAACCTTGCTCTTTTCCCTTTGTTTTTTGCTTTCTAGGGACACCATTCAATACGGTGCTTTCGAGCGTTGACTCGCATGTGCTCCGCATCCGTGCGCACGATGGCACCGTACTGTTCCACACACCGTTTCTTCAACACACGTGGCATAACTTTGCTGTTGTCATGGACTGGGACAAGTCCGTGATCGGAGTGTTCTACTCGACGGGTGCATGCCTACTGGAAGCCGCGACCATGGCGAAGGTCCAAGAGAGTCTAAGCGCCACGAGTGGTCCACAAAGGCTGGGAGAATTCCACTTTGGCGTGCTCAAGGTCCGTCCTAAAGCGTCTCTGTATAAATCACATACGGTACTTATATTCCATCGCGCCGAGTAGCTCCCCCTGATCGACACATCCAACACACCTGTAGAGCAGGCTGACGTCGTGCATTTCGGTATTCAGGAGGGTTCGAGCGAGGCATTGATCTACTCAGGCGTGTTCGTAGAGAGCACCCAAGGTGGTATCAGCGTTGGTTACGGCAATACCGTGCCTATTGAAGGTTAAGTCAGTCCAGGAATATGTCTCACTGACACAAGTAGTTATTGACTGTCATTATTGTACTGTCGAAGGTGATCATGATGTTGCGAGTTTACTAGGTGTCGATACAGGGAAAGACGTAGACAGAGACTGTAAGCTAGGCTAAGGCGGAGTACGCAAAACATGAGGCACAAAGCAAAGAGATGCAGAAGTGGGATGGCGAACGGAGGCGGAGAGGCGTGAATGGATCTGTGTCGTCGAGGGACGAGACTGACGACCGGAGTGGGCAGAACGGAAGCCGGAGCCTATGGTCGGAAAGGTGATGCAGGGCGACTGAAACAAGGCAGCGTCAGAGACAAAGATGCGCTGAGGTGGTGGTGTGAATAACAGGGACGAAAGGTCGAGGGAGAGAGACGGGGATATCGTGATGAAGGCGGTAGACGAGGGTAAGACAGTGACGCGCAGGCCAGACTTTGTACGTGGAAGGTTATTCGTAGTCCCAGCCGAGATCGGGAACAGAGACGAAGGAATAAGACAAGGAACCTGAGATGCCCGCAGGGCCTACAAATGATGAGGCTTGGTTATTATTAGGCAGAAGTGAGTGTTTATACACGGTCATCACATCGTATCTACGAATGGTTCTTACGAGTAAGGGGCAGTAAAGGAGTGAACGGGACTTGACAGCGAGCTTGTTAATTACGCATATGACGGTGGGGAATAGTGGAGGATCGCGAAATAGTCAGGGGGATAATAACACACAAAAGTGCTAAGAAGGTGAAAGGTTAGATCACCTTACACTGTTGCACCTACTCCTGAACTTCAAATAACCCTCTCACGCGCTCTACTAGATCACCTTTTGCCCAGCTCTTGATCCAGGCCACCCGATTGCTTCTCATCACCGAGTCTAGATCAAAACAGACGGGGGGCAAAACTACGCGACCCTCCCGCCGTTGCCAGTACAGGGTGACCTCACGGATGACCCCATGCTCCCCTTGATTTATCAGCGCTTCGAACAGTTTGCGTCCGCGTTCATCGACGATAGGGCTAGAAGGTTCGTCGCGCAGATCAGGCCATACGTTTGCCGCCACATGGTGCACCGCCATCCAGCGCACAAAACCTTCAATCGGTACGCGTGTGCGGCGGCCCATGAGAAGGCTGAGCTGTGCGCCCACGACTTGGGGTACCCGTTCCGCAGGCCACAGAAATGCCCCGGCGGCTTCGCCGATGACGCGCTCAACGGGCGTCCGCACGGTGCCGAGGACGTGCGCTGTATCGTCGTACAATAATTTGCGATAATCCGGCGCGTAATGTTGCGAGAGCAGCGGGAGTAGCAGCGCAGCGAAGAGCGGGTGGCCGAAAGAGGTGGCGTCGTATAACGTGACGAAATCCGTGTAGAACTGGAAGAACGGCGTTCCTACACCAAGAAACCGAGCAGCAGCGAGCTCGAGGTTGTCCAGCTCATTTGGCGCAGTAGATGCGGAGAGGCCATTCGGGGATGCGCTGAGCGTGAGAGGGAGAAGAAGCGCATTCATAAGTTCGCTGACGACGCTGTCACGGAATACTTCTTCACGGCCTTCGCCATTCGCGGACGGGGCGCCTTGAGCCTGCCCGTGTTCGAGCATGAAGACCTTCATGCAACTAAATGTAACCTCAGCACGCGTCAGTACGAATGTTGGTGTCCCATTTGCAAGCGCCGCCTCGCGCACAACGCGTGTGAGCAGAAGCGTGGCGCGAACTATGTCAGTCTCGCTAGCATCCCAGCCCGCAGGCAGGTTCTGCCATACCGGGGATGTTCCGGAATGTAAGAGATGGTCTAAGGGGAGAAGCGGCCAGTCGCGCGCAAACAGGAATGTGGAGCCGCCGATGGACGGAAGACGCTGGGTCGTTGCAAACTTGAGGGAATGGGGCACAGGAAACAGTGGTGCAACTCGCACGCGTGAAGCCTCTTCGCCCATGTCATTGTCATCACGTGGCACGAGGTCGTAGACGAGGAAAGGAGTGAGTATACGTAGTCCACCACTGGACCACACTTCAGACGGGACGCTCCAACCAAAGTCAAGGAGACACTGTTCATCAACCAAGTTGACGATAGCGTCAAGTATTCCGCGGGCAGCATCCTCGTCACCTGGAAGGGATCGCACAACGGTGGTGCTGAGTTGGGCGAGCCAGAAACGGCGACTGGTATTCGGCAGGCGACGCGAAAGCCACACGTAATTTGTGATGAATGAGACCAAGGGACGCAGGAAAGGTCGTAAACGTGGTGGGATGCGGGATGGTCCGGAAAGGAGCGGATGAGTGACGCTAAATATTGCCAACATGCCAAGGAGGGAGAATGGGAGCTGGAAAGGAGGCTCGGGGAGCGGTTCATTGTCCAGAGGAAGACATGCTAGCCAAAGACGAATTGTGGAACTGAGCACCAAGGCAGATTCCGCTATCTCACGATAGAACACAATACCCCTACCAGCATCATACCCCGTGAGCACCTCGCTTAGCAAGCGCTTCAGCGTGGATATCGCACAAAGGACCACCTCCTTTTCGGTCCTGTCATCAAATGCGGGTTTCAAACGCGCCAGCGAAATTTCCCTCTCATTAGTACCGCCACGCACGCCGTTGTGCCGTGCGCCTTCAAGCCATGCAGCCTCCGCATTCCACAGTGCCACCCATGTGCCCCAGTCCGGAGGCTCTTGCGTGAGTTTGCGAGCAACAGCAGCAACATCCGATGTCCAACCCCAGCCAGAGACTTGACTCCAAAGTATGTCGTGCGGCGGCGTTGTTTGATGAGGATCAGAGGCGCAAGTTGTCCAGGCAGCTAACAGTGAAGCATAAGCTGTTAATAATGGGCGCGAGTCGCACTCTGCCGAGAGAATATACAAAGAGAGGCGAGCAAGCGGTTCCGCGGCGGTTGTCGCAATATGGGAATACAGGCCATAGCGAGCGAACACATTGTATAAGTGCAATGTTTGTGTAAGGAGGTTTGTAGCGAGGGGAAGTGAATAGGGCGATGAGGATGGAGCTGGCGTTAGGAAACGCAGCAGCGCATCAGCAGGGTTGAGCAGTCTGGAAGCCGAGACGCGGGAAGCTGAGGCAAGAGTAATGAGGAGGTGAATGGCGGCGGGGTTAGGCGGAGGCGAGTTCTCAGACGGTGGAAGGGGCGTCAGAATGAACACACGAAATAATTTGGCGACAAGCGAGGGTGTAGCGGTGATTTCATCCGCAATGGCGTTGCTATGCATCGCAAGGCGTTGGAGTACAGCTAAAAGTTGCGAAAGCGAGAGCTGAGGAAGGTCCGCTGCGTCGAAGACCGTCGTCATTTGAGGGAGAAAGAACCCCAATTGCAGAGTTGATATAACATCCCCCTTTAAAGCACCATCACCTTCCTGTGGGGCTTCAGCGTGGGGTTCATCCCGTAGCTCAGTGCCATCGGCACTCATTAACTCCTCGTCCCACCCGACGAGAGCTTGCCATAATACTTCCACTGCTCTCGAGCCGAGGCTCCCTCGCTCAACCATTGCTTCTGCGCCCACAGCGATGGCCCGCTTTCGGATTTCCTCTTCTTTGCCGCGCAACTCTTCCATTCCCTTTGTATCTCTTGAAATACCCTTCTGCATGCTAGCGATTCTTCGGACGATGCCAGCAAGAATACCAAACATAGCAACGCGTTGCGCAGGGACAGTCGAGCGCGTAAGTAGAAAGACATCATCGAGCGTATAGCCAGCACGTGCCCCTTCTGCATGGTGATGAAGTCCTAAGTGCGTTGGCAGGGTTGTGGATAGCTCGGGAGGTATTGGCGCGCCATGAAGGTCGAAGCGAAGGGCAGGCATGCTGGGATCCGGCGCCGGCGTGGACTCGATCCAAGCGAGGTTAGGATCGCCAGCGGGAAGCGAAGGGAAAAAGCGACGCCTGATATCTTCAGGCGTACCTTCCTCTGGATGTCCATCGGGGGCAATGGATGACGAAGGAGGCAATGGGTCATTTGGGGGTGTTACGACCTCTATCTGGGGCTCAGGGGAGTTGGCCGACTTGATGGAGTCACGAGTGGAGCCTTTCCACAGGCCAAGAGACACCGCAAGGTCGTCCCCTGATGGAGGAAGGAGTGCTAGTGGTTTTCTTCGCGGTGACGGAGGGGCAGATTCGTAGACATGAACATCGCTGGGAGTGACGTCTGCAAAGCGTATTTTGCGATTCGCGCGCACAGGGGTGGAAGGCCGTGTGCTAGAACTAGAGAGAATGGGCGAAGGGGAGGGTGGCCCTAACGATGGTTCGCCTGAAGTTGGAGTCTAAGTGTACAATAGGAATGAAAGATGGGTCAGCGTACCCGTCGGCGCTATGCGCACTACTTTCGAGTGTCAGATCCGTGGGTGCAACATGACGACTTTATACGAACCTGGGGGCACAGAGGGTGTAGTGGCCTTGTTACCAGCGTCAGGCTGGTCCGGAGCGGGGCCTCTTTCTGGTGAAGAAATCGGTTTCTGTTGATTTTCCATAGCCTCCCGAGCCATCCGCGCCCTTCTCAGCACATCCCCAATATTCTGTCCAAATATTTCTTCGATCTCTCTTCGTTCTTGTGCCCTCTCCTCTTCTGTCATTGTAGCCACACGCCTCTCATTCTCCTCGCTCATTTGAACACGCCAGTCACCAGAAGCGGGTTCTTCGGATGGTACAGGCCCTCGTGTTCTTGGTGTAAGTTGTACAACAGCCGGTACTGCAGCGCGCGATGACGGTGCATCAGGTTGTTGTATTTCTCGATTCCGGGCAAAGACACTCTTTGATCTATGCTGTGCCGTAGGGAAACCAGTTTTTGAGCTGAGTGCCTTGGGGGCGGGGGGAGTAGAAGAACCCGTCTTCCGCTCATAAACGGAGCCAACGAGGGGCTTGCTGTGCTCTGACATTATTTTGATTGTCAGTGGAGATGGCAGTCAGTGGTGAGTCGGAGCTGGGCACCAATTCAACTCTCATAGACCCAAAGTAGTGAATCTAAAACAGGGGCACATGGTGTAGTTGGTTTATCACATCCGCTTAGCATGCGGAAGGTGCCCGGTTCAATTCCGGGTGTGTCCACTCTTTTTTCGGCCGCTAGCATCATACATGATTTGTCCCACGTCTAGCACGTCGTCCAGAATACCCCGTGCTTGAAACAACCTACTATTTGCTCGAACGGCTACATCGGTAACATACGAGAGAATTTCAAACCAATCATGGGCGTCACGGTAGTATAAGGTCGCAAGCTGGAGGTGTTGTGGCTACAACGGACAGTGCACAACTGATCTGAACACCTGTTGTCGTACGGTAGCATGTGATCTACTCTCCGTACCCTCTTTCATCTGTTTCTCAGTTTGTGTTCAATGCCACGACACTCGCTGGCAGACCGTGAATGGTCACGGAATGTATTAGGTCCCATCCATGATACTCTGAGGAAAGTCGCGGATCGTAATTCGCCAAGACCCAGGGATCCAACGGGCGCGTCCACAGCACACTGTGACACTCATATCATCGGCAGAATACGGAGTTATGCTTGCTTGAGCGGCGCTTGAATTTTCACGGGCGTTTTGAGTTACCCTAGGGCGCAAAGCAGGGTACTACCGTACATCTCTTGGACTTAGCGTCCGACAATGGATAATCAGGTCAGCGATCGACGCCCTCTTGGGACGCTGAAAAGCGCCTACAATATCCACGATGAACCCCATTAGGATAGGCGATGAGACGTTGATACGACCTATTCTTCATAATTTCCGTAGCTTTCGGGCGCAAACCCAGACAGACAGCTGCACGACTTTGGGACGGTGGTATCGATCGTTGCCCTATCGCTTGCCAATACAATCGCTATCGCGAAGCGGGGACAGCGAGTTGATCACCGATCAAGTCGTCAATGCTATATTTCACGGGAAGAAATCTAGAAAACGAGAAGATACACCCTTTCCTCCGAGATACGGGTCTGAAAACAACACAGTGAGCTGCACACGGATAAGGCGACACGTAGATCGTACTCGCCTCGCGTAACACGATAACGTCTTCACTAATTGCGGCGGTGACTCTTCCCATGATTTCAACTGGGAGTGTCGCCTCGATCTGGACGCACGGGATGGATTCCGAGACGTGTACTGAGTGCGGCGTAGCACGAGCTCGGCTGAAATCCCACACACTGACAAAATTATGCATCTCGGGGTAAGGGATGAAGCGCGGGCCGGAAACCGCGCTCTGGAAGTGGTGTGAGAACCGTGGATCGGGTACCCTACGAGTCCCCATCGGTCCCCAGTCATACCACGGGATGTAGGATGTCCGATTGTTCTCGGTGGTACCGATACGGTGCAGTAGCTTAGGTATGGGAATGATAAGGATGTGGCGTAATTGGAGGACTAATCCTCGAGCATCTGAGGGCTTAAGATGGCTACTCGTCTGAAGGACCACCAGTTTGTCCGTTGGGGAGCCGAAGAAGGGAACAACCACCTCGGGGGAGTAGGAGTGGACGTTGAGGCGGTGATGCAGGAGCATGTCGATAGGGATGATGTCGTGGCCAAGTTCGAGAGCAAAGATGGCAACGGGAACTGGTCTACCGTGACGTTGTTTTGGCCCCGGTGCGGACACACCGTGATCTAGATTATACACCACCAGAGCTGGGCCATCTACTACCCAGCGAAGGTCTGCGCGCCGAACAAGATCTCTTGTATGAATAGAGGCAAGCAATATGCGATTCTCTGAGAGGAATGCAACGCTTCGAACACCGGCGGACGTGATGCACTATGCGTGAGTCAGCACCACCGTTCGTGTTAGGTAGCCCCCGGACGTACGAGCACGGTTCGACCAGACTTCCAATCCCAGACCATCAGTTCATGCCTTGGAATCAAAGCGGCGACATAGTTCCGAGATACAATGAGCTGTAAATGCGCTTGATTACGATAGTGAAGAGGAGAGTCGGAGAATAATGGAAAGATGGCCGCCGATGGGTGTAGGTCCCCGCTTCTGAGAGAAAAGAAGTGTATGCGCCACCTACAAAGAGAAGGCGATTGTGAAGGGGGGCGCAGTCCACGATTGAGTCCAAGTCTACTTACTCTTCGCGTTGCAATACGACGAGAACGTCTTCGGAGGGATCGAGAGTACACACCGATGGGAGAAAAGGAAAAGAGTGCTCCCATTGTCTCATAGGGATTCCACGTAATTTGGACGGAAGCTGAACAAACATAATCTTGCCCTCCGTCCTCGAAATAAACGTAAGGATCCCGCCCTGGGCAACGTCCATGGCGAATGTATTAGGATGTATGTCAAACAAGTGGACGCAGGCAGACCACCGAAGGTTCCTCCAGGCGTCGTTGTGTGCCCGTAGCCTTTCTCTACGCTCTGGGATCGACATGCTGCTCAGTGGCCCATCCACCATACACGATCTTCCTAATTCGAGGTGATATTGTAATAAAGAGGAACCGCCAACCAGATCGAGCATACGTTTGCACACCTGCCAATGCCAGCGCGTGAGAGGGGCGCATTGCGGGAAGCGGGAAGCATTCCGAAAGAAGTCAGATCACATCACGCACTCGCATGCAAGTGGCAAGGTCTTGATAATCGAGCATTACCAGGATCTTAGTCACCAGCTCATTGGGGATGAGCTGCAGCAAACTATGGTGATTGCCCGTGGTGTCCATAGGATGTCTGACGTGAGGGCTGGGGATCTCTGCGTGACGATGACGAGATGAACGGGGATGTACCTGATGACCTTATAGAGCGCTCTATCCATTTATTACATAATCACCGAGCCTACATCCTTGACTGATGTCGAACAATCTTCAGGCAGAGGGACTCTGTCTCCGCTTTCCCGAAAACCTACCACCTCACCCAAGCCTCACTCACGATGTTGCCGTTCAGATGCTGGGACGTGCCATCACCCTCGCCACACAAATTGCCTTTCAGCCTAGCTACATTGACAAACCACCAGGTTCGCCTCTCCTCAGCACTGACACGACGCGTCCCCATTTCTGATGCGTTGCAGATGGCCAAATATATCTCCTTTTTATACCGGGCGGCGTTAACTTTCCGCTGGATGGCGTCCGGTATTTAGAGCACGAGCATCGTTATGCCATTCCCCTTCCAGGAGGACGCGTACGTGACTGGTGGTGCCACTGTCCGAGTTTTTGCCTTGTATACTCATACGTTCTATTGATAGGAACTTGAAGTTTTCGAGGCGCGTCACGGATTTGTGCCTCTCTCAGGGGAGATGGTTGCTTCGCGCGTGCGCAGGCGGTACCGTCTCATCAAAGGAGGCCACCCATTCCTCGTCCTCGTTCATTATTCGCGTGGGCAATCAATGTGTTGGTTCCTCCTCTATATTCCTCCATATCCCTATTTTTCTCATTCCAATTCCTCCTCCCACGCTTCCAATCGTCAGCCGTCTTGCCTGCTCTGCAGGCTCAACCAATCCGACAGTACCCATTGCGTCAGCACAACGAGCAGGCCGTCTTTGTTCTCGGCGAGAGGCAAGGGCAGCGTGTACCACCCGCAGGTCCCGTCGGAGGCATGCCGCCTAACGTGGTAGGCGTAGGCGCGGGAATTGGCCTGGGAGTGGGAGTGGGAGTGGGAGTGGGAGGGCGGCCGGATGCACAAGCGATGCTCGCCCAACAAAATCGCGAGATGGAAGCGCTCGAGCGTCGTAACCAGCGCGAGCGCAGCGCCAGCATGAATCCCGGACAGGTGTGCCGCGTCGCCATAATATTCAGTGCGACTTTTTTTGTTCTGACCCCCTCTATAGAGGCAACCACAACCCCCACAGCGGCATGACGAAGAAGACTCTGCAGAGGAACTTGAGCACATATCAACTCGGACCCTCGCGCTGACGCGCTACAGGCGGAATTACGAATTCATGAACGAGATCTTCACTCATGCGGCCTTCGGTCAGTTGACATCCACTCAAATCTCACTGCCCAGCTCTGTATTCATCCCTTATGCTATTTAGGGGACAAACGTTCAACAAAACCTCCAGCCCCATATTCCATTTTCGACAAGGGCGAGTTGGAAAATCGCGTGGTACGCGTCGTCCCATTTCTATCCCCTTCGATGTGCTTGTGTGAGAAAAGAGCTGAAGCATCTCGCAGGAACGCCTGACCAAAGAAGTTGAAGAGCTTCAGGCCAAGTCGACTGCGCGGCGCGCGGCGCGCGATAAGGCACAAGACGCAGATATGAGTATCGATGAGGTCGGGCCCGTGCCGAGCGTTATCGTGGCTTGACCAGACATCTGTTCACTTGATCTGGTAGTTATTTGCAGACCTCCGCGATGTTATCTATGGCCCCTGTACATCTACTGCTGTGGATAAGGACAGATCGAGGTATTCTAATCCCGAGAGGAGTTATCAGACGTAACGTGGGGGGAGGTGTGCTTTCAAGTCCGGCGAAAATGAGGGATGTGACGATATTAATCAGGCTAAGACGACTCGGACGCACGAAAGAAAGACGGATGATGCGTCATTGGTGGCTAGATCGAACCATACTATTTGCACGCTCAACTGTACGTGTACGCCAGATGTGACAAGTATACTATACTTAGAGCGGCACTGGGTCCACAAGTGGCGCATTCTCCGCTCGTTACTGTATTCCCTGAACGCGGGCGTTACTTGACTCGGGCGACCATGTCCTCCTTCGACGAGGGGCTCGAGACGGCCCAGGGCTAGATGCTCTGATGGATCTCATTCATTCAATCAACCTGCTTTGTAGTAAACGCAATCACCCTACCCTCTTCCTTCGGGTCCAGATCGAACAGTTTTCCATTCCGAATTTTGGAATCGCGGGTCCCAACTGCGCTGCTCCGAGTTCTCTTAGAACGACATATGGAAAATCCATATTCCATGGGCACCGATTGTGATTGTGTCGTGCCCGTCCCGTGTCAGTTGTCAAAGTGCAACGCAGCTATTTCACACCTTTCACTGTACAATACTGCGTCACCCACCACTGTACTCCCGTAGCAAGCGCAGTTCGATCGCGGCCACGCCTTTTCGCTCGTGTTCACCGCTCGTTTCATGCGGAGTAATAGGAAGAACTCGGAGGTCGACCCACAACCACGGCAGCAGCAGGATCTACTTGCTTAGCATACTTAATGGGCCCTAGCCCTGCCGTCACTTCTTGGAGTGAGGCGCGAGTGGAGATGGAAACTCCCATTGAGTTTCGTTATGTCAACGAACGTTCTCCCGCACTGGCACGAGGGTGCCTCGAGGCTCGTCCTTCTGTTTCCCTGCGGCCCGCTTTCCTGCGGCACTTTCTGCGGCCGCAGCTGCGTCCTTCAAGTTCAACCTCAACGCACACGTACAACCGCGCATCTCTGTTCACCCCTGTCGATGCTACGCCTTGCACGCCGTATAAATGGGCTCGCATCCAGCACCTGTACTCACATAAACCACAATCTTCAATCTTCTCATGTCTCAATCATCTGGTACTCGTAAAGCAGACTTCTCCGCCTTCAACCGCGGGCGGGGTGGCGTGCATCCTCCCAGGCCAGACATGGGAAATCGGTACTACACCCGCGGTGGTGGCGGCTCTGACTTCCGTGGCGGAAGAGGAAGGGGACAATCAAACGCCGTTCACAACTCTCCTCCGGAGGCAGACATCAAAGAGAGCCTGGACACATCCAAGATCATCGAGACTATTCCCCAGCCCGCGCGAGAATCTACATTGAAGGACCTCCCCATCAAGAACGTGAAATACGTCGCGTCATACAATTGGGTCGAAAAGCCAGAGCCTACAATCGTGGTCCCAGGTGCGACTTTCCTCTTCTTGAGATTGGTTTACACGACGGACTAACAATCGGCTTCCATGCAGGTTCGCCGCCTGTATTGGCTGGGCGCGACCTGCCGTTCACCTTGCGGCCTGACAAGGGCGACAACTTAGTCGACCAGAACACCAGCCGGCTCGGGGATTATAGGATGCTGCCCCTCTTCACCGCGGCGGACGCGATACACGACAAGTCTCCGGTGGACTGGCCGGCGGTGGATGTTATCACGGACCGCAACGGCCTCCGCAAGCTCCTGCGGTGGCTCAACCCGTCAGCTGGCCGGGAGGTGCGCGACTTCCGGATCGACATTGAGCTCGTAGGATCGAAGACCATCATTCTGGGTCGTTGGGAGGGCTTCGAACGCCAACCTCTGACCGTACGGAGCTTTGGGTTCTCCTTTGAGGATGCGATGACGCGTGCTGTGCCGGGATGTCCAGCCTCGGGCCATCATCGGGCCATCTCATACGTGCGTTAGAATTGTGTGCACATCAGAGGTGCTTGAGTGTGCTTACATTTTTGGGTCAACCATAGGATATGCTTGGCCTGAATATGATCGTTCGCTTCGAGGTCGACGCGTGCTCATCTGCGGACGCTAGTACAGCGACAGCTACAAAGACCAAAACCCTCGACCCGAAACGCCCCGAGAAGAAGACGCCTGCAGGATCCGTCGACGACCTCGCCGACGCCCTCGGGGGCATAAACCTCTCCACCTCTGCCGCTACGCCGGGGCCCATTCTCAACATCATCCGTGGGGGCACCCAAGTTCCGCAAGACACACTGCTCGAGTTGGCCACGCGCTCAAAGTACTATGTTGACCAGTTGGACTGGAATGAACTCTACCCGCAGCTCGCACTCTCGCAGACGCCGACGCTGCATCTCGGCGTGCACGAGCGCGGCACGTTCACGGAACTGCGCGAATGGTGCGTCGACGGCGCTGGCGCGAGCACGGACCTCGCAGAGCAGCGCCAAGAGACGGCCGCGCAGATGGAGCGGCTCGCGCGCGTGCTCGAGGACGTGCAGGAGCTCGCGATATCGCGCGCGCCTGGGCCCGCAGGTAGCTTCAGTCTGGTGTGCGAGGACGGCGAGCTGAAGGTATATGGGCGTAAAGGCGCGAAGAGCTGCTTGCCGCCGGACGTCAAGGCGCGATTTGCTGGAGCGGCGGGCGCACGCGTTTGAGCGGGAATTTGGAACCTTACATTAGAGGATGTGTAATTTACTAGTGGATGGACAATGCGATAGTTGTTGTTGTTGATATCAGTGTGGGTAATTAATCGATGTGCCGATGTGTTGAAGTGCGTTCGTCCGATGCCATGCGATGGTGATGGTGATGGTGGCGATCAGTCGCTGTACCTTCCACGCTATCTTCGAGAGACCGAAGGGCAGGAGGAAGATGGATGAGCTTCATCCCCCACACCCTTCATCTTTCCCACCACGCTCTTCGTTGTCAACCTCCAGATCCAGATCGGCCAACCTACTAACAGCCCAGATGCGGCAGCGCGAGTCACTGACTCTGCTTTGTGCTATCACCCTGGCTTTCCGAGTCACTGACACGCAACTGGCCGCGGCTTATTTAACGCGCGAGAACGTCTTACGTTCATCGCTTGGCCTATCATGCTCAACCTCTTCAAAGCTGATACGCGAGTGGAGGCATTGCTAGCTATCTAATTGTTTTAATTTCACCGAAGTTTCTCCTATATATGAGGGTACTACCTCCTCGTATCTCCTCTCAGGCCATCTCTGCCGCCGCGATCACGCCCGTGGACAGCTAGATCATCTATCATGAACTGGACTTGAGCAACGGCGATTACTATTTCCTCTCTGGCTAAAGACAGCTGAAGACAATCCCAAAACGCGCGCCTCTGCCCGAAATACGCAGTGTAATGTCGCGTACAATGGACAAGCGGACGATCCTAGCCCCTGCCAGTGGCACGATTGTCCTCCCCTTCAAGTCGCCTACACGACGGACGAACCATCGGACTTTTCACAAGCTCACCAGCCTGTGCAGCAGTCATAAAGGTTCACCTTGCAAACTCCATCTTTCGATAACGACGGGCCCGTCTGTCCGAGTATCCGATCCTTTTCCCCGCGGCAGACGCGGTCCAAGGAGCGCACTGGTTGACCGGCAGACCTTGAATATCTATCACAGACTAGCGCAACAGCCTGCACAAGCTTCTGCTATGGCCCAGCCCGTCAGCAGACAGGGATGTACGCGACTTTCGTACTGGGCCATAGGGAGGGGCTGAGCTTTGGGCAAGCCATTAAGGTTGCAACCACGCGCACAGTGGCAGTGCCGAACGTAGGCGATATCATCGGAGCATGTTGTCGTTATCTTCCTATGTGAAGTCCCTGAACGTGCGCGGCCATGAAGTCGCTTCGAGGTCGATACGTGCTTAATTACGCACGGATTCCAGCGTCAATTTTGAGACCACTGACAAGAAACACCCCGCGATAAGAGCGACCTATGTTGGGTGTCGATGACCTGGCGAATGCGCTCGGGAGCATGATCCCCGCAGCATTTCCCCCACCACGAGGGGGCACTTGCCACCTGATGTGGAGGTTCAGTTTTCCAGCATTAGAGTGGCAAGCTCAGGTAGTGCAATTCCTGAGACAGACATGCAGTGACGCCCCGTCACACGCGCCACCTCATTACCACCGTGTGAGGGGGAATGAGCAGAACGGGGAACGTGTCGAGTTGTTGATGACACGGTATTCGACGTTACTTGCCCTAACATGTCGATGCAATTGCATCAAAAGCACGTCAGGGTACGAATCCTCAGATCTCAGAATATACCTGTGCTTCTTCGGAATTTCTCGATGATGGTTTTTCCCCCTTGGTTCGGACGCGACTGTGCCCCTTCGATGTTTCTTCGGGCCTCGGGGCTTCGTGCGCAGATCAAAAATCGCCACATAGATGAGGTGGGGTGAAAGCTCGGAAATTTTACGGAGAATGAGGCAAGTCGCGGTTAGCGTGATAAATAGGGTATAGGTATCGCAAGGTGCCGATGAGGACGGTCGCCTTGTGGGGAGCCAGGTATATTTTTACACTTGGGCTGTTCAGCTGTCAGTGCAATCAATGTAGCATTCAAGGATACAGTACTGTATTCAGGGCTCCTGGACAGAGGTTGTCAGAAGGAATGATCACACGTGCAAAACACCGTTGGCGATCGGCCGACTTACTTGTCAAAGAACGACCCCGTGAAAATTGATTCCGCGACACGGGCGCGCATGCAAGATGTTACGATATCCGAAATTGAAACCGCAGTTCACGGGCCATCAGGCGAACAATGCGGACACAGTAAGCCACGGATAGGCAAAAGCAATGACAAAGCAGGCGCCCGCCTAACCTGATGAAAAAAAGGCATTGTCATGGGACCACGCGGGCCACCTGATTGTCACAAGTAACGCTGTAAAATGACAGGTCAACCTTACAAGGTTCGCCTGTTGATCGACAGGTGTTCCTGGGGTTCCCGGTACCCAGCA
>Ga0209488_10001078_pt1 | contig 23143 bp, 27 predicted proteins | sample Rivendell_Oct201_8_FD_188349 | JGI IMG/M metagenome (GOLD analysis project Ga0209488, IMG submission 188349) | Vadose zone soil microbial communities from the Eel River Critical Zone Observatory, Northern California, USA -... | ecosystem: Environmental > Terrestrial > Soil > Vadose zone >...
TGTTCTCACAGCGATCTGTGTTCCCCTGTTTCGCCGGGACAACAGCCTGGAATCCGCAATCATTGAAGAAACCGAATGGGATCTTCTGCTGCGCAAGAAGGAAATTCTTCTCGGGAACATTCAGGATCTCGATTTCGAATTCAAATGCGGCAAGCTGTCGGACGCCGACTACAAACAGGTGCGCGCTGAGATGACTTCGGACGTCGCGGTGGTTCTCGAGCATATCGACAAGCTGGAAAAATCTCTCGACCTCGACACGCTGATCCGGCGTGAAACCGACGCCCGCAAGGGCGACACCAAATCAAAAAACCAGACATTCTGCGGATCGTGCGGAGCGAAAAACCCACCGTCGAATAAATTCTGCTCAGAATGCGGAACCCGGCTGAATCGTTCATGAAAAACCGCAATCCTCTTCGGATAGAAGCCGCGCTCCTGACGGCGCTGGGGATCTTGAGTGCTGCGGCAACCGCCTTCGCTCAGGACGAAAACGCGCCGCACAGCGCGGAAGTGGCCAATCCGATGGGCATCCACACTTGGTTTGTCATTGTGGTTGTCGGAGCGTTTCTTGCCTGGAGCATCAGTTATTCTCTTCAAATGCAGAAGGAAGCGCTGAAGAAAAGATCCAGCCGGGAGGGATTGCTGAATCTCAAGAATCAATATCTCGATCAGCTCGCGAACCTGGAGTCCCGAAAGCAGGAGGGCACAATCAGCGAGCAGCGCTACAAGCGGGAATACAACAACGGCAGGCTTCGGCTGGCGAAGGTACTGGAGAAGATTGAAGCGAGCCGGGACAACCGGGCTTGAGTTTCCCGCGATATCCCTGATGACGCCGATATGAAACTCGCATTGGATTCACAGACCATTGGAAAGACGTTCGGGCATTTCACGGCGTTGGGGGATGTCACCATCCAGATTCCGCGCGGAGAATTCGTCGCTTTGTTTGGACGCAATGGCGCGGGGAAAACGACCTTTCTGAAGATTGCCGCAACCCTGATGCGCCCGACGCGCGGCACGCTCTTCGTCGAAGGAATCGATATCCGCAAGGAACCGGAGCAGGCCCGCCGACAAATCGGATTTCTCTCGCACAATACATTTATCTATCGCGATCTTTCGGCCTTACAGAACCTGAAATTCTTCTGCCGCCTCTATGGCGTCGACGACTCCAACGACCGGCTCTTAGGCCTGCTCGAACGCGTCGGGCTTTGGCGCCGGGCCAACGACACGGTGCGATCGTTTTCCCGCGGCCTGCAACAGCGTGTGGGAATTGCGCGCGTCCTGCTGCATGACCCGTCTCTGATCCTGCTGGATGAACCCTACACCGGACTCGATGCGCAGGCGACGGTGATGCTCAATGAAGTCCTCGACGAAATCGTCAAGTCCGGACGGACGGTGATTCTCACGACTCACGATCTGGAACAAGGTCTCCGGGCGGCGACTCGCGCCCTGATCATCGATCGCGGAAAGGTTGTGCTGTCGAGCCGGGCCGGGGATCCCGAAGTCCGTGAGGCGTACTCGCGGCACATCATGAACGGGGCGGCGCGATGAGGCCGGTCTTTGCGATTATTCACAAAGACATTGCAATCGAGTTTCGCAACAAGGAATCCATCAGTTCCATGCTGTGGTTCGGATTGCTGGTTCTGGTGATCTTCAGTTTCTCCTTCGATACTTCCGACGCCGAAGGGATCAAGCCGGGAATTCTATGGGTGGCATTTTCGTTTGCGGGAATCCTCGGATTGAACCGCTCGCTGAGCATGGAGTCCGATAATGACTGCCTGCAGGGGCTGCTGCTGGCTCCGATGGATCGAGGCGATCTTTATCTGGCGAAGGTCGCCGGCAATTTTGTTTTCACATTTGCGGCAGAGATGATCATTCTTCCTGTCTTTGCCGTGATGCAGCATCTGCACTTCGATCTGAAACTGCTTTGGATTGTCGGAATCACCATCGCCGGAACGCTGGGTTTTGTTTCCATCGGCACGACGCTGTCGATGATCTCGGCGCACACGCGCATGAAGGAAGTGATCCTTCCGATTCTGCAGATTCCCATGACGCTGCCCGTTATCATCGCTGCCGTGACGTCGACGGGCATGGTACTCGGCGAGGATACTCGCGGGATTTCCTTTCCGTTGTCGCTGCTCGGCGTGTTTAGTATTGTCTACCTGACTGCGTCGTACCTGATTTTCGAATACGTGGTCGAGGAATAATATGAAAAGACAAACCCTGGCCGTTCTGTCGCTCGTCATGATCCCGGTTGCTCTGTACTTCGCAATTATTTACGCACCTACCGAAGCAACGATGGGACACATCCAGCGCATTCTCTACTTTCACGTTCCCCAGGCCGTTCTCTCCTATACGTCGGCCATCATTCTCGGACTGGCGAGCCTGATGTACCTCATCAAGGGAGACTTGAAATGGGACCGTCTGGCCTATTGTTCCGCCGAGCTGGGAGTGCTGTTCACCGCAACCACACTCGTCTCCGGAATGATCTGGGCGCGCCCCGTCTGGAACACCTGGTGGGAATGGGACACGCGATTGACGCTGCAGTTAATGCTGGGACTTCTCTTCGTGGGCTATCACATGCTGCGTTCCTACCTTCCCGAACGTGAGAAGCGCGCGCGATTGTCGACGGTGTTTGGATTCCTGGCCATGCTGGATGTCCCGATTAATTATCTTTCGACACGGATACAGGAGCAGCATCACCCCGTCGTCCTCGGACCCGGTGGCGGAGGAATGGAACCCTCCATGCAATTGGCGCTGCTGATTTCCATGATCGCGTTTGGAATTTTGTACGCGTACCTGTTGGCACAGCGGATTGCGATCGCAAAGGTGGAGGAAGAAGTGGAGTACATGGAACAGGTGGTGCACGCATGATGCCCTCATTGGAAGTCGCTCTGAAAAGTATCGTTGCGGCGTATAGCGTGATCTTTGCCGGCGTCTTTGTTTTCGTCTGGCTCATGTTTGGCCGGCAGAAGAACCTGGAGAAGCGGCTGGAGCAGCTCCGCGACGATGTGCGCCAGACTCAATCGAAACCCTAGCGGGAGTCCTGTCACCGTGCGATCCTGACATTCGCGGAAGTTTCCGCCGCAATTTCCATGAAGAAGAAGGTTGTTGTCGCTTTCGGAATATTCGCGCTCTCTCTCATCGCGTATATCGCATGGGTCATCGTGACGCTGCCCGACGTTGAAGCTCTGGCTCACACCAACCCGAAAACCACCGCTTTGATGGAGCAGCGCGCCGAAGAAAACCATACAAAACTCCAGCCTCTGCGAGCGTGGGTTCCCTACAAACAGATTTCCGTTTATCTTCGCAACGCCGTGCTGGTTTCCGAAGACAGCGCGTTTTTTCAGCACGCCGGTTTTGATTGGACTCAGATCAAGGAGTCCGCGAAAAAAGACTGGGACGAAAAGCGGCTGGCTCGAGGCGCCAGCACCATCACGCAGCAGCTGGCCAAGAACCTTTACTTGTCGACATCGCGCAATCCGCTGAGAAAGGTTGAGGAAATCTTCATCGCTCGAGAGCTGGAACAGCATCTTCGAAAAGAGCGCATTCTTGAAATTTATTTGAATGTCATCGAATGGGGAGACGGCGTGTACGGGGTTGAATCCGCATCAAGCCGGTATTTTGGAAAATCACCGAAGGATCTGCTGCCCGAGGAAGCGGCGGTTCTGGCAGCGATGATACCCAATCCCAGGAGACTCACGCCCAGCCTGAACCGCGCGTATCTGGAAAAACGCAAGGGCGAGATTCTGGACCACATGGTCCGTTGGCATTACCTCGACAGGGATGACTACGACGACGCGCGGAAACGAACCGTTACTTACCGGCAGGCTTCGCCGGGCCGTTAGAAGCATTGGTCCGTTTCTTGTCGAAGACCATCATCAAAATGAATCCGAGAATGACGCCGGCCGCTCCGCAGAGTACGGCAATAGTGAAATTATCCATGGCCGGAATTATACCGATTACGGAGTCGCCGCGGGAATCATCCTGACTTCAACCATTTTCTTGTCCGACTCCACAATATGTATGGCCTGCCCCTTGTCCTCAAACTGGCGCAGAACTTCGGGATCGTTATATGAGAACGGCTCGATGTCTTCCCAGGCAAAAAGCTTGTAGTCTCCTGGCGTGACACCCTGCATCATGAAATGTCCGTTTTGATCGGTAACCACGGTCTTGTAAACATCGCGGCGTTCGCGGTTGCTGTCGGGAATCAACACGGTTGGAATTCCGCGCAAGGCTTTGGAATCCTTGTCCAGAACGGTTCCTTCGATCTGGCCGCCGTTGGCGCTGATGATCACACTCAGCGCGCCCGGAGATTTATCCGATACGGCAAATCCGGACGAAAGGATGTCGGTCTGATCGAAGCGCGCGGACTTCACATACATGGTTGGAGTCAGTTGCCCGCCAACCCCAAGCCGGTATTCTCCGGCATTGACCTTCTCCAATGAAAACGTCCCGTCGGTGGAGGCGCGGGCCTGCTGCAGCAGAGAACCCAGCGACACGACGCCATTCGTGGGGACAAGAGCGAATCCGATACGATCCAATGAAAAATTTGGCGGAGCCGCGCCATCGATCTGAACGCGGCCGGGTATCGCGACGCCAGCGCCCATGGTGATGGTCAGGTTCTCGATATCGGCAGCGGTGATTTCCAAAGGCTGAATGGATGTCGTGAGCGACGCCAGTGCAGCTGCAGCGGCGCCCGCCGGGTTCTGGGCGGCACCGGCCGGCGGCGCGCCCTGAGCCAGCGCCTGCAGCCAGTACGATCCCGGAGCCACATCGCGCAGTTCGAATGTGCCATCGGCGGAGTTGTAGTTATTGCCACCGCCTGCGGCGCCGAGAATCGCATCGAGCGGATTCTGAGCGACGGCCGAGTTTCTCGGTGAAAGCGAAAGCGTCGCGGTCTGCGGAGGCATGCCTGTGGCGAGATCCACAACCCGGCCTTTGACGCGGTATCGCGGTTGCCGAACCATGGTGAAGAGAATTCCGGATACTTCCGCTCCGGGCTGAACATCAACGGCAACGGCTCGAGTGTAGTCGGTCGAATTGGGAAAGTACGTCAGCACGTATCCCGGCGCGACAACCTCGTTGGTGTTGTTTCCACCCAGTCCAGCCTGCGCCGCACTGGCGGCAAGAGCATCGAGTCCGGAAACTGCGGCATTGGCGCTGATGAAGTATCGACCCGGCGCAATCCAGTAAAGTCGATACTCACCAAGATCATTGGTCTTTGCAGTACCGGCGGGCTGAAGCGTGCGCTTGCCGTTGGCGTCATATGTCGAACGCAAAACCTGGACCGTAAGGCCGGGGAGAGGCTCGCCCTGATCGTCCACAATTCGGCCGGTAATCGTTCCGGCCGGAGTCAGCCGGAAGACGACATCCTTCATGTTCTGGCCCGCGGTGATATTCAGAACAGTTCCCGGACGGTACATGAGCTTCTGGCCGTATTCCATCCGTGAGTATCCGTTGCGAGCGGCATACAAACGATATGTGCCCGGATCGAGATCCTTGATCTGAAATCGTCCCTGGTCGTCGGTCATCACCGGAGCTATGGAGGCTGTCGCGCCTGGAGCTGCGCCCGCATTTGCAGGCGTCGGGCCCGGTGGGGTCGCGCCCCGTTGGCCTGCGGTCTGCGCTGGTGGCGAGTTTCGAACGATCGTGAGCTGCGCGCGTGCCAGCGGTTCCCCGCTCGGTGACCGAACAACCGTTCCTTCGATGGTTGCTTTGGCGACCGGCGCCTGCGGACCACCCAGCACCTGCGCGCATGCCAAACGTCCGGATAATTGAACGATGCAAATCAGCAAAATTACCTGGAACAAGCGCCTCACGACACACCTCCGCAGAATTTGTCGAAAATTATAACAGCCATACAGGTAGTACGTAGAGGTGGGTGCTTTATTACAGCGGGTTCGAGGAATTCCAGGGACGCGCACCGGAATTCGTTCCGAATTCCGGTGCGCGTCCCTGGAATTTCTAACCAAGTTTGACTTTGACGAAGATGATAACCAGGGTGTACAGGCCGAGAGATTCAATCAGCACCAGACCGAGAAGCAGTGCGAATCGAATCGCCGGAGCAGCGCCCGGATTGCGTGCCAGACTCTCGCAGGCGGCAGCAATTGCCTTTCCCTGAGCCAGGGCGCAAACGGACGATGCAATTGCCATCGCGAAACCCGACGTAATGACGATCCAGCTCGTCTCGGACATCGCGGCATTGCCACCCTGCGCAAATACCGGCGACGCAAACACCAGCATCGCCAGCATCATAAATGCAAACATTTTCTTATTCACCGAACTCTCCTTTTCATGAATGGACGTAACGGACATGCCATACGGAGGTGGTTGCCGTCCAACCCTCTTACAGTCCGGCCTCACGCGTACAGCGAACTAATGATCCTCAGTGGCGACAGCCATCGAGAGATACATCTGGGACATCGTGATAAAAATAAATGCCTGAAGGAATCCGCCGAATATCGCAAATGCGATAAACGGCAACGGAAGAAATATCGGAGCGATTCCGACAAAGATCAAAATCAGCAATTCTTCCGCGAAAATGTTGCCCCACAGACGAATGGTCAACGACAACGGGCGCGCCAGGTGACTGATCAATTCGATTGGAATCATCAGCGGGGCCATCCACCATACCGGTCCCATGAAGTGTTTCAAATACTTCAGCACGCCGTGCTTCCGCATACCCGCAAAGTTGTAATACAGAAAAACAACAGCGGCACATCCAGCCGGCACATTGGCATTGCTTGTTGGTGAACCAAGACCCGGTATCAGGCCAAGCACGTTGGATAATGCGATAAATATTCCGATGGTACCGATAATCGGCAGAAACATGTGGCCATCGTGCCCGACGTTTTCTTCGAGCTGGCCTTCCAGGAACTCGACAATGAGCTCCGCTGTTTGTTGAATCTTGCCCGGATTCTCCACGGACAGGCGGGATTTGACAATCAACGACACAATCATCAGAAGCAGGACGACGAGCGCGCCCATGATCATCTGCATGGGAATGACATCCTGGCCTGCAGGAACATGGACACCAAAAACCGATAAAAGGGACGCAAAAGCAGGTCCTAGTAATTCATTGACCCACTTAACGATCAGGAGTTGCTGTTCTTCCATGATTTTCCAATTTCGACGACGGATTCGAGAAGTACGGCGAAGACGTAAACCAGCAGGCCAGCTACGATCAATGCCGGGATCAAAAGCGAAAAATGGATCGTAACATACAGAGTAACAACGATCAACGCGTATCGGCCCGCATATTGCCAGGCGACCCGTTTTCCGACCGGACCGACGCCGCCCTGGAGAATCACAAAGTCGACCGCCTGCTTCAGCCAGCGATAATTCACCGTGGAAATCAGGCCCCCAACCGCCAGACTTGCAGCCGCACGAGCGGAATAGAAGAAGAATGTCCCTGCAGTAACCAGGACCAGCAGAACGAGTCCGGTTCGATCCACCCGCCGATCGAAAGCGGAATTATCGAAGGTCATTTCTGAGAATCCAGATCGCGTTTCTCTTCGCGCTCGGCGGCGGCAATGCTGCGGAAGAAGCTGACAAAACCGGAAGCGATTCCCAGTAAGAGAAAAACCACATTCAGATAAGTCGTTCCAAGCCAGCGATCCAGGTAATACCCAATCCCGTATCCGATCACGATAGATATGGGGAACACCATTCCGATGCTGAGCAGCGACGAAAGTTGCTGAAAGGATGCACGTTTGTCGCCTTTTCTATTGTCCATGCGTGTTTTCGATGATGTATAATCCGCTGCCGATTGGCGTTAGCCGCAGCTTCATGCACTTATATCCCAATAGTAGGTACAGTCTTCAAGGAGGCCTTCAATGTTGAACAGGTTAACGCTGTTCGTAGTCTTTGGCACGTTAATGCTTGGCTTGGCATCATGCGGAGAGGCGCCTCCTGCTAAGCAGGAAGAGCCCGTCAAAGCCGAAACCAAGGCCCCCGAGCCGGCGGGTCCGTATTACGAATTGACCAAGGAAGACCTCAGCGGCCACGAAGGCTGGACCAGCAAGAACGTCATGGTCATGGGAACCAAGATCGGCGACAAGACAAACGATGTTGCGGTCAAGAATCTAGGCGAGCCGATGGGCAAAACCAATGTCCTTGCGGATGAGTACCAGACGTTTTACCAGAAGAACGGGATTGGGATTTACACATTCAAGCTGACCGGCAAGCTTACCAAAATTGAAATCCTCCAGGGCTTTGCGGACCGTCTGGCGGATGCCAAGCTGAAGAACCTGCTCAGCACCGGCGATCTGAAACAAATGCGCGCCATCTTTGGGATGGAAGAAGCCACGCAGGACAAGCCCGAAGAAGGGGGCACAGAGTACGTCTACGACGCGCGGGGCATCCGGTTCATCAAGTACAAGAACGGCATCAACGGGCTGCGTTTTTCGGAGAAGAAGTAGCGCGCAGCAAATCCTTCTCCCTCAGGGAGAAGGTGCCGCGAAACGGCGGATGAGGGAATCCGGATTGGCCGCTATTGATTCCCTCACCCGGCCCCCTGTTCTTGATGTCCACCCTCTCCCTTTGGGAGAGGGATTATTAATTCCCCTTTTGCGCCGCGATCCAACCCTGAACTTTGGAACGATAGGCCCGTTCGCGTTCCACCTGCTCGCCCGACAGATCGTGTAACTCATCCGGATCCTGGCAAACGTTAAACAATTTTGCGCGGCCGGAATCCGTCTCGAGAATGTACTTCCAGCAGGAATCGTAGAGACCGAGAAGTCCCAGGGAATAATCCGTAAAGAACAACGCCATGCGAGGCGACGCATCCAGCAGCGAGATCCCCTGAAACCCTGATGGAGCCTGCATTCCAAGCATGTCCAGAATCGTCGGCGCGGTATCGATCACGCTGGCCGTACTGCGCGAACGCACGGTGTCCTGAATCAAACCCGGCGCTGCGACGATGTACGGCACGCGAATGTTTTCGTCGTATATGAAAAGCGAATGGCCAAAATTCCCATCATGCCGGCCGAACGCCTCACCGTGATCGCCAAAAATAACGAACAGCGTTTTTTCGTCGAGCTTGCGTTTGCGCAGGCCCGCAACGAGCGCTCCCAGAGACTGGTCGCCATACTCGAGGGCGTTCCGATACCGGTTCTCATCGCTGTCATCCGGAAAGGTTCCACGCTCCGGAGTCGCATATGGATGATGGCCGGCAACTGGCAGATACGTGACGAAGAAACGCTGCCCCGAAGGCAGCGCATCGATCCACGACAGCATTCTCTCCACCGCGGCCGGTTCATCCACGCCGAAACTCGAATTCACATTCCCGCCGATAGCGCCGGCGTCTTCCAAAGTATCGAATCCGTGGTTTTGAATGACCGACTCCATGCCCAGATACATGAATCGTCCGGAATGAAACAGCGCGGTGCGATATCCGGCATCGTGCAACAGCCCAGTGACGGACTGCGCTGGTCCGGCCGCATAGGTCTCCGGTGAAGTTCCAAACTGCGGGTATTGAGAGCAAAGGGTCGCAAACAGCTCACGAATGCTTTCCGGGTACACGGCATAAGCTCTATCGAACACGATGGACTGCGAGGCAAGTCGCGTCAGATTGGGCATGGGATCTTCCGCGGCGCCGTAAGGTTTCAAGTAGCGGGCGGCAGTGGACTCGAGAAGGATGAGAATCACATTTCGTCCCGCAGCCGATCCACGGAATCGCGACAGGTCTGTGGCCGGCGCGCTCTCAAATGGGCTGATCCGCCAACCGCCGGCATCGCCCGATGTGGTTCGTCCCAGGTGAGTCGGCCAGAGCACTCCAAATGCGTTGCGGTGCATGCCGGCGGAGTCGACCTGTGTCACCGCATACGGTCCAATCGCAACAACGGCCAGGGCTGCTACGCCAGCGATTTTGGCGTGTTGAAACTTCAGCCGGCCAAGAACGACTGGTAACAGGATCCCGGCTGTGAGGATCAATGCGATCGCGCCAAAATACGGAACCGTGAAGTAATGTGTGATGGAATCGCGCAGCGGTCCTCGAGCGGCGCGCATCATCGTCCACGTCATCGGAGACGACAGAATGCGCGCAATGGGCACATTGATTGCCGCATAGCCGACCAGCAGCGCATACAGCACCCAACCCAGCCGGGGACGCCGGATGGAAGTGAAGATGAGATCCAACATTCCGAACGCCAGAGCCACAGCGACGTCCTGCCAGGCAAATGCAATGGGAGTCCAGATCGAAAGTGGAACATGGCGGCCCTCAATCATCATGATGTGGGCCAGGAGCAGAACCAGAAACAGGCTCGCGGACTTCACGAACATTTCGTGTCAACCGGGCCAGACAACAGGTTGAGACGTTTCAGCAACAGCACGGACACCAGAACGCTCCGTCCGCGGCGGTTCCAGAACCAGTCATGGACCAATACCGCAGGGGCAGGCGGATCGCGATAAACCTCGCTTCGATCGCCGATAAATGACAGCGGGATCACCAGCAGGTCGGCATTTTCCGTTTTGTGGATATCAAATTTGCGATGCTCAAACTCAATGTCGCCATCGAGAAATGCTTTCGACGTTTCGATGTGCTCGGCACTGGCATCGACGATGACAATCCTCGCGCCGGGCAACAGCCGACGCAACAGAATCGCGGTGCGGGGAAACATGCCGCCACCGACAATGACGGCACGGCGAACGGGAGGGAGTTCTTTTATCAGTGCCCGTAATGCTCTCTCATGCGTGCTCAGCAGAAATCGCTGAAGGAGTCGCGACCGAAGGACGATTGACTCCAGTGATTCCAGATTGACGAACTCGATCCAGCGACAAACCGCCGGCCACGGGCTGCACCTCGCTTCAGGTTGAATAAATTCCGGAAGCCGCGTCCAGTGCTCTCCCGGGCGCAGATGGTGCTCGACATGATAGCCATCGTTAAAGAACGACAAGTTATAGAGCGCTCCGTAGTGACTGGTGGTTCCGCGCGAATGCTCGAAGTAGCCGTGAATGTAACAAAGGCTCAATCCGATGGCATAGCCCGGCAGGTAGACGCTCCAGAAGAAATGCGGCGCAAACCAGCCGAGAGCACTCCAGAGAAGGAAAACAACGGTGAACTCGGCAGCTATGATTGCAGTCCACCGGAACGCGTAGGTGCGGCCGATGTGATGCGCCCGATGACGATCACGCCAAAGAGTCTGCGGGAATCCGAGAAGCAGGGACAGATAGAACGAGTAGACGCGGTTCCATGTGCTGGAGTGGAAGAATGGCAGGTGAATGAAGTTGTGAGAAATGGTGTTCGAGTTCCACCAGATGACAATCGCGACTACCGGGATCGACGGGGACATCCACAATGTTCCGGGCAGAACAAAGGACAAGGCAATCAGGAGAGCATCCCAGCGGGAGTGGCGAAGGATACCCCTCTGAATCAGTGTCTGTGAAACAACGGTCTCCATGTCTTCGATCGGTGGATGGCGGTCTGACCAAGGTTACTTTGGAACAGTGGAAGAAAGAGCCGCCTTCAGCGCAGCCTGAAGCTGGCTGACCACATTCTCCCGGCTGTTCGGATTTCGCGAATCCGCACTCACCTTGATGACACCATAGTCGCTGATCTCATAGACATCGGGATTCGCCGGCTTCAAATGCAAATCACGGACTGTGCCGACCGGAGCGTAGCGTGTTCCAAATGCAACACCCTGTCCTGTACCGGCAACCGCCTTCAAGTCCGTCCATTCTTTCAGGGCGACGGCGGCTTCCCTGCCCTGGGGGATTTTGAAGTACATGTAACCGCGCACGGGAGCGGTGTACCCATCGGCTCGATAAATTCCCAGAGCAAATACGCCCTGGATCTGGACACGTTCCGGTGTGGCCTCGTTAGGTTCAAACGTGACCTTCTCCACGATCGCGCAAACGCCAACAAGATCGCTTGCGGATATCGTGACGGCATTCAACGCCAGTGCCGCAGCGATCAGAATCAGAACGGTAGTTCGTGATGTCTTCATGGAAGTCTTCATCCTTGTTATTGACGCGCGTCCCTCTCCCACAGGGAGAGGGTGCCGCGAAGCGGCGGGTGAGGGAATCAATTTTCGAAAACACCTGACCCTGATTCCCTCATCCGGGCCCGCCGTCTCTTGATGTCCCACCTTCTCCCTGAGGGAGAAGGATTACTCCTTTGGTACCGCCTTAAGTTTGTTGACCACATTGTTCATATTGTCCTGATACCCCGAATAGGCGTGCACCTTTTGCACACCGTTCCCTCCAATCGGGTACACATCCGGATTTGCAACCTTCTCGCCGGCCTTCCGCACCGTTCCCGTCGCGGTGTAACGCGCGCCAAACCCGACGCCCTGGCCGGTTCCGGCAATCGACTTCAGATCGGCCCACTCTGTTTTCGCGACGGCTTCCCTTCCCTGGCCTGCCGAGAAGTACATGTAGCCCCGCGCGGGAGCAGTATATGTGTCGCCGGGCGGAACGGCCAGAGCGAACACGCCCCAGACCTGAACCCGCTGAGGAGCCGCTTCACTAGGCTCAAACACGACCTTGTCCACCATGGCGTAAATGCCGACAGGATCGCTGGCGGTGACAGTCATCGCGGTCAGCACGAGAACCGCGCCGACGAGAATTGTGATTGTTCTTCGAATGGAAATCATAGGGTGCACCTGCCTTTCAGCGGTTAGACGCACCAGGGCCACAGTTTCTTCGATTTTTAAAGCGGGAAATTATCCGAGGAAGACGGCTTGTCGGGCGAGATTGATGAATGGATCCGGGTAAATCCCGATCCACAGTGTAAAGATCAACGCAACACCCATGGCAACAAGTATTCCGGGAGACAGCGACAGCCCGGTTTTCTCGTTCGATTCCTTCATGAACATCGCGACGACAACACGAAGGTAGAAATACATCGACACCGCGGCATTCAGCACGGCGATGATGGCCAGCGTCGAATGCTGCGTTTCGACCAGGCCGGCAAACAGGAAATATTTCCCAATGAACCCGGCGGTTGGAGGCATGCCCGCCAGCGAGAGCAGGAATATCAGCATCAGAACCGCAGCAGTGGGCTGCTTGTAAATCAAGCCGTTCAGATCGTCGATCTGCTCGCCAATAATGTCCTTTCGACGCAGCGCGACCACCACAGCCCACACTCCAATATTCGTGAAGGTGTAGGCGAACAGGTAAATCGGAATGGCAGTCAGGCCGGTTGGATTTCCCGCGATGATGCCCAGCAGAATGTAACCCGCGTGGGATATCGAGGAATAGGCCAGCATCCGCTTGATATTGGTCTGAGTCATGGCCGCAATGTTTCCCACGGTCATGGTCAGAACCGAAACGGCAGTCAGGATCGCCACCCAATGCGGACGCAGCGGGTAAAGCGCGATCATGAACACGCGAATCAGCATTGCAAACGACGCGGCCTTCACGGCAACCGACATGTAAGCAGTAATGGAAGTCGGCGCGCCTTCGTAGGCATCCGGGGTCCACTGATGAAACGGAACCGCGGCAATCTTGAAGAAAATTCCGGTCGAGATCGTGACCAGCGCGATCAGGGAAACCGGATCGTTGAGCGAGCGCTGATCGAGCGCATCGGCAATGTCGGTCAGGCGCGTCGATCCGGTCATGCCATAAAGAAGTGACATACCGTAAAGAAGAATCCCGGACGAAAATGCGCCCAGCAGAAAGTATTTCAACGAGGCTTCATTCGATCGCTGATTCCCGCGCAGGAAACCCACCAGGACATACGTCGCGATCGCCATCGTTTCCAGGCTGATGTAGAGTGTGATCAGATCCATGGCTCCGGCCATGAACATCATGGCCATCGTCGCAAACATGATCAGCGCGTAATACTCCCCGTGGTGCTCCTTTTCAATATCGAGGTATTTCAATGAGACCGCGATGGTGAGCGCTGCTGCCAACAGGAAAAGCAACTTGAAGAACCAGGAGAACTGGTCAATCACGAGCAGACCGCTGTACGCGGAGACCTCGATGCCGTGCAGTCGCCAGAGGAAATAACCGGACCACGCGATGCCGCCGAGAGAAATGAAGCCAAGCCACTTCTTGTCTTCCACCAGCAAATCGGCAATGAGCAGAATCATGCCGAAGAGCATGAGCTCCAGCTCGGGGGCTATTGCCCCCAGGTCCTGCACATTAAAGAATTGTCCCATTACCGGGTCTCTCCTGCGGGAGTCACAACCTTTGCATTACGCGGAGTCTCGCCCTTGAAATAATCGGGGTTCACTGTCTCGACCAGTTTGTTTACCGGTTTATCCAGGATCTTGAAGAGAGGTGCCGGGTACAAACCAATCCAGAACGCCACGATAATCAGGGGAACCAGCGTGGCCAGTTCGCGCAGATTCAGATCGAGAAGCTTCTGATTGGCGGGGTTCTCGTTCTTCCCGAACATGGTGCGCTGATAGAGCCACAGCATGTATGCCGCGCCGAGAACGATTCCGGAACCGCCAAAAACCGCGTACCAAATGCTCGCCTGCAGCGCGCCCATCATGATTGTGAACTCCCCGATAAAGCCGTTGAGAAGCGGAAGGCCGATCGAGGACATCGTCATGATGAGAAAAATGGTTGCGTAGACGGGCATAACGGTGGACAGACCGCCGAACTGCGAGATTTCGCGCGTGTGCCGCCGCTCATAAATGATTCCGACAATAAGGAAGAGTGCGCCCGTGGAAATGCCGTGATTGATCTGTTGCACGATGCTTCCGTTGAGTCCGTTCGGATTCAAAGCAAACATGCCCAGCATCACAAAACCCATGTGGCTCACTGAAGAGTACGCCACGAGTTTCTTCATGTCCGGCTGCATCATCGCTACAAGCGCACCATACACAATCGCGATGACTGCCAGAGTCATCATCATGGGTATGAAATGAACCGTCGCCGTGGGTAAAATTGGAAGGCTGAATCGAAGAAAACCGTAAGTTCCCATCTTCAGCAGAACGCCGGCGAGGATGACGGAACCCGCTGTCGGCGCTTCAACGTGCGCATCGGGCAGCCAGGTGTGAAACGGGAACATCGGGACTTTGATGGCGAATCCCACAAAGAACGCCAGGAACACCCACCACTGAAAATTGTAGGGCAAGTACGGCGCCATGGCGTGAAAGGCCAGGATGTTGAATGTCGGCATCGTTCCGAACTGCGCGGCAATGTCGGCATGCTGAAGGGCAATCGTCGGGTAAATGAAATAGAGCGCCAGAATTCCCAGGAGCAGCAACACGGAGCCGACCAGCGTATACAGGAAGAACTTGATCGCGGCGTACAGTCTTCTCGGTCCCCCCCAGACGCCGATCAGGAAGTACATGGGCACGAGCATCACTTCCCAGAACACGTAGAACATGAAGAAGTCGAGTGAGATGAAAACGCCCAGCATGCCGGTCTGCAGCATGAGCATGAAGGCGTAATACTCTTTCACGCGGTTCTCAATCGCGGTCCACGACGACAGCATCGCGAGAGGCCCGAGAAACGTCGTCAGCATGATCAGGAGAAGCGTGATGCCGTCAATGCCGACGTGAAAGTCGGCTCCAAGAGACTGGATCCAGGGGACTCGTTCGACAAACTGCATCTTGTCGGAAGAAGCTCTGTCGAACCAGAACCACAGCGGCAGGGAAACCAGGAATCCCGACAACACCACGAGATTGGCCCACCAACGAATTAAAGTCTTGTTCTCCTTGTTCATGAACAGGAGAACGAACATCCCCGCCAGCGGCCAGAAGGCAACGATGCTCAGGATATGCTGTCGGAAAAAATCCATTGAATGCTCCCTAATTTCCCCACAAGACGTAACCGATCAGGACCAGAACTCCAAGAATCATCACCAGCGCGTAATTCTGTGCGTATCCGGTCTGAAGCAGACGGGTCAGCGAACTCATGGTCCGCAGGAAGCCGCCCACAAAACGCACCAGCCCGTCGACGATCCAGCGATCCCACCAGCTCGATCCCACGGCACTTTGCACGGTTCCGGAGGCCGCGCCGTTGACCACGCCATCAACCACCGCGCCATCGAAACTCCACAGGCCCGTGCCAAGATCCTTCGCGCGATTGACGAACAGAGCGTCATAGATTTCATCGACGTACCATTTATTCGACAACGCGGTATACAAACCCTTGAATTGCGCGGACACTCGCTCCGCCCGATCGCTCTTCCGGTAATACGTCGAAAACGCGATGTAGAAACCAATCAGCGCAACCGCCACCGACACGGCCGCGATTCCCGCTTCAACGCCTTCGCTGTAATGCACGACGCGCGCCGCCGCTGCCGCAGCCGCGACAGGGATCGGCTCAAACACCGGCTCCAGCCAGTGTTCGATCATATTCGATCCGCCAAGCCAGGCCGGAATTCCAACCCATCCCGCAACGATGGAGCCCACGGCCAGAACCATCAGCGGAATGGTCATCGATTTCGGAGACTCGTGAATGTGCTGCTCGGTGTGATGATCCACATGCGATTCGCCGAAGAATGTCATGAACAACATGCGGAACATGTAGAACGCCGTCATGCCTGCCACGGTGACGCCGAGAATCCAGAGCACGAGATGCCCGTGCGGACTGGAGAACGACTGCCAGAGAATCTCGTCCTTGGAAAAGAATCCGGCAAGACCGGGTGTCCCGGCGATGGCCAGCGTTCCAATAAACATCGTCATGAATGTGATCGGAATCTTCTTACTCAAGGCGCCCATCTTGCGCATGTCCTGCTCATGATGCATCGCATGGATCACACTGCCGGAACCGAGGAAGAGCAGGGCTTTGAAAAACGCATGCGTCATCAGGTGAAACACACCCGCACTGAACGACCCGACGCCGAGAGCCAGGAACATGTATCCAAGCTGGCTGACCGTCGAGTAGGCGAGCACTCGCTTGATGTCGTTCTGGACGATGGCGATCGATGCGGCGAACAGCGCCGTCAACACACCAATGACAGCGACAACTCCCATAGCCTGCGGCGCCATCTGGAAAATCCAGTTGCTGCGCGCGACCATGTAGACACCGGCAGTCACCATCGTGGCGGCATGGATCAGGGCGCTGACTGGAGTGGGGCCTTCCATGGCATCGGGCAACCAGACGAACAGCGGAATCTGCGCGGACTTGCCCGTGGCGCCGATGAACAACGCGATGGCGATGAGAACGAACAAGGAATCGCCGACGTTGAAGAGGCCGGCTGCAGCGCCTTCCCGAACCGCTTCACCGACCTTCGTGTATTCCAGCGATCCGAATGTCACGAAGATCAGCATGATGCCGATCGACAGGCCCCAGTCTCCAACACGGTTGACGACGAATGCTTTCTTTGCCGCATCACCGGCGCTTTTCTTGAGAAAGTAGTATCCGATCAACAGGTAGGAACACAGACCCACACCCTCCCACCCGATGAACATCATCACGTAGTTGCTGCCGAGAATCAGCGTCAGCATGGAGAACATGAACAGATTCAGGTAGGCGAAGAACCGGTAGAAGCCGTCTTCCTCGTGCATGTATCCGAACGAGTACACATGAATCAGGAACCCGATTCCGGTAACGACCAGAACCATGATTGAAGACAGCGGATCCAGCAGGAATCCCCAGCTGATCGAGAACCTCGCAATTTCACCGGACTTCGTGTGGACGTCTCCGGCATTGATCCATTCATATACGTTCACCGTGTGGGAACGGTGCGCCGAATCCAGGTGCGCCAACTGCGACACCGCGCCCACCGCAAAAATGAACGAGAGCAGCACCGCGCCGCACGCAATCACCGCAACAACGGATTTCGGCAGGCGCTTGCCGAACAGGCCGTTGATGGCGAAGCCCGCTGCCGGGAACAAGGGAATAATCCAGATCAGATCCAGGAAGTTCATGCCTACCACTTCATGAGGTCGATTTCGTTAATGTTCATCGTTTCCTTGTTCTTGAACATCGCGATCACAATTCCAAGACCCACCGCAGCTTCCGCGGCGGCAACCGTGATCACGAAGATGGCGAATATCTGTCCGGTCACATGCTGGAGATGATCCGAGAATGCGATCAGGTTGATATTGACGGCGTTCATCATCAGCTCGATCGACATCAGGATCACCATGATGTTGCGCCGGGTGAGAACCCCAATGACTCCAATTGTAAAAAGCGCCGCTCCAAGAAATAAGTAGTGATAAGTCGCGACCATCAGTCCACCTGAGTCTTTCTTTTCGCCAGTACCACGGCGCCGACGATCGCAACCAGCAACAGGATGGAAGCGATCTCAAACGGAAGCAGGAAGGTCGTGAACAGCGCCTTCCCGACGATCTGAGTGTTCCCCGTCAATGTTTCCGCGGCGGTCTGCGCTTCGGCGGGCGGTAGCAGGAATGAATCCTTGCCGCGATATATTCCGTAAACAAATTCCGTGATCAGGGCCGCGCATGTGATCAACGCAATGGTCCACTGGCGGCTGAACTGGCGCTCCGTGACAGAACGCTCAAGGGATATCAACATGATCACGAAAACGAAAAGGACCAGAATTCCGCCGACGTAGACGATCACCTGGACGCCGGCCAGAAATTCGGCGTGAAGCGTGAGAAAAATACCTGCGACGGAGAGCAGAGTCGACGCGAGAAACACGGCGCTGTGGACGACGTTCTTCTGTGTGATGACCAGGATTGCCGAAACAATTGCGATCGCGGCGAATATGTAAAAAAGGATCAGCTCGAGCATCGTATTACCTGGTGTAAATCAACGGCTGAACTCCGGCCTCCAGTTGCTGCCGGTCCAGTTTCATGTCTCTGCGGCCATAAAGGCTTAATTCAAATTCCTGCGTCAGCTCCAGACAGGGCGTCGGGCATGCGTCTTCGCAAAGTCCGCAGAACATGCAGCGCGACAAATCGAACGTGTACGTCGTCAGCGCCTTCTTTCCGGCCGGATCGCGCTCCCATCCCACTTCAATGCAATGCTCCGGACACGCCAACGCGCAGAGGTTGCAGGCAATGCAGAGAGTCTCCCCTGTTATCGGATCGTTGTTCAGTCTGGGCGCGCCGCGGAAGCGTTCCGCAACTTTCGCGCGCTCCTTGGGGTATTGCTCGGTGTAGTTCGCCGATGGACGCTGATAAGAGAAAGTCAGGAGGAGACCTTTGATCAAATCGTAGAAGAATATTTTTTTCAGAAAACTCAGGTCCGGACGTTTGACTATCATTTCGCACCTCCAAACGCGAGAACCAGAACAGCGGTGATGATGAGATTGGCAATCGCCAGAGGCATCAGGATCTGCCAACCCACCTTCATCAACTGATCGTATCGGTAACGCGGCCAGCTGGCGCGGAACCACAAATAAAAGTACAGGAAGATCACGACCTTCAGCGCGAACCAGGCGACGCCGGGAATGACATCCAGGAATCCCAGCGCGGCAATGCTGGAAAATGGCCTCAGCCAGCCGCCCCAGAACAGCGTCACTGCCATGGAAGAGATGACGATCATCGCCGCATATTCGGCGAGGAAGAATAGTGAGAATCGAAAGCCGCTGTATTCAGTATGAAACCCGGCAACCAGTTCCGACTCGGCTTCCGGCAGATCGAAGGGAGCGCGATTGGTTTCCGCAACGCCGCAGATGAAGAACAGAATGAATCCCAGGGGCTGAAGGAAAACGTACCAGACGTGGCTGTCGCGCTGCGCTTCGACAATCCCGACCAGGCTCAGCGTTCTCGACAACATCAACACGCCCATGATGGAGAAGCCGAGTGCGACTTCATAGCTCACCATCTGAGCCGCTGACCGCAGCGCTCCCAACAATGGATACTTGCTGTTGGAAGCCCAGCCGCCAAGAATGATTCCAAGGATCCCGATCGACGAAATCGCCATCACATAAAGCGCGCCAATATTGATGTCGGTAATGAACAGCCCGATGTCGCGGCCCAGGAAGTGGATCGTCGGGCCAAACGGGATCACGGCAAAAACGATAAACGCAGGAACCAACGTGATGACGGGAGCCAGCGTGAATATCCAGCGGTCGGCGCGTTCCGGAACGATGTCTTCCTTCAGCATCAGCTTCAGGCCGTCGGCAATCGGCTGAAGCAGGCCGTGCGGGCCGACTCGCATCGGGCCCAGCCGCACCTGCATGAACGCGATCACCTTGCGTTCCAGCAGCGTGAGATACGCAATAACTCCGGAGAGAGCACCGAACACGATGCCGATCTTGATGAGCGGAATTAAGACGTAGTCGATTGCATATTCCTGCATTACCGGTCAATTTCTCCCAACACGATGTCCAACGTACCAATCACCGCAACAACATCAGCCACCATGTGACCCGCGACCATCTGTTTCAGCGCCTGCAGATTCACGAACGACGGCGGACGCACACGCGCGCGATACGCCATGGTCGAGTTGTCACTCACGATGTAATAGCCCAGTTCACCTTTGGGGGACTCGATCGAGTGATAAACGTCTCCCACGGGTGGCTTGATGATCTTCGACAGCTTCGCCATCAAAGGCCCCGTCGGAATCTTCTCCACGGCCTGGCTGACAATTCGCGTCGACTGGCGCATTTCTTCCATGCGGACCATGTAGCGATCATACGTGTCGCCCATGGAACCGGTCGGAATGTCGAATTCAAATTCGGAATAGACCGCATAAGGCTTTGCTTTTCGAATATCCCAATTCACTCCGGATCCGCGCAGCGCCGGACCCGTGAGACCGATGTCAATGGCGGCTTTTGCTGTAATCGCTCCAACTCCGCGAGTGCGGCCAATCCAGATACGGTTGGAGGTCAACAGCGTTTCGTACTCATCCACCTTCTTCGGGAAATCCTTGATGAAGGTGCGCACCTGGTCTTCGAATCCTTCATACAACTCGTACTGCGTGCCGCCGATGCGAAACATGTGGGTGGTGAGCCGGGCGCCGCAGTAGTTTTCGAAAATCTTCAGGATTTCTTCCCGTTCGCGAAATGCGTACAGAAACACGGTCATGGCGCCGATGTCGAGCGCGTGTGTTCCCAGCCAAAGCAGGTGGCTGGTGATGCGATTCAACTCCGTCATGATCACGCGGATGTATTGCGCGCGGGGAGGAGCCACAATGCCGAGCATCTTCTCGATCGTTTCGCAGTACCCCAGGCAATTGGAGACGGCGGCAATGTAGTCCATGCGATCGAGCGTGGGAACGAACTGGCCGTAGGTCTGGTGCTCGCCAAGCTTTTCCACACCGCGATGAAGGTATCCGATCACGCACTCCGCATCGATGACGCGTTCGCCATCCAGCTTCAGTTTGACTTGCAGCACGCCGTGCGTCGACGGGTGCTGCGGACCCATGCTGACAGTCAGCTCGCTGGCGTCAAACAGTGTTTCGTTCAGTGCCGGGTTGGTCGACATATGTTTCCTAATCCGCGCTCACTAGTCCGTTGGCGTGATGTAGTCCGGCATATCGTGCCGGGCTTCGCCGACATAGTATTTCTGACCTGAGTCGATACCCAGGTGCTTGCGTACCCACTCCACGTCCTGCAACCGAAGATCGTAATCCTTGCGAAGCGGAAAACCTTCCCAGTCTTCCGGCAGCAGGATGCGCCGGAGATCGGGATGTCCCGCAAACTTCACGCCAAACATGTCGTAGGCTTCGCGCTCCAGCCAATTGGCGGTGCCCCAAACCTCCACGACGCTGGCAACCGATTCCCACTCCTTCGTCCGCGTCTTCACTCTCAGGTATTCGTTCTTCTCGAAGGAATACAAATTGTAGACGAGTTCAAATTCCTCCGTCTTCGGCCAGTGCACCACAGTCTCGTCGGCAAGATAGATGAACATGCCGATGCTGTTATCGCGCAGAAACGTCATGATCTCCACAAGACGCGACTTGCCAATTTCAATCTGGTTCTGGCCAAGAAACGAATACGCCTTGAGAATTTCGGCTCCGAATTTCTCCTTCAGCGCATCGACAATCGGATGCGACCAGGGCTCCTGGACGGGACCTTTGGGCTTCGGCGGAGCGGCCGGAGCCGCCGGTTTTGGAGGTGGCGGCGGAACCGCTGCTGCCGGCTTCGGAGGTGCTGCCGGATCGGGATTCGGGTTGTTGTTTTCTTCTGCCACGACTAAGTAATGTTCAGTAATGAGGACGCAACAAAGCCAAGAGATTCGAACACATCGCTTGCAACCCTGTCAACGGCATATCACGACGCAAGCGGTCCGCTTTTGCGCTGGATGAGAACTTTAAATCGTTCTCCCATGTTGCCGGGCAGGATCAGTTTCTTGATGGCCTGCAAACGTTCAACCGATTCCGCAGTTCCGGACAGAGCCAGCGGCTCGATCTCATCCAGAATACCAAGGCGAATGAGGAAATCCATCTGAGAAGAGAACTCCGCGACGTTCAATGACGCCGCACGTCCCGCATCGATGAGGTCGGAAAAATTCACATGCGCGGTCATGTCCTGCTCACCCACACGGTCATAGGGATTCTCGCTGACCTGATGGCGCCAGTAGCACATCAGCGTGCCCTGCGGACGCGCATAGAATTCGCGGTCGAGGTAGCCGTAGTCGATCGCCAGGTGGAAGCCGCGATTCAACGACGCTGCAATGCGACCAATCCACTCCCGGGCTTCGAGGTTGATGTCGGAGATGCAACCCTCGGCGACAGGTGCGTCGCAGGGCGATTGAAGCTCGCTCTCCACTTCCGTAAATTGACCGTTCTCCCATGTGACGTAAATTTCGCGCAGGGAGCCGTTACGTCGAACGATGCGGTGAACCGGAAGCGCGTCGAAAAATTCGTTGGAGAACATACAGCCGGTAAATTCGTTGGGGAGTTTGTCGATCCACTTCACGTCGTAGCCCGCCAGAGTGTGGCGTTGCCGTTCACGCATGGCTGCGCTGCGTTCCAGTACTCGATACGGAAACGGCTGGAATTGAAGAATGTCGCGCGCCAACAGGCCGGAGCCGGCGCCGAGCTCGAGGATCGTGAAGGATTCCGGCGGAACTCTGAGTTCCTCCGCCATGGTTCGAAATTGCCGGGCGATGAGCTTCCCGAAAACGGGATCCAGGTTGGACGAGGTGAAAAAGTCGCCGTCTCTGCCGACGGGGTTACGGGAAGAAGAGTAATAGCCGAACTGGGGATGATAGAGAGCCTCTTCCATGAAGTCGCGGAAGGAGAGGGGACCGCTTTCTTGAATGCGTTGTTGCAGGTATTGGATCAGGGGAGTAGTCATTCGAAAGCTCTAGTCGGAATGGGCAAAAAAAATTCCCCTCCTGAGTCGCGAGCGGCTGCGAGCGCAAGCCCGACAGGGCGCAGC
>Ga0209488_10001080_pt1 | contig 23136 bp, 18 predicted proteins | sample Rivendell_Oct201_8_FD_188349 | JGI IMG/M metagenome (GOLD analysis project Ga0209488, IMG submission 188349) | Vadose zone soil microbial communities from the Eel River Critical Zone Observatory, Northern California, USA -... | ecosystem: Environmental > Terrestrial > Soil > Vadose zone >...
CATCACCGCGCCAGTGTTCCCTGCGCTGACCAGTCCGTCGGCTTTGGCTTCACGCACCAGCCGCGTCGCTACATGCACTGAACTGTCTTTCTTCCGTCGAAACGCCTGCGCCGGGTGATCGTCCATGGTGATCACTTCACTCGCCGGCACAATTTCAATCTTCAGCCCGCTGCGGTCGTGCCTCGCCAGTTCCGCTTTCACCACCTGCGGCTGCCCAACCAGCATCACGCGTACTCCTAATTCGCGCGCGGCCAGCACACTTCCTTCAACCTCGGGGCGGGGCGCATTGTCCCCTCCCATCGCATCCACGGCAATTGTGATCATCGGGGGCCTACTGCCGCTTCTGGATTTCAGGGTTTGTGCATACCAACCCTGAGCTAAAAAGGTTTCAGGATTTCAGGGTGGGTATTAGCAACCCTGAGCTAAAAAAAGACCGCTCGCGAATCTCATGTAGCAGCCGCCTGCCTGCCGCAGGCAGGCTTTACGCCGCCGTCCTATTCCACAAAACCTACGCGCGAACTTCTTTCACCGGCTTGCCTTTGTAGTAGCCGCAACTGGGGCACGCATGGTGAGGCTGTTTCATTTCATGGCAATGCGGACACTTTCCAAACGCGGGCTTCGACAAATGATCGTGAGCCCGGCGCGTGCTGGTCCGTCGCTTGGAATGGCGTCTCTTTGGATTGGGCATCGTACTACTCCTTGTCTTTTCTAGCTTGTTTGTGTAGCGAAGGTTTCATCCCTCCGCTCCTTGTTGATGTAGCAGCGGCCTGCCTACCGCAGGCAGGGTTTATCCCGCTGCTCTTGCTTTACTCTTGTCCGTCGTTTCCACACCGCGTCCACACACCTAACCACTTAAAAACTCCGCCACTACCCTAAATTATTGTTTCTTAAGCCAGTCCTGCTTCAATCGCGCCAGAGGAGCCAACCGAGGGTCTGTCGCATGAGTCTCGCACCGGCATTCTTCGTGATTCAAATTCGCACCGCAAGCCGCGCACAGCCCGCGGCAATCGCTGCGGCAAATCGCTTTCATCGGTACCGCCAACAACACCTGCTCCGCCAACACATCCGCCAAAAACAGCCCATCGTCCTTATAAAATCCGATGTCTGCGTCCAAATCCTTAAGCCGCTCTTCTTCCGGCTTGCTCATCTTCGGCATCGGACTATAAAAAAGGTCAAAGTGCCGCTGCACATCCTCAACCACTGGCTCCAGGCAGCGTGCGCACTGCAACTCAATTTTCGTTTCCAGCTGCCCGGTAATTCGAATTTGCGCGTCAATCAGCTCAGCAGTAGCCACTACTTCCAGCGGCTCAATCTGCTTCAACTCAGCCGTATGGAAATCGATCTTCCCCGGAGCGTAGCTCTTCCGGATGTTCAGCTTGTGGACTGCCAGTTCCTTTACATCCAGGAACATCGACTCTGCACCTCTAGCGCTCGCACTCATGCCTATCCATTATTGGGTGGCGTCCCGCGCAAGTCAAGAAATCCAGCGCCAAAATGCTGCGATTCACTGGGGGGCACGCTTCAAGCCGTGCCGTTTGGCGCGCATGCGTAAGGGGCTTTAGCCCTTAGGCTTCAGGGTACCGAGACTCTAATTTAGAGACAGGTCTGGACACTTTTATCTGCCTCCCGTCTAATATGATTCACCCGAAAGGACACCATGAATAGCGTACTGACCAAGCTCGGCCGCTTCTTCTTCGCCATTCCTCTGATCGTTTTCGCGGTTGAATATCTCGCCCGCGGCCGCTGGCAAGGCGGCATGCCTCCCGTCCCTCCCTGGACCCACGGCGAACACATTTTTTCCTATGTAGCAGGCGCTATCCTGCTGGTGATCAGCATCAGCCTGCTCATCAACAAAGAAGCCCGCATCTCCGCCACGATCCTCGGCCTGCTCTTCATGTTCTGCGTAGTCTTTCTCCACGCCGCCAAACATTTTTCAGGAATTATTCACGATGGCAACACCCGCACTCGCGCCTTCGAAACCTTCGCCCTGGGCGGAGCCGCATTCATCCTGGCAGCTCTCCTCTCCAAAGGTTCTTCCATCCAATTCCTCAGCTCGGCCAATCCCATGCTCGCCATCATTGGGCGCTACATCTACGCCTTCTCCATGATTATCTTCGGCGTGCAACATTTTATGTATGCGCGGTACATCGCTTTCTTAATCCCCAATTGGATGCCCGCCCATCTCTTCCTCGCATACTTCACCGGCACCGCCTTCATCGCCGCGGGAGTAGCCATCGCGGTCCACATTTTCTCCCGCCTGGCCTCGATCCTCCTCGGGTTAATGTTCTTTCTCTGGGTCGTAGCTCTTCACACTCCGCGCGTAATCGCCAGTCCCCACAACACCGACGAACTCCTCAGCCTCTTGGTAGCTCTAGCCTTTTCCGGCTCTTCCTTCCTGCTTGGGGCTTATTCTTCCAAGTCTCGTTGAACACCCGGCAAGACAGCACTGATCACCAAAGTAGAGAGACACGAAGGGTGCCCATCCTTGCGCACCTGGTTCCTGCAAGGGTGGGTGGTTGGAGTCGCTGGGTGCCGCAGGTGCCGGTTTAGCACCTGGGACTTCTGACTCCCCTTGATGGTCGCCATTCTGAGCGAAGTAAGGCGAATTTCTTCCCGCCCCGCTCTTGCGGGACGCTCGGCTTACGCAGAGCTGCTTGCCGCAGGCAGCGAATCTCTCTTCGCCTTCTTCTGATTTGCCTGGCGTACCTCCCGGGGATGCGGCAATGACCTTGCCGTAATCTGATCTTCCTTGACTCTCAGTAACTTTAATGATACTGTACCTTTGTGGTTAGCATGGCGTTCCCTGTAAGCCTTCTGGCATACTACCACCCCCTCGCCCACCCAGAAAACTTACCTAAGTCCTTTCCTGCGATACGTCCTTCGATACGCTTGCGCACTTGGATCACGTAGTCTTGTTATCTTCTTGTTTTTCAATCGCTTGTGCGCATTTGAAGCAAAAACATCCGGGGTGGCAAGCCCTCGCAGCGCGCCCTTATCTCTGCTCCCACCTTTTCCAAAAGGGAACCGGCGGCGCCTTTCGCCCTAACCTCGCTCTTCCTCTATTCATCCAACCTTGTCGAGCAGCCTTACAGGACACTTCTCTCGTGCAGCCAGCCATCTCTCGCTCCTTCTTCTCAACCCTGCTCGCTGCCGCCATTTCCCTTCTTGCTCCGCTCGCTCGCGCACACGAGCCCAAGCCCGAAACTCTCGCCGCCTTCGACCATTACCGCGACAAAACCGAAGTCCGCATGGACTCCGATCTCCTCGCTGGCCACTTCCTTTACATTGACCAATTTCCCGGCCCGCGCCGCCACGAAATCGACGCGCAACTGCGCCGTAACGAGTTCTTTCTCGAACAACTTCATACCCTCGCTGATGGCCACCACATCCACGTTCCCGGCGGCATCATCCATCACTGGATGGGCATCGCTTTTCTTCCCGGCGTCACACTCGCGCAAACCAAATCCGTTCTGGAGGATTACGCTCGCGAAAAAGAAAATTATTTCCCGGACGTCCGCCAATCCCGTTTGCTCTCTCAGAACGGAAACGACAGCGAAGTTTTTCTGCAGTTTTACAGCAAGACCATCGTCACCGCCGTTTTCAACGTCAATTTCGCTTCGCGCACCACCAACTACTCGCCCACACGCACGCAGATTCGCTCCTGCTCCACTCGCGTCGCTGACGTGGAAAATTTCGCCACGCCAAACGAACATGAACTTCCGCCCGCCGATTCACGCGGTTATCTGTGGAAGCTTTGTACCTGGTGGCACATCGAGGAAAAAGACCGCGGCACCTACATTCAAGTCGAAGCCATCGAGCTCAGCCGCACGGTACCGTTCGCTTTCGCGTGGATTGTCAATCCCATCATTCGCAACGTTCCAAAAACTTTTCTCTCGCACCTGCTCAGCGCCACGCAAAAAGCCGTCGCCAAAAAATCCGTCCCGCCCGCAAACGAACCCGTTTCACAAATCCTTCCACCACGACCGTCATCTATTCTTCTCTGTGCGCTGGCGCGACTCTGTGGCATCCCCTCCGAGGACTTTCTTCAGTCAGGTAGCGGCTTCAACCACGGGAAGTAGTTAAAATTGATCACAGAAATCCAGTAATCGTGTGGCAAAACTATTCGCAGCCCTGCTCGGCAATTTGCTCCAGTATTTGTCGCGCTTCGAAACTGCCTTTTTTCGAAGCTGCCACCAGCAAAACACGCGCCTGGTCGCAGTTTTTTTCTACTCCATCACCCCGGCGATATAAATCCGCAAGCGTCACTTCCGCCGGTACATATCCTTTTTTCACGCTGGACCAAAGCAATGCTACTGCTCTGGACAAATCCCTCTGACGGTTGCCGCCACGCAAAACATCCTGAGCCGCAGCGAATTCCTCTTGTCCAATTCCGGAATCGGCCGTAACGCCGGTTTTCGCGACTGGATCAGCCGAAACACTTGGCGGGGAATTTTCGGGAACGTTCACAACCGGCGGCGTAGCATTAGCACTTTTCATTCCGGACGCTCCCGGCGTTACCGCCCCCCTCGCTGCTTTCGTATTGGTGTTAGTCGAGTTCGCGGAAGATTTGCCGACATTCCCTGATTCCGCAGGCGCGTTCTGTGGCTGGGAAGTGGCAGATTGTGAAGAGACGGGCTGTGACGTGGTTTGATTCGCCTCAGCGGATGGCGTCGTGTCTGGTTTGTTTTCCTGAACAGGAGCAGGAGCGGCGGGAGCTGCCGGCCGGTTCTCGCCGGATATCGATTGCCCCAGTTGGATAAAAATGCTGCCGATATCCTGCCGGAAGTTATACGCGAGCGCTCCTAAAATTATCGCCAGCGCGATGGCGATGATGCTGCCCGCCGCAGCGCGGCTCAGATGCGGCGAATCGGGTGGAGAAGTAAGTCTGGCGCGCTCCCAGGCTTGTTCGAACGATTCTTCGAGCGGCGGAATGAACGGCCTCGCGTGCGCAGCAGCAAACGTTTCCGTCGCAGCCAGAGGCTCAGCAGCGGGGATCTGCACTGCGACGTGTGTTTCCGCGGGCTTAGGCGCAGTTCGAAAAAGTGCCGAGCTTGCCGCAGTGTACGGAACTTCCCTCGTCGTCGGAACGGATTCAACCGGTTTGGGCGGTATCACAGGCGCACGCCCTACCGCCGGCGTTTTGGCTTCGGTGGCTGGCTTCAAAAACGCCGAAGATACCGTTGCGGGTTTTTCTGGCGTAGTCGCTCGCGCGGAAGAAAGTGGAAACAACCGGCTTGCCGTCGAAGGCTCTTTCGATTCGGATATTTTTTCGGGCGTTCGCGCAAAGATTGTGGGTTTCGGTTTTTGTGCCGGCAAACTTTCTTCTGCAACATTTTTTCCAGGAAGGTTTTTATCGGGGCTGCTTTTTTCGGAAACATTTCTGCGGGCGATGGTGGGGGGCGAAATTCGCGGTTCGAATTTTTGTTCCGACGCCCTCGCCGTTGGCGTTACCTCAGCGGGTCGCTGCGGGTAACCGGCGCGCAATTCCTGGCGGATTTTTTCCATGGTGTCGAGCGGAGTGGCGGGTTCAGGCGTGACTTCGCGCCCCGCCTGATGCGAAACATCCGAATTGAGCCATGCGCCGAGCGTCGCGTGAAATTCCGGCGAAACTTCAGTAAAACGCATGCCCCCGCTCTTGCCGTCTTCTTCGACCCATTCCACGGTTCCTTCGCCTTCCAGGCGGTTTCTACCGTCCAGGGAAAATGCAAAAGGCATGTTGGTGTTGGCGCGCACCGGAGTTACGGCGCGAAAACGGAAACCATCCTCGGAAATCGTGAGCAACATTCCACCGTTGCCTACGCCGAGCTCGAGATACACAAGCTGGTCCGGCTTTTTCTGAGTGAAGTCCTGGTGTCCGACGGCCATAGGTGTTCTCAGGTTACGGTCAATTCTATCGCGGAATTGCGGCAAAACCCTCTATATAACCAGTATCGATGGTACTTGACAAATAACTTTAAGGAATGTGCCGCAGCAGGAACCGGTGATTGGTTACCCGGCGATTCGTTGACTTGCAGTGACGTAGAACCTAAGATTAGCCGCAAATGCCGGACTCTTCGTCGCTGATTGGGCAGACCATTTCGCATTACCGTATCCTGGAAAAACTGGGTGGCGGAGGGATGGGGGTGGTTTATAAGGCGGAAGATACGCGGCTGGACCGAGCGGTAGCACTGAAGTTCCTTCCTGAAGAGCTAGCACAAGATCCACACTCGTTGGAGCGATTCAAGCGGGAGGCCAAGGCGGCTTCAGCACTAAATCATTCGAACATCTGCACGATTTATGACATTGGCGAGCAGGATGGGCGCGCGTTTATCGCCATGGAATTTCTGGAAGGCGTGACGTTGAAGCACGCGCTAGGCGGACGTGCGATGGAGACGGATACGCTGCTGGCGCTGGCAATTGAGATTTCGGAAGCTCTGGAAGCGGCGCATGCGAAAGGCATCGTGCACCGCGACATCAAGCCGGCAAATATTTTTGTGAGCAGCCGGGGTCACGCGAAGATTCTGGATTTTGGACTGGCGAAAATCACCACGGCGGCGAGCTCAGCCAGCAAGGCGGGAGCGACGTCGGCGGATACAATGGAAGACGACCATTTGACGAACCCGGGGACCGCGCTGGGCACGGTGGCTTATATGTCGCCGGAACAAACGCGCGGAAAAGAACTGGACGCGCGGACGGATTTGTTTTCGTTCGGCACGGTGCTGTACGAAATGGCGACCGGGGCATTGCCGTTTCGCGGAGATACCTCGGCGGTGATTTTCAACGCGATTCTGGAGAAAGAACCGACGGCGCCGATGCGGCTGAACCCGGAACTGCCGCCGAAGCTAGAAGACATTATCAGCAAGGCGCTGGAGAAGGATCGCAATCTGCGCTACCAGAGCGCGGCGGAGATGCATGCGGATTTGGCGCGGCTGAAGCGGGATACGACCACGCGCGCTGTGCCAGCGGCGGTGCATGATTCTGGGTCGAAGGCGGGAGCTGCGAGTTCTGGAGAAGCGGCGGCGGTGGCTGGAGCTACTCCATTGGCAGGTTCGGCGGCTGCAAGTGGTGCCGCGAGCGCGGCGCGGGCTAAATCCGGTTCGACTACGATTACCGTTCCGGCGTGGACGACGAGCAAGCGAGCGTGGGGCGCGATTGCTGCGGCGATTGTGGTGGTCGCGGGAGGAATATTCTTCTGGCAGCGTCCAGCACGCGGCCTGAGCGATAAAGACTTAATTCTGGTGACCGATTTCACGAACACTACGGGTGACGCGGTCTTTGACGGGACATTGAAAAGCGCCGCATCGGTCGGCCTGGGTCAGTCGCCATTTCTAAATGTGGTCTCCGACCAGAAGATTCAGCAAACGTTGAAGCTGATGGGACAAGCGCCCGACGCGCGTATCACGCCGGAGGTCGGCAAACAAATTTGTTCACGCAACGCCGTGAAGGCCATGATGACCGGCTCGATTGCGTCCATCGGAACACAGTATCTAATTACGCTCAACGCCGTGAACGCGGCCACCGGCGATAACATTGCGCAGGAGCAGGTGCAAGCTTCGAAAAAGGAAGAGGTGCTGAGCACGCTTGGCACGGCCGTCACCGCCATGCGCGGAAAGCTGGGCGAGTCGCTGGCCTCGGTGAAAAAATTCGACAAGCCCCTGGATGAAGCAACCACTTCTTCGCTGGAAGCGCTGAAAGCGTACAGCGAAGGGACGGCGGCGCGCTTGAAGGGGAATGAACCTGGCGCCGTTGCTCTGCTTAAACATGCCATTGAACTGGATCCAAACTTTGCTTCGGCGCACGCATACCTTGGCAGTACTTACCACAACTTAGGGCAGATGGCTCTTTATGAGCGGTACTTGAAGCAGGCGTTTGACTTGAAAGATCGCGCCAGCGAGCGCGAGCGGCTATACATCGCCGGACATTACTACGACGCGATCGGTAATATCGAACAGAGCCTGCAAACCTGGCAGCTGTATCATCAGACATATCCCAACGATGAGGCACCGGCCTCGAATATAGCGGTGCTCTATAGCCAGCTGGGAGATCACGAAAAGGAGATTCAATACTCATTGGAGGGCATCCGCGTGGCGCCGGACTCCAGCTACGGATATCTAAACGCGGCCTCTGGCTACTCAGCGCTTGGCAGATTCGAAGAATCCAAAGCGATCGCGACGAGCGGTTTGCAAAAGACCGATGACTCGATGACGCTTCACGGCATGTTGGCGCTGAATGCCTTGGCCGAAGGAGACGCGGCAACCCTGGAAAAGGAATCGGCCATCGTGAGCCGGGATCCGGCCACGTATGTAACCTTCCTGCCATTCGCTGAAGCACGAAGAGCAGCCGGTCACGGCCAACTGCGAAAGTCGTTGGAGTTTTTGTCGCAGGCGGAAGAGATTTCGCGGCGCGAAGGGTTTTCCGAACTGCAAGCCCTGGCAACATGCCAGAAGGCCTGGCTCAATGCGCTAGTGGGCGGCAAGAGCCAACAGAAAACCGATCCCTCCGCAGCGCTTGCCATTTCGGAAAGCCCGAATGTGGCGTCATGCGTTGCCTACACTTACGCATTGACCGGGAACGACAGCGCGGCTTTGCGTTTGGTCGATGAACTTTCTCGCAAGCGGCCGCAGGATAAATGGTTTCAGGCGATGTATCTTCCGGCCGTCCGCGCGCAGATTGAAATCAATCACGGAAATGGGGCCAAGGCGGTGGAACTTTTGAAGTCTGCTCCATCGTACGACAAAGGCGACGCCGAAGTGCTGGCCGTGGCTGGACAGGCATTTCTGCAAAACCACCAACCGCAGGAGGCGGAAAGGGAATTTCAGTCCGCGATGAAGTTGAAGAACGATGGATGGCAGAATCCGAGTTGCTGGTTGTCACAACTTTACTTGGCCCGCGCGTACGCGATGGAGAGTGATACCGTGAAGGCGCGCGCGGCGTATCAGGATTTCTTCGCGACGTGGAAGGATGCCGACCCGGAGTTGCCGCTGTTGAGCGCGGCTAGGGCGGAATACGCGAAGCTGCAATAGCAGGAAAAAGTGCTATGGCCAGTTCCCAAGATCGGCGACGCCGCCAGGGTAATCGTGTACAGACGGCACAACACGGGGAATATTTGCACGCCTGGCTTAGTTCCAGTACCGGAAATGAATACAGGGATTTCCTAGTATCCGCATGATAGCAAGGATGTTAAATAAGTGGTGTCTAGCCTCAACACCTGGCAGCGTTCATGCCCGGAACTATTTTATGTGTTGGGTGAAATACCACAAGGGGTCTTGCTCATGAAACTACGAACCATCTGCGCCGTGGCTACGATTTTCATGGCATTTTTCACTGTCGCGGTCTGGAAATCGCCGATGCGCGGCGAGTATTAACCGAGGCTGATAAGTTAAAAAAGGAAGAAATACGAGTGGTTAAAGACTGCTGAGAAAATGGCGTGGAAGCACGAACTTTTACTCATCTGAACCTCTAGGCAATCGGGCGGGCTGCCAGCCAAGTCCGGCGAAGGCGAACACTTCGCATTCTCAAGTAGTCCTCAGGCGCGGAAACCACCGGCCCGCGCTCCGCGGAAGATTTAGAGCGTTGCAACCCTGAGAGAGGATAGAGATTGCGGACGACACTGAAACTCGTTCTGCCATTGATCATCAGCGTGGCGCTGGTGTCGCTGCTGTTTGCGGCGTACCAGGTGAGGACGCAGCGACGGAATCTGCGAACCGATTTATCGCGGCGGGCGGAATTGCTGGCGGAGAGCCTGCAGGAAGCGATTGGCCCGCTGTTCGAGAAAAGCGACCGCAGCTCGGAAAGGGCGATGCAGAAGGTAGTGGACCGTTTCGCGCAGCGCGAGCACATGAAGGGCATCGCGGTATACGAAGCGGACGGAAACTCGCGGGTAATGACGGCAACGCTGGGAGACGAGTTTAAGCAATCGCCGCCGACGGCAAAACACAGCATCGAGAAGAACGCAGGGCAGGGCGAATTCACCATTGTGGGCGAGGCTCCGGTGTACTTGTATGCGGTTCCGCTGGAGCGCGGCGGAAGAACCGCGGGCGCGCTGCTGGTGACCTTCGACACCAGTTATATCAATTACCGGGTGCTGCTGACGGTTCGCGATGCGTTGTTGACGGCGTTGTTGGAAACGCTGCTGATCAGCGGGCTGGCGCTGGTGCTGGTGCGTTCGACATTTTTGGATCCATTGAAGCGCACAGCAAAATGGCTGCGAACGCTGCGCGCCGGCGAAACGCAAATACCGGCTTCATTGCCACAAGGCGAAATCTTCGACCAATTAAACCAGGAAATGACGCATCTGGCGCGCGATCTGGGTGCGGCCCGAGCAGCGGCAGCCGAGGAAGCGCAATTGCGGGAGACGCACGCTTCGGTATGGACGGCGGAGCGTTTACGCATCAGCTTGCAAAGCAAATTAAAAGGAAAACCGCTTTTCGTGGTTTCCAACCGCGAGCCGTACATGCACGTGAAGAGCGACCGAGGACCGGAAGCGTTGGTGCCGGCGAGCGGGCTGGTGACGGCGTTGGAGCCGGTATTGGTGGCAAGTGATGGCACGTGGGTGGCACATGGCTCAGGAAATGCGGACCGGGAAACAGTGGACGCATCGGACCGGCTGCGAGTGCCGCCAGATTTGCCAAGTTATACGTTGCGGCGGGTGTGGCTAACGGAAGAAGAGGTGCAAGGTTACTACGAAGGATTCGCGAACGAAGGTTTGTGGCCGCTATGCCATATCGCGCACACCAGACCGACGTTCCGGCCAGAGGATTGGCGGCAGTATCAGCAGGCAAACCGGCGATTTGCCGACGCGGTGTTACAGGAGATGGAAGGAGTGGAAGCGCCGATCGTGCTGGTACAGGATTACCACTTCGCGTTGCTCCCCAAAATGGTGAAAGAAGCGCGGCCAGACGCGCGAGTGGCGATTTTCTGGCATATTCCGTGGCCAAACGCGGAAGTTTTTGCTATTTGCCCGTTTCAGCGCGAGCTTCTGGACGGATTGCTGGGCGCGGACCTGGTCGGATTTCATACCCAGACACATTGCAACAATTTCCTGGAGACGGTGGACCGATCGGTTGAAGCATTGACGGAATGGGATCGCTTTGCGGTAAATCGGCAGGGACATGTGACGCGCGTCAGACCGTATCCGATCAGCGTGGCGTTTCCCGACGGAAAGCCGAAGCAAGAATGGCGAAACGCCGGGGCAGAGCGGGCGAAACTATCCGAGGAATTGGGGATCGAAGGTTCACTGCTGGGCGTGGGCGTGGACCGTGTGGACTACACCAAGGGAATCCTGGAACGGTTCCGGGGAATTGAGCGGTTCATCGAAATGAATCCGGCGTACCACCGGCGGTTTTCGTTTGTGCAGATCGGAGCACCGAGCCGGACGGACATTCCAAGATACCAGCAATTTCTGGACGAAGTGACGGCGGAAGCGGACCGAATAAATTCCCGATTCCAATCGGGAAAGTGGAAGCCGATTGTGCTGTTGAAGAAACACCACTCGCACCATGAGATCACCAGGTTTTATCACGCGGCATCGCTGTGCATGGTGACTTCGCTACACGACGGGATGAATCTGGTGGCGAAAGAGTTTGTGGCATCGCGCGACGACGAGCACGGCGTACTGATTCTGAGCACGTTTGCGGGAGCGGCGCTGGAGTTGACGGACGCCTTGCAGATAAATCCGTACGATGTGCAGCAAACTGCGGCGGCAATTTTGCGCGCGCTGGAAATGCCGGACGATGAACAAGCGGCCAGGATGTACCGCATGCGGCTGAAAGTGAAGGATTACAACGTGTATCGCTGGGCAGCCAATTTGCTGTCCGACCTGACCGAGATTCGCATTGATGCACCGGAACGAGTGGAGAATCCCACGTTACCCGGCGAGGAACCCGAAGAAGTACATCCATGAACAACGGAGCATGCACAGCCGGGGCCAACGAGTTTTCCTGCTGAGAGCGTTATCCCGAAACGAACCATTGCGCAAAATAAAAATCAAAGTGATAGCATCGTCTGCAAATCGCGGGGCAGGAGAGCAAAATGAGATGGACACCAGGCGGAGAAAGCCAGGATATTGAAGATCGCCGGGATGAAGGCGGAGGCGGTGGGGGAGGATTCCAGTTTGGAGGCATGCACCTGGGGATCGGCGGCGCCCTGATCCTGTTGGTGCTGAGCTTGGTCTTCAAGCAGAACTTTTTTGCTTTGTTGGGCGGCGGAGGCGGTGCTTCTCCGAACGCGCCGGCCGCCAGGCAGCCAAATCCCGCGCGCGATCAACAGGAACAAACGCTAGTGCAGTTCGTATCCTTCGTATTGGACGACACGCAAAAAACCTGGGAGCAGATCTTGCCGCAGCAGGCGGGAAGGCCTTATCGTCACGCCAAGCTGGTATTGTTCCGGAATTATACGCAATCGGGATGCGGCGGAGCGGAGTCAGCGACTGGGCCGTTCTATTGCCCGGCCGATGAAAAAGTCTATATCGATCTGGGATTCTACGATGAATTAAAGCAGAGATTTGGTGCGCCCGGAGAGTTCGCGCAGGCGTACGTGCTGGCGCACGAGATTGGCCATCACATTCAGAAAGTCGTTGGCACCGAAGCCCGCGTGCGACAGATGAATCAGGGAAACCGGCGCATGGATAACGCGCTGTCGGTGAAGGTGGAATTACAAGCCGACTGTTATGCGGGAGTGTGGGCGCACTCGACACAGCAAAGGAATTTGTTGGAGCAAGGCGACATACCGTCGGCGCTGGGGGCCGCGGCGGCGGTAGGCGACGATCGCTTGCAGAAAATGTCCACCGGGCACGTGGCGCCGGATTCGTTCACACACGGGTCGTCGGCGCAGCGAACGCACTGGTTTCAGCAGGGTTTTGACAGCGGATCGATCGCTGCGTGCAACACCTTCGCATCGCAGGAATAGTTGACTCGGAATGACGTACGCAGTTTTGCCGCGTCCTAAGGCAGAGGTGTCTGGAAAGGGTATGAGACGACTTTTGTAAAATCACTCCGGGGGCGAATTGTTACCAGGCGCGCTTGAATCGCGGGGTTTCTCAGATTGGGCTTTGGCTGCTTTGACCTTTTCCGGATCGATCCAGGCGTCTTGCGTGAAGACAGGCCCAATAGATGGAAGGGCAATGGCTGCGCCGGTTTTTTCAATCGCATCCACAATCGAAAGAATAAGTTCCTCCTGCAAGGCCAGGAATTCGGCATAGTCGCGCACCAGGATGTAGGCGTAGATCTCGAGTTCAATCGAATATTCCGCCATGCGGAGAAGACGAACGCGCGAAGTGGCGTTTTCGACGCGATTATTTCGTTTGAGCACCCCGCGGACCTCGTCGAGAAGGTAACGCAGATGGTCGGAAGAAAGATCGTAACGAAGGCGGAGCAACTGGCGAAAAAGAATCTTATCGCGCTGACGATAATTTTCCAGAACCGCAGTGGCGACAGTACCGTTGGGGATGGTAACGATGGTGCGTTCCTCGGTACGAAGTTTCGTGGAGCGCAGACCGATGTCCTCGACAACGCCGCGCTGATCGCCGATGCGGCAGGGATCGCCGATGACCAGCGCTTTGTCGATCAAGATGGAAATACCGCCGAGCAGATTTTCGAATGTTTTCTGCGCGCCCAGGCCGATGGCCAGACCGCCGATACCCAGGCCGGCGAGAGCTGCGGTGACATTCACACCAAGACCATTGAGCACAATCAAGGCGACGGCGATAAAGACGGTTACCTCAAGCACGCGCCGCGCAAGCGAGACGATGGAACGCTCGGCCATGCGTCCGCTTGAAGTGAGGCGGCTCGCAAGGCGCGCGGAAACTTCACGGGTAACGCGAATCACGAGCCAGTAAAACGCCACCGCAAGAAAGATCCAAATCACACGCCGATAATATTGGCGGTAGACGATGGACGCTCCGATATAAAAAACAAAAACATAGTGAACCAGAGCGGCGAGCAGCAGCGTGCCCGGACCGATGTGAAAGAGAGTTTGTGCGGGGAGCGCGGCGGGTTCGAGCTTTTTTCGGTAATAACGAACGGCCATACGCGGCAGCAGCGAAAGAATCCATCCGGCCACGACCGCCAGCGGAAGGGCGATCAGAATGGCAATCCACTGCCAAAGGGGCATGGAGAGAAAACGATGCTTGGTGAGGTAAGACGGAAGCTTTTTTTCGATGTCAGAAAATTTCAGCGAATCGTAGGTCTCGGGAATGGTGTCCAGGGTTTTGCGCGAGATGTACCAGAGTTTGTTGCCGTGATCGTCGTCGAGACGCAGGAGTCCGATGGAAAATAGGCCACTGGATTCGCGAAGGCCGGTGAGGAGTTCCTGATTCGGAGGCAACCCATCATCGAGCCGGCCTTGCGGGTCGTCGCTGAGTGACTCCAGAGAAGACGTCAGAATTTTTTGATTAATGACTGCAAGAAGTTGCGCGGCGAGATCTTGTTCTTCCGTAGGATCGAGGCGATGGTGGCCGGTCGCAGGCTGGAAATATTGCGCGGCGACAGAATAATTTTCATCCTGTGCGGCGTGAAGAAAACCGAGCACGGTGCCGTGCGGAGTTCCTCGCCCGAGCGGATCCGCTGGCTGGTTGGCGGACGGCGTCGCTTTGGCAGCCGGCTTGGAGGTCAGGCCCGGGATTTGCGCAGCGCAGGCCAGCGAGGGCAGCAGCAGTGCCGCGAGTACGATAGTACGAATTCTAACCATGCAACGCTCCTGATTGGCCGGCCGAAAAACACTTCCATGATGGATTTCAGACCGCCCGTGGCGCAAGTCCTTACGCTGCCGGAAGACCAGGGGACGCGGCATTTCCAAAATGATCGCGATATTGCTTCAGCAGAAATTGATCGGTCATGCCGGCGATGTAATCGCAAACGACGATATGACGGGGAACGCTGAGGGCTTGCTGTTCGTGATCGGGCGGCATCGATTCCGGGTTGCCGAGGTAGAAATGAAAGAGGCGTGCGAGACATTCGATGGAGTGATCGCGATCGCTTGTAATCGCCGGGTTGCTATAGAGATTTATAGCCAGGAAATGCTTCAAGCTGGCGTTCGCCGCTGACATTTGCGGACTCATTCCGGCCAGGCGCTCCGGCCAGCGTCGGACTTCGTCGACGGAAGTGACTGCCGATTGACTGGTGCGTGCGGCTGTCGTCTCGATCAAATCGGAGGCGAGCGCGTTAAGAACGTCTTTAAGAGCTTCGCTGAATTTGAGTTTTTCCTTTGCGGCCGGATGAGCGCGATCTACCAGCGCATAGGCTTGCGCGAATAGCGGCACTTCGGCGCGGAGAAGATCGAAATCGAGAAGCTCCGCTTCACGCGCATCATCGAGATCGGCGGTGTTGTATGCGATTTCGTCGACCCAGTCGATGAGCTGCGATTCGAGGAGCGGACGAAGGTCCAGCAGGTATTCGGCGAGATCCGGTGAAGCGTCAGGCTGATAATCGCGCGAGTGTTTGATGATGCCTTCGCGCACTTCAAATGTGAGGTTGAGGCCGGTGAATTCGAGATAGCGGTGTTCGAACTGCTCGACGATGCGCAGCGCGTGGAGATTGTGATCGAATGAAGCGCCGTGCGCTTGCATCAGTTCGTTGAGTTTGCGTTCGCCAGCGTGGCCAAACGGCGGATGGCCGATATCGTGTACCAGGGCTAGAGCTTCCGCCAGTTCGCTGTTCAGCCCCAGCGCGGTAGAGACAGTGCGCGCGATTTGCGTGACTTCGAGCGTGTGCGTCAGGCGATTGCGAAAATGGTCTGAATAGCGAGCAGTGAAGACCTGAGTTTTTGCTTCCAGGCGGCGAAAAGCGCGGGCGTGGATAATACGATCGCGGTCGCGCGCATATTCGGTGCGATAAAGATGGCGGGGTTCATGGAAGCGGCGTCCGCGCGAATATTCTTCGCGCATGGCAAGATTCGAGAGTGAGGAGGGATTCGGGATGTTCCGCTCCATCGAGTAGAGAGTCTGGAGCAGCTTCAGGATTTAGGAGCAAGCATATCGAGGCCGCGGTCGGCGCGCTCGGAAACCGCGGAACTTGGATACTCTTTTTTGATCTGCTCGTAAAGCGTTGTTGCTTCCGCGGGTTTGCTCTGGCTAAGCAGGTCGGCGAGTTCGATCAGAACCAAGGGCCGTGGAACGAGAACGGATTTGGCATCGGCAACGGCGCGATAGGTCTTCACTGCGTCATCAGTCTTACCGGTACGGGCATAGATGTTTGCCATTTGATACTGGGCCATCGCGGAAAGTTCCTTATCGCTGCCGCCCGCAACTTTTTTGAGAGATTCGAGTGCCTGATTCTGTTTCTCCAGATCGAGAAGGGTCAGCGCTGCATAGTAGCGAGCGAGTTTGCCGGGGTTGGTGCTGGAAAATTTGTCCGCGACAGCAGCAAATTTTGGTGAAGCTTCCTGCGAGCGGGTCTGGGTGTCGGGAAATGTGAGCTCGCCGGCCTCTATGGGGACGTTGGCCTGGCGAATGGGAGCGTTATACACCTTCATGGCGTCATCGAGCGCAGCGGACGCCAGAACCGTTTGGCGATCGTTGTAAAATTTCCATCCACCATAGATCAGCACCGCAGCGACCGCGACAGCAACGAGAATGGCGGCGGCTTGACTGTGCGAGTAGACCGCTTCCGCTCCGTGCTCGATGGATTCGCGAAATTTGTCCTGCTTTAGTTCCTTGCGCGAAAGATGGTCAGACAAGCTTGTTCTCCTGACAGTTATTCAAGCCACAATGCTATCACACAGGCCGCGGCCCAGGCAGAAGGCAGGGCCGGGATTGTGCGATACTTAAGCTGCCTCTCAGAGACCTCCGCACTATGAATCGCCTATCCGCGTGCTTGATCACACTGAATGAAGAACACAATCTTTCCCGATCACTGGCATCGCTGCGGGAAATCGTTGACGAAATCGTGATTGTGGATTCCGGGAGCACGGACGGGACAGAAAGCATCGCCCGAAAACACGGCGCAATTTTTATCAAGCGCGAGTTCAACGGATACGCTGAACAAAGGAATTTCGCTGCATCGCGAGCGACAAATGAATGGATTTTTGTGCTGGCGGCGGACGAAGAAATAGGCAGCGAACTGCAGACAGCGCTATTAAGCTGGAAAAGACGCAAGCCCAAAGCAAATGTTTACGAAATGGCGCGGCGCACGTGGTACCTGGGCAAGTGGATTCATCATTCCGGCTGGTATCCGGACTGGCAGCGCAGGCTGTATCGCCGGGACGCGGCGAAATTCACCGGACTGATTCACGAAGCGCTGCGTTTTGAAGGAGCGCCGGGGCGGTTGGCGGGAGATTTATTGCATTACACGGTGCGCACGTTTGCGGAGCACCAAGAGAAGGTGGAGCGCTATTCGACACTGGCGGCGCAGCAATTGCTGGAGAACGGGAAAAAACGCTGGCGCCCGGCGATGTGGCTGGCTACGCCATGGAGTTTTTTCCAGAATTTCGTTTTGCGCGGAGGATTCCTGGATGGCTACCGCGGCGCGCTGATCTCGCACATGGCAGCACGCAGCGTAAAACTCAAATATGGAAAACTGGGCAAACTGCTGGCCGCGCAGCGCGGTCAGCGGAGCATGCCGGGATGATTCCGCTGATCGTGGATTTGGAAACGGAATGGCGCGGAGGGCAGAATCAGGCGCTGCTTACCGCGAAAGGAATGCGCGAAAGCGGGCATGATGCGCAGTTGGTGGCAGTTCGCGATTCCCCGCTGGCACAGCGGGCGGCGCAAGCAGGGATTCCAGTACACGAAGTAGATACAAGAGCGAAGCGGGCACGCGCGGCGCTTGTGCTGCGCAAACTGCTTTCCCAGAGCCAATTCGATATAGTGCATGCGAACGAACCACATGCGCTAACCGCAGCGTGGTTAGCGGGTGCACACAAGAAAGTTCCAGTGGTTGCGTCGCGGCGCGTAGCCTACCCGTTGCAAAAAAATGTCATCGCGCAGGGGCGTTATCGGATGGCCAAGCGCATTCTGGCAGTTTCACATTTCGTGGCAGCGAGCGTTGTCGAGTCTGGGATTCCGCCGGACAAAGTGCGGGTGGTGTACGAAGGAGTGGAAGTTCCCCCAATGGTCGCGAGCGCGGCCCGCGAACGGGCACGGCAACGTTGGAACGTGGCCGCCGACCAGCACTTACTCGGCTGTGTCGGATATTTATTGCCGGAAAAAGGGCAAGAAACTGTGGTGCGTGCCATGCCGGCAGTACGCGCGAAGCTTCCGGGAGCGCGATTGCTGTTGGCAGGGGATGGATCGTGCCGCGAGCGGCTGGAAGCATTGACCAAACAATTGGGCCTGCAGGACGCAATCATTTTCGCTGGATTCGTCGAGGATGTGGCGCAGGTGTATGCGGCGCTGGACATTTTTGTCTTCCCCTCGCTGGCCGAACCGCTGGGCACGTCGTTACTGGCCGCGATGGCATGGGGGCTTCCCGTATTGGCGGTCGCGAGCGGAGGCGTGCCGGAATATGTGGACGACGGTGAAAACGGATTATTGGTCGCGGAATCCAAAGCGGATCTGGTCACCGATGGAATAGTGCGACTGCTGAGCAACGATTCGCTACGCGAGCACGTCGGACAAAAGGCACGACGCAAGATGGAAGCGCAATTTGCTGCTTCCTGCATGGTGCAAAATACCCTACGCGCCTACCGGGAGATCCTGAGCGAGTCGCGCGACGGCTAAGACTTTGTCGAAAACCCGGCGGCGCAAAAAGCGAAACGCCGGGCGGCTCCTTCTCGATCCGTCCGGCGTTTCAAATTTTTTACTACGCGCTAGTATTCTACATTCACCTGTTGATGTTCGCTCGGTTCCCCTCCCTTCCGCTACGCCGTTCGGCCAAGCTATCTGGCATTTTGAACAACCCATCGTCCCCGCGGCTCGAGGAACTCCACGCCGACGGCAAAGCCGTCGCCTTGCATCGGCTGGCAGTAAGCCACCCGGGCCGAGGAACGAAATTCTCCGGAACGCGAAGCGATGGTGAGCCGGTCATTGGGCTCCCAGCGGCGCGAGCTGACCACGCGCGCGCCACGTTCGCTGACATTTTCCGTAAATGTGGATTCGGCACCGGGCGCTTGCCGGTTGCCTTCGAGATACACGCTGATTTCCATGGGGATGCGGCGCTCGGCGCGATTGTAAGGATGGACTTGGCTGGACTGTTTGGTCATGGGCTGGTCCATATCCTCTAGAGGCACGCGGCGATGCGCGAAAGATTTTGAATACTGGAGCTACCGCGATGCTTCATGCGGTAGAGAGCACGATCGGCGGCGGCGAGCAGTTTTTCCGGAGTGTCGCCGTCGGCGGGGTAAGAAGCGGTGCCGGCGCTGGCGGAAAGAGCTGGCGCTTCGGCATCGGAAGACATCTTTTCGTGAATGCGGGTCACAATGCGCGTGGCGATGTCGGAATCGGCCTCTGGAAAGACGATGGCGAATTCGTCGCCGCCATAACGGGCAGCGGTATCAATCGCGCGGCAATGATTGCGGAGAATTTTTCCCAGCCGTACCAACGCCCGGCTGCCGGTCAGATGGCCATATTGATCGTTAATGGCTTTCAGGCCGTCCATGTCGAAAAGCACAACGCTGAACGGGCGCTGCGTGCGGCGCGAGCGATCAAGTTCCGCCTCCATCACGCTCAGCAGGCGGCGATAATTCGCCAGGCCGGTCAAGGAATCGCTGACGGCCAGAGTGCGAACTTGATCAAAGAGCCGCGCCTGGTCCAGCATGGCTCCAAATAACATCACCACGTAACTGGTGGTCTTGCTCAATTCGGCGAAGAAAAATGGCCCATCCAGAAGATGCCGGGAAAAAGCCGCTGCGATGTGGCACACGACATTGATCGAAGAGACTAGAAAAAGTGAGTAATCGAGAACCGATGCGGACTTTTCGTCTTTCTTGATACGCAGAAAAAACGCTATGGCCGCAGCGAGGAACAGCAAGGCGGGAAGTAAATCCCACACACGGGAAAGAACATGCGTGGGATGCGCAATGGGCGCGGAAGGCGCAGCCAAAAATGCGCCGCTGGTGGCATAAGCAGCCAATGCCACAACCAGGAGCGCGATGGCGATCTCTTTGCTCGGCTGGCGCGCTGTCGGGGTGTATTTCTCCACACCAACTGCAGCGAGCAGCAGCACGGCCAGCAAAGTACGACTGACCATCCAACCAAGCGGGATGTGCAGGCCCGCGCCGCCCATATGAAGAATGTGATTGAAATTAAAGTAGCCAACCGTCTCGATTAATCCGGAAAGCACGAAACCAAAGGAAAGGATCAGGGCGGTGCGATCGTGCGTACCGCGAAACCGGACCAGCGCGTTAGCCGCGTAGCAGAAGCTGAGAAGTGTGCCGCCCACCTCTACGTATAAATAGGTCTGATAGCTGCCGGAAACGTCCGCATCGCGAAGGTAGAAGAGGCCGGTCAGGAACAAGATCGCCGCAAGCGAAACCCCTGCGGCCCAAAGCAGGGCCGGACGGTTGCGCAAGTCGCCAACGATTTTGCACCAACTTCCCAAGAAAACCCCCAATACCCAAAGAAACTCGGCAAGCCCCGATAAATGCACGCCAATGCCCGCTCATTGACTGAACAGGGCCCTTGTAATCGGTTGATACGATTACGCTTAACGATAGGCAAAAAATGCGGGAGGGTTCGAATCGCAACTCCGAGACACTGAGAATCTGAGAATTCTCACTACGGCGCAAAATAAGCGACTTGTTCCGTTAGAGTTACGTGGGGATTAGACACTTTTGACTTGGGCGGAGCAATCTGTCTCAGTCTGAGACAGTCTCACCTGATTCGGACCACTAAATTGGCTAGATTTTCGGTTTTGCAGCAGGCAAATCACGGGCAACTACGTCGTCGTTGAACCCGGCTGCGTTATGGGAACCATCGCAAAATGGCTTGTTTTTCGAATGGCCGCAACGGCACAAGCCGATAACGGTACGCCCGGCAAGACCGAACGGCGTGCCCTGCGGATCGACGATTTCGAAGTCGCCTTCCACGCGGATGTTGCCGTTGTTGTTGATGGTGATTTTTGTCGAGGACATTCCGTCTCCGGGCCGCGAGCGGCGGCGCACTGCAAATGATAGCGGAAGAAATAGGAAAGCGCGAACCACCGGAGCGTGAAAGTTTACGAAACGACGACTTCGCGCAGCGCGCCAGTCGTCACATCGTAAGCATACCCGCGCACCTGAACCTGCTTGGGAAGAAACGCATTTTGCCGGATACGCAAAACCTGGTCTGTAATGTTCTGGTCGATGTCGCGAAAGGCATGGAAACGCAAGTGCGACGCATCACGCCCGGTTTCCGAAGAGAGTCTCCAGCGAAATTCTTCATCGGTGATAGACATCAAGCCGCATTGCGTGTGCTGAATTACGCCAATCGCGCGAGTTCCCAGCAGTTGCGTGGAAAGAATCAGCGAACGAATCGCGTCCTCGGTGGCAATGCCACCGGCGTTTCGAATCATATGCGCATCGCCGACGCTCAGTCCGAGCAACTGTTCGAGGTCCATGCGCGAATCCATGCAGGTGAGAATCACCAATTTCTTGATGGGCGGTGTTTGCAGGTGGCCGAGATCAAAACGCTTTGCGTATCTCTTATTGTGCTCCATCAAATCGTCGAACACGGTTTTGCTTGGGCCTGGTGCGGGTTGCGGCATGATCAGTATTTGGGAACGCTGGGATCAACTTCATCTGACCAGGCGAGAATCCCACCCTTGAGATTGTGGATTTTGCGGAAGCCCGCCTTGCGCAAGAAATCGACAGCTTCGGCGGAGCGCTTTCCGCTGCGGCAATGGGCCACAATTTCCCGCGAAGAATCGAGTTCGTGAACCCGGCGCGGCAACTCACCGAGCGGCAACAGATGTCCCTTGATGTTGCAAATCTGATATTCGTGCGGCTCCCGCACGTCTAGAATATAAAGGTCGTCGCCGCGATCCAGCCGTGACTGCAGCTCGCGCGGCGTCATTTCCGGAACTTGCAGATCCGGCGCGGGAGCTTCTTCGCCGCGCACGCCGCAAAATTCGTAGTAGTCAATCAACTGGTGAATAGTACGGTTTTTTCCGCACATCGGGCAGTCGGGATTTTTGCGCAGCTTCAGCTCGCGGAACTTCATGCCCAGCGCATCGAACAGTAACAAGCGGCCGGCCAGGCTGTCGCCTGCGCCAAGGATCAGCTTGATCGTTTCCATGGCCTGAATCGAGCCGACGATTCCGGGCAGCACGCCGAGCACACCGCCCTCCGCGCACGACGGAACAAGACCCGGCGGCGGCGGCTCCGGATACAAGCAGCGGTAGCAGGGTCCATCGGGCGTTCCGAATACAGTGGCTTGTCCTTCGAATCGGAAAATCGAGCCGTAAACATTGGGCTTGCCGAGCAGAATACAAGCGTCGTTCACCAGATAACGCGTTGGAAAATTGTCCGTGCCGTCCACGATAATGTCGAAGTCTTTGAACAGTTCCAGCGCGTTGCCGCTGGTCAGTTGCGTTTCGAAGCTGAGCACTTCGATGTCCGGATTCAGATTAGAGAGCCGCGCTTGTGCCGCTGCGCTTTTGTGCTTGCCAACGTCGCTGGTGCCAAAAGTTACTTGCCGCTGCAGGTTGGTGAAATCCACCACGTCGAAATCGACCAGGCCAAGTTTGCCTACGCCCGCAGCCGCGAGATACAAACCCAGCGGCGCGCCGAGCCCGCCGGTTCCAATCAACAATACTTTCGCGTTTTTCAGCTTAAGCTGACCCTCCATGCCCACTTCCGGCATGATCAGATGGCGGCTGTAGCGAAGGATTTCTTCGTTGGACAAACTGGTGGCCGGCGCGTTTGCGATCGGCGATTGTGTTTTTGTTGCCATGGCTTGCTGCTCCAATTCACCACGAATAAATTGTTCGTGACTAATTTCGCTCTAACGGCCGCAGTGGTTGCCGCCAGCAATCGAAGGAACGATGCTGACCACGTCGCCATCTTTCACTGGCGTCGCTTCCTTGGCCATATAGCGAATGTCTTCGTCGTTCAAATAAACATTCACGAAGCTGCGCAATTTCCCGTCCTCGGTGAACAGATGTTTGCGAAGCTCGGTATATTGCGTCGTCAAACCGCCCAGCGCTTCGCCGACGGTCTGCGCCGAAACTTCGGCGGAATCTTTTTTCCCCGCATAGACCCGCAGCGGCGTTGGAATAATTACTTTCACTGCCATCTTTTTCTCCGTCG
>Ga0209488_10001081_pt1 | contig 23126 bp, 13 predicted proteins | sample Rivendell_Oct201_8_FD_188349 | JGI IMG/M metagenome (GOLD analysis project Ga0209488, IMG submission 188349) | Vadose zone soil microbial communities from the Eel River Critical Zone Observatory, Northern California, USA -... | ecosystem: Environmental > Terrestrial > Soil > Vadose zone >...
CAATGAGGTAACATCCTGCGCTCCATTCGCGGTCACTACCACGCGCAATCTTCCGAGACGTTTGCTGCGAATCTCATCCAACAAGTCCACTTCGTATCCGCGGCGTCTCCGGTCGTTCGACAGGAATGCCACAAACAAAGATTGCCCATCCACGCCCGACATTGGCCCGTGACGCAGTCCCAACGCCGACTCGGCCATGGTAGTAATCTGTCCGCCGCTCAATTCCACCAACTTCAGAGCCGACTCATCCGCCACTGCGCGCAAGACTCCGGATCCGACGAAACAGGCCCGCGAACAGCCCAACGCGGCGATGGACGCAGCCGCCTCGGCCGCCACCGGAAGAAATTGGGTGCCCACATCGACCATGTGCGCGAAAATATCGCCGTAGCTCGATTCATCGTCCAGTCTTGCCCGACAGATGTTTGCCAGGTACTGTCCGGCGATCAGCATATTGGTGAAAGAGCTGGTCATTGCCAGACCGCGATCGTTCGCAGAGTCATCCAGTATTAGGGCGAGAGCGTGCCTCGAACTCTGCGCGCAAAGCTCCGCCATGGCTCCGCGTTGGTTGCAGGTAATGACTAGATGTTGAATTTGCCGATACCGTTCGATCGCTCCTTGCAGCAGTGCCACACCTTCAGGACTGTCTCCCGAGCGGGAAAATGAAATCCAGAAATATCGTTTGCCTGGCTGGTGAAACTGTTCGAAATCCGTAAGCAAAGTCGTGCTAGGAACTGCCCACACCTCGCATCCCCAACGCTGGCGTAGTAAAGGAGCGAGGGCTCGGCCGACGTAGTCCGAGGTTCCGGCACCAACCAGATACACAATTGGTGATGACCCATCCGTGCTGATTCCAGCCCTTTTGAGCGTTTCCTTGATTTCTGGACTAAGCTCCTGGCAACGACAGAAGGTATCCTTCCAGGTTTCAGGCTGCTGCTGAATTTCGCGAGGCGTGTGCTGAAGGCCGCGTGCCTTTCTTTCCTCCTCAGGAAGATCGAGCAGCGCCTGCAGTGGATTGAGCAAGGTCAAAATCTCCTCCCCTTGAAAGACACGATAGTCTATTACAATACGTCTCATTTGAAAATCATTCGAAACTAAATGAAATCACGTTCGAAACCAAACGGCAGGCATAGAAACTTTGCTGTTATGGACATGTGATCGGCGAAACTATCCCTGAGCCTTGGGGAAAGATTGTGCCGACTACCTTCGTGCAGGGTGAATCGCGACTTCTCGGAATCCTTCCTCTGTATCCACAATGAAAGGCTGCAGGTATTTGCATCCGGATACGGATCAGAGCAGAGTCGTCATTGACCATTGAATCAGCAGAAGTACGTGATGGAGCAACAGCCACAAAAACACCACAGCGGTTCTGAGGATGGATGGCGGTCAATGCAAGTGATTGAAAAGATGGTGAGCGCGGAAGGAATCGAACCTTCAACCTACTGATTAAGAGTCAGTTGCTCTGCCAATTGAGCTACGCGCCCGTGGGGGGAATATCGCAGGATAAGCGAACGAAAATTATAACATCTGCTCGCGCCCGCCGTGATGGTGACTGGCGCCGAAGTCCATCGTATTCGAATCGAGGAAGGTCATTTTCGTCTCCATCACAACCTTGAGGAGAGAACGAGTCAGCACGCGCGTCACGGGTCTCGCGGAAACGGTTCCAGGCGGAGCGCAGGGGGAGGGCACCGACTTCGATGGTGACGAGAACGCTAGGGTAGACTTAGACCAAGAGCGCTGGCTCCGCGTCAGAAGAAATAAACCGCGGTTACGCGCTTGCGCTCACGGCTTAACCAGCTGGCAACCCGGCCCATGGCTAGAACTCATGGCTACAGCGGCTTGCTGTTCGAGCAGCTCTTGGCGACGGCTGCTCGCCTACGGTCGCTGGCGAATTTCTGCGGCCATGCCGCGGGATTCTTCCGCTGCTGCCGGACGGCGAGGAGGCAGATCCTTCGCACCAATCGATGGACGCCGCTCGATCGTCCCAATCACTGGGACCTCGTCCATGCCATCCGCATACGCCATCGATGCGAACCGCTGTTCCGCGCAGAGCCGGTCAATCAGTCTCTGTTGCCGCCCACTGAGAACCGCGTGGGGAAGAATGTGGAAATTGCGGAACATCCACACCAGATATACACGCTGGAGGAATGAAGGCATTACATAACGCGGACCAATCGGTGTCTGAACTCGCACCACACCGCTGGCCAGTTTTTCTATCCACATACCGGGAGCCACCTGAACCTTAAATTGGCCAGAGCATTTCTAGGGCCGACATTATTGCATCGCGGACAATGCAAAGAAAGCCCTTTTTTTACAGATTGAAGGGATTATACGGGCAAATCCGCATCTGTGCGGCGGGCAACAGGAAAATTTCGGGAAATTTTACCGGGAATGCCGTACCGAAGCGGCAGCGGCTCCTGCATGCCTGTTAAGGAACTCTCATCTTAAGATTGCCAGCTAAGGCGTTCGCAATCTAGATCGCAATTTCGGGCATTATGTCCATGCGCCGAATCCGGGCGGCGACGCCAAATTTGTGTTCCGACTCCTCTACTCGCACAATCGTCGCCTGGCAGCACACCCAACACTTTTCGCCTGCGGTCAGTTCCGGTGGAAGGATTAGTACTAGCTCAACATCGGAGCCCTGCTCCATCCGGGATTGCGAGTAGAGATACACGCCATTTGCGCTGACATCGCGAGCCTGAGCGGAATGCTCAATTCCCTGGCGGGTACGAATCCGCGCCGGTACGCGGGTCGGGATTCTCTTTACGGAGCGGCGCTCGGCGTTGGTTGTCATAGGCCAAACAATCTATCACCAACACCGCGGGTTGCACGAATTTCTGACCACAACCTACTGAATCACCACCGCTGAGTCACGCCTAGATATACGGCCGCTTTGAGCGCGCTGCCGGAACTACCAGAGCCTGCTCCATGGTTGGCACATTCGTGGCTCGCAGTTTGGCCTCTATTTCGTGCAGCTTGTCCGTCTGGCTGGTTTCGTAATACGCCTGGACCAGCAGTTCCATGGTGTAAGGATTGTCTCTGTCTTCTTCGAGATGTGCGATAGCATCTGCGAATTTCTTCTGCTCCATCAGGAGTGTGCCGGCCGCGCCGTGATAAGAACTCTGGATCACGCGGTTGCGGCTGCCGGTAGCGAGGGCTTCGAGCTGCTGTAACGATTTATCGGCGAGCGCCTGATCGCCACCACGCGCGGCTCGCACCACACGATTGCGCAGGATGCGCGATAATTCTTCGTCCCGATCTGATGCCGAAATCGACTTGCGATGGGCCAACGCCTCTTCGGCAGACTGCAGATGATTCAAAGCCACACGATCGTCCGATTGATATTCCGCCATCTGCCGGAGGGCCTGCGCTTCCTGCAAATCCTGATCCTTCGCGTGTGCGGTTTCCGCAATCTGCTGGAACTCTTTGTCGGCTTCGCTGTATTTCCCGTCGCGAACCCAGGTCATTGCCTTCTGCATGCTGTAGGTCAGCCGGTCCGCTTCATTGTGCGCATAGCGGATGGCTTTGTCGTATTCCGCCCGTGCTTGCTCCTCGTTCCCCATCAGGGCATAGGTGTCTCCCAATCCAAGTTGCGAGGTCACGAAGTCCGCATCAATCTGCAACGCCGCACGGTAGTGCCGCAACGATCCTTCGTAATCTCCCGCCATCCTCAGCAACTCGCCGTAGGAATCCTGCGGATTCGGCTCCTTGGGAAGCAACGCCACATAGCGCTCCATCCCCGCAAGAGCTTTGGCGAAGCGCTGGTTGCGGGCATCGACATAGGCCAGATCGTTCAGAGCCGCCGGATAATGCTTATCGATGGCCAGCGCCTTCTCAAATAGGCGTTGCGCCTGATCGTCACCGTTCTCCGCCATCAGCCAGTTCCCTGCGAGGTAGAGCAGACGCTTGTCTTTGGGATACATCTCCAGCATGTCATTCATGGCCGAGATGCCGCCGAGGAAGTCGCCCTCCTGCACCTTGACGATCCAGATGATCATCAACTGCTCTCCAGGTGACAACTTGGGAGCTAACTGCTTAGCCTTGGCGCGCGCCGCGCTAACTTCCTCCGGATTGCCGCTATTGAAGGCAATCCAGGCCCAGGCCACAGCCAGATTAGGATCTTCTCTCACCGCCGCCCGCCAGTCTTCATTACAGCGCTCGAGGTAAAGATTCTCGTAGTCGGCCATTCCTTTTTCGTAAAGCTCGCGAGCCTTGGGGGAGGGCGTCGTGACCGGCAAAGTGCCAGAATCGCCCTTCTTCACATGGTGCGCATGAAGAGGCGCGGTGCAATAGAGAAGAATGCAAAAAAGCGTCCAAGCGACGCAGTTCGAACGGCGCATCGTAAAGGTCTCCGTAACAGGTGCTTTGGGGGAATGCTCATGCCCAGCCTAAATCGGCGGTCCTCTACGACCAAGTGACGAAAGGGCTGCAGCATCCGGGTTCGCGACGCCTGTCGCTTGCGGGCTTGGCCACTCGAAGCAAAACAAAACCCCTGCCGCGAGCGACAGGGGTTAAGAGAGTAACAAGTCGGACTAGAAGATGATCTTCAAGCCCAACTGCATGTTGAAAGCTTCGCCGGGCCCGATACCAGGAGCGCCGTTGAAGTCGCCAATCGTGTCTGCAATCACACCGCTGCCTGGACTAGTGGCGCCTACACCCGAGGCTAGGTTGACTCGGTTGAACGCATTGAACATCTCGATGCGGAACTGGGCTCTGACGCGCTCCGTAATCGGAATGTTCTTGAAGACCGACAGATCCACGGCCGAGTACCCCGGGCCGTAAATCTGGTTGCGGCGCAGGTTGCCTATGCCAGATGACGGAATGACAAAGGCTGCCGGATTAATCCAAGTCACGCCGTTCTTGTTAAACGCATGAGAGACTCCAGCAAACGGGTTCGCGATCTCGCTGTAGCCGGTGCGAACTCCGTCGAGCGGTTGTCCTCCGTGGAACGTCATCAGGCTGTTCACAGCCCACCCGTGGGTGAGGATCTTGGGACCGTGAGAAGAGCCGGGGATGTCCCAGGTGAACGTAGCGGAGAAGTTGTGCCGCGTATCGAAGTCTCCGTTGCCGTAATCCAGACCGATGTTGGTGCTGTCAAATGGAATGGCACCCCGGTATGCCGTGATCTCATCCAATGCGTGCGCCCAGGTGTAGACAAACTGCGAACTAAGTCCATGCCATGCTCTCAAACGCAAGGTGCTCTGTAGCGCGTTGTAGTTGGAGGTTCCGATGCTGTTGAGCTGATTGATGCTCCCGTAGTTCGGGAACTGTGAGGTATATTGGCCAAATTGGTTGAGGCTCAACATGATCGACAGCTTGCGACCCTCGCTGCCCACATACCCTACCTGCCAGACCGCCATCCCGTTGCCGAAGCTCTTCTCGAGGTTCAGGTTGTAGTTAAAAAAGTAGGGGGTGCGGAAGTTCTGGTTCACGGAGAAAACATCGAAAGAAGAACCGCCGCAGTTCGGATCGGTGGCCACGTTCCCTGTCACGCACGTCGTGACACCAGGATATAGATACTGACCGGCTTTCCAAGTCCCGGCAGCCAGGCTGTAAGTGGACACGGCAGAAGGCCCGGCCGGATTGTCCTCCAGACCATCAGCAGCGTTTGGCGGACGGAAGTCCAGGAACGGGTTCATGTTGATCTGATCGTAGAACACACCGATGCCACCACGTACGACAAAGTCTTCCCTGCTCGTGGGCTGATAGGCGAAACCGAGCCGCGGAGCAAAGTTGTTTTTGTCGGCCGGGAAGATCGAGTCAATACCATTGCCTTGAATCTTGATGCCGCCCGCAGACGGGATAAAGACTGCGAGGTCTTTGTGTGAGCTGTGCAGGGGACCAAAGTAATCCCAGCGGAGACCCCAATTCACGTTCAAGCGACGGGTAAGCTGCCAGGAGTCCTGCGCGAAGAAATCGAAGCCGTTGACGACTACTTTCCTTTCCGCGTTGCCAACCGCGATGCTCGAAGACGTAAAGTTGCCCATCAAGAAGTCGGCAAGCGCGAAGCTATTGCTGTCGGCGCACTGCGCAACAGTGAAAGTAGACGGGCAGAGCCAGGGTGTGCCCGTTCCAAGGGGCCCCCGGCTTCCGTCAAAGTTGAATGCTCCCCGGGAATGGCGGAAGTAAAATTCGTCAACGTGTCCCTGACGCATCTCGCCGCCGAAACGGAATTGGTGCTTGCCCATGTTGTAAGACACGATGTCGGTCAACATGCCGGTAATGTCGTTGCGGCCGGACGGATTCGTGATTCCAACTTGTTCGAACCCGCCAATCGCAATGCTCGGCGCTCCGAGAATGGGCTGACCATGAATAAGAGCGTCCGGGCTGGTGAACAGACCCATCGCGTGAGTGTCAAAGCTATGATTGGCGTCATTAAAGACCTGATTGAAATAGTTCACGCCAAATAGGATCTGATTGGTCACCCGAGGCGTCAGGACCGAATTCAGGACCGCTGAATAGTTCTGAAGGTGAATCGGTGCCTTCTCGAAGTAGTACTCAAGATTGGAACTGGCCGTGGCCAGCGCCAGACTGGCACCCAGCGGCGCGATCTGGTCGCCCTGCCCGTTAAACGCACGGAGCATCAGGTGATGCTTATCGTTGAAGTTATGGTCCAGTTTAAGATTCCCGTTGTAGCTGTAGCCGATGGAAGGATCCGTACCAAAAAAGTTGCGTGGAACGCCACCCAGGTGCGCCTGGGTTACGCTGCCGGGCCAGAACGAGTTGATGAAATTGTCTGAAATTGAGTTCGAAGTAGCGCTGTTCGCAGCCAATATGGCGCGCGCATTGGCGATGTAATCGGCGTCGGGTTCGGTGGCTTTGCCCGACACGCTGATGACGTAGCGCTGTTTTTCGAAAGTCAGAAAGTAAAAAGTCTTGTCCTTGATAATGGGTCCGCCCACCGCAAAGCCGAAATTATAGTTGCGCAGTTCGGGCTTTTTGACGTTGGCCGGCGTGAACGGCGAAGCCGCTCCGTAAGCTTCATTGCGGTTGAAATAGTAGGCAGAACCGTGCAGCTGATTGGTGCCTGATCTGAGGACGACATTGACGATGCCGCCCGCATTGCGGCCACCCTCAGCGTTCGATTGCGTCTGGGCGGCGAATTCGTCGATCGCATCCAGGGGCATGATCGTCCCGGCAATGCCGGAAACGCCGCCTTGATTGACTGCGGGGATGTTGTGCCAGAAATCGTTGTTGTCGACGCCGTCGATCTGCCAGTTCATCTGGTTGGCGCGGGTTCCGTTGAGCGAGCCGAAGCCGCCGACGGAGTAACCACCGTAGCCGGGCTGCACGGCAGCGAACTGCGTGAAGTCGCGGCCGTTCATGGGAACGTCCTGAACCGCCTCGGCGGGAATAATGTTGCTCTGAGTGGCCGTCGTGGTGTCCAGGGTCAAAGCCGCAGCGGAGACCTCCACTACGGTCGTACCCGCCGATCCAGCGGAAAGCTTCACCGGAAGGGTATAGACGCTTCCGGCAGTCACGGTAACGTTGTCAATCGCTGTGGGTCGAAACCCCGCAGACGAGACTTCAATCTTATACGTTCCCAGCGGCAGATCCTGGAAGGAGAACTGGCCGTCGCTCGTGGTAGTGGCACTGATCGGGACGCCCGTGGCCGTATTGGTGGCCTTCACAGTAGCGCCCGAGACGACCGCTCCCGATGGGTCGGTTACGGTGCCGTTAATGGCCCCACGGAAGGTTTGCGCGTAAGCGGCCAAGCTAAGCAGCACGAGCACAATCAGACTGCCCAGTGATAGACGTTTCATATAGTTCTCTCCCAGACTTGAAAACAGGCCTGCTGAAATTTAAGGTGTTTCGTTCAATGTTGCAGGTTACGAACCACTTTCACTCCCCACGATAGAACTTGTGTTTACAATAACTTACAAGAACTCTGCTGGAGTCAGAATACATTCCATAGAAGCTTCGCCCGTTGGAATATGAAAATCCATAACCTAAGATTGCGCATTGCCTAGGAATTTAGTGGAAACAGGGGACGCAAAACCCCTTCAAGGAGACCCTTGCTTTCTGAGGAGCAAAGGTATCCCACTAGAGAGACGGGGTCAACTGGCGATTTCCGTGATGAATCTGTTTAGCTACGGGCAGTCTGGGCGCTGACGAACGAGGTCCTTTGCCAGGATTGAAAATCGTCAGAAGGTGAACGCCACTCCACCCCGTACGGAACGGGCGGCCTGCACCAGGTAGACGGTTTGGCCGTCTTGCCCGATAACGGGGACATAGCCTTGAGCGAGAAGATTTCGCACATCAATGATCGCTTCCATGTGGCTGGGAAGGAAGCCCAGGCTCGGAATGGGCTGACGAATGAAGAAGTTCACGAAGGGATCGCTCTGGCCGGGAGATGCGTTGAACATATCCACCGGCGTGAGTGCGTCGCCATTGATCCAGCGGTAAGAGGCGATCCACCGTGTATGACTGCGCGGTATGGTGCCGCTGAACTTGGCTGTCAGCGCATGGCGTCTCTGCGTCGTGATCCACTGCTGCGCTTCTTGAAGCGTGGCATCGCCAGCAGCAACATTGGCCGCAACATCGGGCCGGGCCAGATCGAGCACTCCGCCAAAAGCGTAGTCGAGCGTTGCGGTCAGGTCGGCGGAGAATTTGCGCTGAAGCACGACTCTCATACCATTCGAGTTGAGGGTCTTGCCCGCATAGCTGAACGTACCGGAATAAACGTCGGGCAATAGGAAGCCGCCGGCAGCGCTCACTTCTCCGGTACCGGTGAGAGCCGTATCCCCGACATGATCGGAAAAGACAGCAACCTGAATACTGTTTTTGCCCAGGCGTCGTGACAGGTTTAATTCCTGATGATGGGCGCGCTCCAGTTTGGGAGCGAAGCCTTCCATGCTGACGCGAGGATTAGATTCGCTCAAGTCCGCCGGAGCGGAATCGAAGCCCTTCTCTGCGCGATTGTCGGGGCGCGAGGTTGCGTAGTCGTACTCCAGCACGGTATTCGGCGAGAGATGCAAATCGGCGGTGCCGTATGGGCGGAAGGCAGTCACTCGACCCAGGAATTGGATGGTCTGCAGCTCACTGCCAAATTTCAGCTCCAGCACATCGCCCACTGAAAAGTCATCACCGGCGGAAAGTGCCAGAGCCTGCAACGCTGCGTTGTGCAGATTGGGGTCCGAGGCTGCGAACCGGTGTATGGTCAACGCCAGCGACGGCGCGGACCCATCCGGCAAACGGTGCGAATAGCTCGCGCGCAATACTGCGGCAGGAAGCCCTACTCCGTAACCTACATTACCGCTTAGTCCAACCCGGCCAGCGGAGAATATCGAACGCTCGAGGGTAAATCCGGTGCTCACGTCCGATCCGCTGCCGTAGCCGCCGGCAGCCGAACCAGCCAGGAAAGAAAGGCTGCCGCTCACTTCATGATTCTGCTTCTCGGCAGGAAAATTCGGATCGCTGAATACGCGCAAGATGGGACGGTTGGCCACCGAACGCAGCGTCCACTTCCAATCGTCGTCATCAGGCAAAGTTCGAAGCGGACCAACCTGTATTGCGCCGAGCAGCGTATTCAGCGTGACATTTACATTGATACTGGAGCCGGGACGCAGACCAACGCGCTCGCGCAACGCAGGCAAGAAAGACGGAGCGGAAACTTTGAGAGTGTAGAAACCAGGCAACAACCCTGTGGCAGAGTAGAAGCCTGCCCCATCGGTGAACACGGTAAAGCTATGCGCCGCCGAGCCGAGGATTTCCACCACGGCGCCCATTTGAGGCACGCCCGATGTACTTCGCACATATCCGGAGATCGCTCCGGGCCGGTCGCCGGCCCACACCGGAAGCGTCAGTCCGAGGACAACCGCCCACGTTCCGAGCTTGCGCAGCATAATCTACCCACCCCCATGGGAAGAACAGCAGCTAGTTACTCTACTGCAAACACCGCCGACGGATCAACGGTCTGCTTGGAGATGTTGTCGTTCACCTTGATTTCAATCTTATAGATTCCAGGCTGCAGGTTGGCCGCGGCAATAGTTTTCTGCAGCGTGACCTGGTCGCCTACGTTGCCCATCGTGTCCGTGGATTCCATCTTCTGGATCACCGACTTATTGGTAGCCACGTTGGTGATGGCGTATTCGAATGTAGCCGAAGGCTTATGCGTTTTTTCGTCCACACCGAGGTTGTAGACCTGCATCCAGAAATTCAGTTTCTGGTCGCGATCCTTCTTGAAGACAGCCGGCTTTCCGTTGGAAGACGCCACCCGCGGCCGGATCTTCACCGCGCCGATGACGAAGCTTCCAGTTCCGATTGTTTTTGTGGGTACAGGCTCCATCTGGTCAGCCACGATCAGAGTCGAGGTCGCCAGCTTATCGTCCGAGAATTCGGGCACTATCACACCACGGCTCCAGACGCCTTTGCGGTCGCCGTTCACATCCTTGACCGCGATATCGAACTTGTAGCGTCCGGGACGCAGGGGAAGAGCCTTCCAATAAACCGATGCATTTTCTGCGGTACGCGGCAGCAACTCGGCTGGAACGTCCACTTGGACGGTGTCTTCAAAGGTCTGTACGATCTTGCCGGTCAGTGTGGTAACGCGCCCGAAGATGTTTACGGTTCCGCGCTGTACTCCATCTTTGTTTACAAACGTGATATCGCGATTCTTCATCTGGATCGTAACCGGCACCAGCACCGTGTCGCCCGTGACCTTCACGAAATCGGAGCGCACGTCAAACGGCATCGGGTTCAGAATGATTTTCGTGTTAACGATTTCTTCCAGATCTTTGAACTTGACCGGAGGCGGCGCCTGCAACTTGGCAAATTGTTCCAGCCGGTCGAACTGCTTGCTGGCATTGTTTGCAGTCAGCGGCCCATTGCCTAACCGCTCTATACCGCCGCCACTAAAGCGCGACGCCTTGCTGGCCATCCCCATCTGTTCGTACATGGTCAAGCCTGCGTTCGGGGTGTACAGCAACGCGTCTTTTTCCGAACGATCCATGGTCATGTGGTAGTCGCCGCACATGCAGGTGTCCACGAACTCGATGATCACCTCTTGGCCAATACCCTCAAGGTAACGATAGCGCCACTGTTCGAATGGAAAAGTAGATGTCGAACCGCCGCCCTCTTCCGTCGGGCGCTCGTAGGTTCCGCCAGAAGGATGAGATTCGACCTCATCCGCCTTGCCGTACATGATGTAGATGCGGCCCCGGTCGCTCTTCCAGCCGGGGATGCCGGCGGCGAAATGCTCGTTGGCGTAAGCGATGCGCTGGTAGTGCTCTTCCTTGTATTCGTTTTCTTCGGTATCGGGGGTGGGATCGCGACGTTGCCAGAAAGCTTCGATGAACTGGTCCCGCTCCTCGTCGTTGCTGAGTTGCCGAAAGGCCTGCCGCTCCTCGTCGGTGATGATCCAAGCCACGTCCTCGTCAAGCCACTTCTTGTAGGGACCGCGAAGCTCCTGTTTCAAACCCTTTTCGTTTTTTTTCTTTTGCTTTTGCGTAAGCGGCTTTTTGAGAGGATCGACTTCCTGGCTGGCCTGATCGGTTGCAGGCTGATCGGTGCTCGCGGAGCTTACGGAAGATTTTTGATCTTGCTTTGGATCTTGCTTGGAATCTTGGGCGACAGCTCTGGAGGCTAGCAACCCCAACCCCATCAGCAGCGAGAGGACAAAAAATATATTTGGACGCGAAACAACCCGAGACATGAAAGGGACTCCTACCAGACAGCCGTTGTACATCTATTTTAGGCCCTTAGTTCTGTGAAAGCAAGGTTAAGTCACGCCTACAGAACAGATTAAAGAGGTACGTTCCCCGTTTCGGTTAGAAGCGTGCGGACTGGACTCGAGTTGCCCGATGACGTATCGAATCATGGAACCCGGGCCGTGCCCGCCGCAACCCATCACGCTATAATGGCTACGTTCCGGAGGCAGCTAGACCGCTTCCACTCGTAACGGGGTCCGGCCACTTCTTCTACCTGATTGGAACTTTCTTGTCACCAGGATCGTAGTAGAGGATGTGTGTCCGTCACCCTCGCGACGGAAGCGGCACGGTATTGTCCGCTGCAGGACACGGTTAGGTCCGCCAGGGAGAGGAGTCGTCGCTTGACGTGATTCCTTCCACCTGGAGGACAAATCGCCCCGGACTCTGACGGAAACTATGAAAGTTTGGAAAAAAATTGCAATTGGCGCCGGCGCCGTACTGCTGCTGGGAATCATCGTTGCGTTCACCGTGCACCAGAGCAGCAAGAACGTGGTCACGGTGCAAACTGGCAAAGTAGCGCGCGAGGATCTGGCGACGGTGGTCAGCGCTTCGGGCGAAATTAAGCCCAAGACTTACGTCAACATCGGCGCCAATGCCTACGGGAAGATCACCCACCTGTACGTAAAAGAGGGGGATCACGTAAAGAAGGGTCAATTGCTGGCGCAACTCGAGAACGTTCAATCGTCGGCAGATGTGAGTGCCAATCAGTCCTCGGTGCAGGCGGCGGAAACCGATGCCATCGCCGCGGAGGCCAGCATGAAAACAGCCGAGGCTGACTTATTGCGTGCAAAAGCCGACTACGAGCGCAACAAGCTCGACTGGGATCGCGCCGAGAGCTTGTTCAAAGAAGGCTTGATCGCCAAATCTGATTTCGACAGCCGTCGGAATGCATGGGCCACCGCTGACGCCGGCCTCACACAGGCCCAGGCGCGTCTCGCTCAGACAAAAGCTCAGAACGATTCCGCCCACCGTCACGTGGGCCAGGCTCGCGCCACCCTCACGCGCGTCACCGACGTATTGCAGAAGACTACTTACTCCGCTCCATACAATGGCGTCATCACCAACCTGCCGGTTCGTGAAGGAGAGTCCGTGGTCATCGGCATCCAGAACGCGCTGGGCAGCACCTTGATGACTCTTGCCGATATGTCGGTCATCACGGCCGAGGTCAAGGTCGACGAAACCGATATCGTAAATGTCCGGCTCGGGCAGCCGGCGGAAGTCACGATCGACGCAATCCCTAAGAAAGTTTTTCATGGCACTGTTTCCGAGATTGGCGATAACGCAATCGTCCGTTCCAGCGGCTTGTCGACGTCGCAGCAGAGCACGGCGAGTGAAGAAGCAAAAGATTTCAAGGTAGTGGTCACGGTGCAGGATCCGCCGCTTGACCTGCGACCCGGGCTCTCGACCACGGCCAAGATCACGACCGCCACGCGGAGCAGTGTTCTGGCCATTCCCATACAGGCCCTGACCATTCGGACCAAGGCGCAACTGGAGCAGCAGAAATCCAGTTCAGGATCAGTTCATGCTGCCGCGCCTTCGCCAAAAGAGTCGACGACGAAAAGCGGAAAGAAAGACGAGGAAATTCAGGGCGTATTCGTGGTGCGCAACCGGAAAGCAGAGTTCGTTACGGTCACCAGCGGGGTCACGGGCACAACCGATATCGAGGTGCTCGACGGCCTGCAAGAAGGCGACGAGATCATTACGGGCAGCTACAAAGTCTTGCGCACTCTTCGTCCCGGAAGCGGCGTCAAGATCGACAATTCGGCTCCTAAAAAGGAAGACGAAACGACATAACCTTAACCGGCGTAGTGCGTCCAACGGAGAGCCGGTCTAGGTCGAGTCTGAGCAAGCGGAACCGAAATCGAAGGCATCGAACGCCGATAATCGGAGAGGTCAGTGGCATTGGACCAGGAGAGAAAAATGGCAACCGCAGAAGTCATCAACATGCCGAATCCAACAGCGATGGTGCCGCCGGACTCTTGCATGATCGCGGCAGAGGATTTGTGGAAGACCTACGACATGGGATCGGAACAGCAGGTCCATGCCTTGCGCGGGGTGAATCTCCGCATCAAACGGAGCGAGTACGTCGCCATCATGGGCCCGTCGGGCTCGGGCAAGTCCACGCTGATGAATCTGATCGGATGCCTAGATACACCCTCCAAAGGCCAGTACTGGCTCAACAGCCAATTGGTGAGCGAGCTCGATGATGACGAACTCGCGCGCATCCGCAACAAAGAAATTGGTTTCGTCTTCCAAACTTTCAATCTGCTGGCTCGTGCCACCGCTCTGCACAATGTGGAGCTGCCGCTAATCTATGCTGGCATTCCGACCGAAGAACGTGTGGAACGCGCTAAGGGCGCGCTGGCGTCGGTGGGTATGGAATCGCGCATGAGCCACAAGCCCAACGAGCTGTCAGGCGGACAACGACAGCGAGTGGCTATCGCGCGCGCGCTGGTGAATAAGCCCTCGATTATTCTCGCCGACGAACCCACCGGCAACCTGGACTCGCAAACGGGTCTTGAAATTATGACTCTATTCGATCGCCTGCAATCCGAGGGGAACACGATCGTCCTGGTGACCCACGAGCACGACATTGCCGAATACGCTCATCGCATCATCCACATCAAAGATGGGGTGATCGACAGCGACGAGAGCAAAGGCCCGCGCCGCTAAGTGGTAGTAAGATTCACTGCTCTGGATTCACTGCTCTGAAATTAAGAGTCGTCCCGCCCTGGCCGGTGAGAGCATCTGCAGTTGCCGCCGGTGCTTCCGCAATAACCACTCGATCGCGGCCTTCTCGCTTCGCCCGGTAGAGAGCTGCGTCTGCGGCTGCGAGCAGTTCCTTGGGAGAGCCGCCGTAAACAGGAAATGCTGCCACCCCGATCGACGCTGTAATCATGCCCAGTGACTTGCCCTGATGCAGAACCGTCAGTTCTTTGATCTTGGATCGTAACCGCTCGGCCCGCGCGCGCGAAGCTTCCACCGCAGCGGTAGGCAGGATGACGACAAATTCCTCTCCTCCAAATCGGCATACGAAGTCCTCTGCCCGGATGTTCTTGACCAGCGCCGCTCCGGTTTCGCGCAACACGGCGTCACCCGCTTCGTGGCCGTAGGTATCGTTGAAGCTCTTGAAATGGTCCAGGTCGAGCATGAGAATTCCCAGTGACATGTCCCCTCTCGCTGCCCGCCGGATCTCGCGCTCCAGCGTCTCTTCGAGGTAGCGCCGGTTATAAAGACCGGTTAGCGCATCGCGGACGGATTGAGTCCGCAATGCTTCCCGCAGCCGTATGTTGGCGATGGACAATCCAACTTGCCCGGCAAAAGTCGTCTTGAATGAAAGTTCCGACTCATCCATGTCCGGCGCCTCGTCGGTCGCCTGAAAGTGCAGCACACCCAATGCTTCGCCTTGCGCCACAATGGGGAGGCACAAATATGTATTCCTTACTCCAGCCGCGTGATCACAGGGTGCCGTCAGGTCTCCAGCAAGGACAAGGTGCGGATGTCCGGTTCTCAGCGCCCAGCACGCCGTTGTCTCAAATACCGGAGTCGGAAGCTGGCAGTCCGCCCACGAACCGATCACCTCTGCCAAACTTCGAGCCGGATTCAGCAGCGCCAGCGCTCCGCGATTGACAAAGACTTTGGGAGCAAAGCCGAGTGCGGCGGCAAATACTTCTTCCTTGCTGATGCAGCTCTGCATGTGCTCTCCCATTTTCGCCAGCAATGTTGCCCGGTCGGACCTTTCAGTTAGCTCGCGCATCATCTTGTCATGTTGCCGATCGAGTTCCGTGCGGGCAAAATCTTTCTGTGACATTTCTTCCTGCAATCTGGCATTGGCGTCGGCCAATTGCATGGTCCGTTCTAGAATCTGTCCTTCCAGACTCTGCAGGTTCTGTTTCTGATCTTCGATGTCCGTACAAGTGCCGAACCATTTGATGATCGCTCCCTTCGCGTCTCGGATGGGATTGGCCCTTCCTAAAAACCAACGGAAGGTTCCGTCTTCCGCTCGCAAACGGTACTCCATTTCATAGGGTTCTCCGGTGCGCAGGGACTGCGCCCACTCCGCCATGCAGGTTGCCAGATCGTCCGGGTGCAGGGGGGACTGCCTATCCCGGTCTTTGCTCTGTTCGAGACTCAAGCCTGTGTAGCGACACCATCGTTCATTGAAAAAATCGGGCAAACCAGCGGGATCCGTGGTCCAGATCATCTCCGGAACCGCCTCCGCCATGGTCTGGAAATACCGCTCACGTTCCCGGGCCTGATTGAGATCGCCTTTCTGTCTGGTCAAAAACCGGTCGTAGACCGACGAAGCGATCGCGACTCCGAGAACGAGTAAACTGCCCGCGCTAATAGCCGCGATGCCGACCGTAGAGATGCCGAGCGCGTTCGTGCGGTTCGGCGCTACGCCTGAAACGCGGAAGGTCGCGGCCCACATTCCCGTGTAATGCATCACTGGAAGGGTGCTGCCCAGGGCCAGCGCGCTGACGATTTTCCGCCAAACCACCCGCTTCGCGTCGTTCCGGGGGGAGGCAAGCCGAAGTGCAATCAGTGAAAGAGTGATGGCCAGCCCAAGCGAGAGCGCAACAATTCTGCGGTCATATGAAATGGTCGCAGAACAGCGCATAGCCGCCATACCTACGTAGTGCGTGCCGGCAATTCCACTGCCCATAGCGACGCTGGCTGCGATTTCCTGCCACAGCCGCATCCCTGGCTTGCTGACCACGATTAGAAAAGCCGCAGAGCCGGTTATGCCGGCCAGCAACGAAAGCATCGCGGTGGGAAGATGGTAAAAAACCGGCATCGGAATATTCAGGGCATACATGTCGACGTAGTGCATAGCAGCGATGCCCGTTCCCATCGCAGTAGAGCCGCCAACCAGCCAAAACGCTCTGGGCAAACCTCTTGTTGCACTCAATCTCCCCGCAAGCTCCAGCGCAGCATACGCCGCGGCGGTCACCAGCATGACGGAAAGCGCGACCAGGCGGTAGTCATAGGCAACGTTCGTGATCATGGCTGGCAGAGTAGGCTTTTCGGTGAGGCACTATGTGACGACGCACCGCAATAATGTGGAGGTCTAGGGCGTTGCGGAGGCAATATTGGTTCGCTTCCGGGGATCGCTGAGTGGGTGCCGCTCACATCTTTACTATCGGCAGCGGCAACCGATCATTACTATTAGAAGTTGCTCAGGCCGCCAGAATGCGCCGGATTCGCACGGTTAGCGACTCTCTTGCCTTCCCAGCGGGACTCTTAGCACGACGAACTACAGAAGAATCGAATTCGTGCCGATTCTGTTAACCAGGGGAAGAACAGCTATGGATGTTGATTGCATTGGCCACGAGGCTTCCGAAAACGTTCCTGACAGAAGGCGGCATCCGCGATACCGATATAGCGCACCGATCACGGCTCTCGCATCCGACGGTTCGGTTGTACCTGGAATTACCCTCGAGATCAGCGAGAGTGGATTGTCGGCTGTATTCGGCGTTCCGTTGCAAGTGGGTGACAAGACTGAGGTTGAGCCGGTTGCTGGCGGGAAGGCATCGGCTCGAATCCGCCGAAACCTTGGAAAAGTCTACGGCTTCGAGTTTCTCGACCTGACCACCGAGCAAGCCCAGCAACTCAGGGACAAATGCAAGAAGCTTCCAATCTACCGATGCCAGGCATTGGGCATTTAAGCACGACTGATGGCGGCAACGGAAAGGCCTCTCGTTTCTCGAGAGGCCCTTCGTTCGTTTTTTGTATTTAAAATCCGGTAAGGCTAAGGCGTCGAGCTGACCGCTTTTACCGTCGCAGTATCTGCGGGCGTAGGAGTCGCAATGAAGAACTTGTGGTCATAGAGGTTGCGATACATGCGACCAGAAATTTCCGCAGCCTTGGGCCCGAAAGTCGGCCTTCCTCCCTGGAGAAAGACCACTACCACGACGCGCCCAACGCTGGTGTTCGCATAGGATGCAAACCACCCAAACCGTGTGCCGGCATGAGAACAGGTACCAGTCTTACCAAGAACTTCTTCCTCATTGAAGTTGAGCCGCAGGCTGCGCGCCGTGCCGAATTGAACCGCGCCCGCCATGCCATCGGAGATCTCAGGAATCAGCGGAGCGATGTCCAGCGTCCGTTTTACTCGAGGTTGAAAGTTTGCCACTTCTTCCGGCGTGGTGGGATGCTGCAGGTAGTAAAGCGTGCCACCGTTGGCGATCGCCGACACCATTGCGCCTAGCTGCAGCGGCGTCATCGATACACCCTCGCCAAACGAACACATCTTGCCCACACCACCCAGCTTTTCCGGGAGGACTTCCTCGGGATAGGTTCCCGGCTGTTCGCCGGTAATATCGTAACCTGCAAGTTCGCCCAGTCCATATTCATGCGCGTAGTAAGCGACCTTCTCGAATCCCAGCTTTCGCCCCAAGGCTTCGAAATACGCGTTGTTAGAGCGCGCCAGCGCCATGGTCAGGTTCATCCGGCTGCGGCGGCCAAGAGCTACTTGTGTCTCTTTTGAAACCAGCCCTTCGCTGAGAGCAGCCAGAGCTACGGAAAGTTTGATAGTCGAGCAGGGCTGCGCGCCGCTCGAAAGCGCCAGCTTCTGATTTACCATGGCAAGCACGCGGCCACTGGTGGGCTCAATGGCAACCACGGTCCCGTTCATATTGCCCAGAGCGTCGATCGCGGCCTGGCGCACGATGGGGTCCTCTCCCGTGGTGACATCGCCTTCGGCGATATCGCTGGCAAAGGAACTCATCGAGAAACGCTCGTAATATCTATGCCGGTGCGTGCGTATCGAAGTTCGCGTCACTCGGGCGCTACGGCTTCGCGCGAGACGATGCAGCCGGCGTCTGGTCCGCGGGCCTTCATTGATCTTTTGCGATTTCGACTTGCCGGAATTCAGCGCGTGGGTGTTAACGTGCGCGGCCCAGCTTAACCCCACCAAGGATAGACACGTGATAAGAGCGAAGGCTAGACGAAGGAGGCGCGTTCCCTGCTTTGACATCTCTTAAATTTTCCCCACTGATTCTTGTTTCTTAATGTCCGCGGAACTTCTAACTATTATGGATGCACGAAGCTTGCCACGTGCCAGTAATTTCGCTTGACCTCGCCGTCCACGCTCAACTGCTCGATAGTACGAGACTTAGCGGCTTTAGCCAATCACAAAGTTCAGATTCGCAAAAACATAAATTTTACTTTAACCCGTTTCGGGACAATGACATAACACGGGAATCACTTCAGTTCTACTGTTTTAGTAACTGGTTACCCGTTACTGAAAAGGTGCCGACTGGGGAGAAAAGTTTTGCACTTCTTCTGCTCCTCCCTGAGTGTCGGCCAGCCTCTCGCGCCTTATCTGTGCACCGATTTTCGACTCTTGTGCCGATTGTTGCACGATTTCGCTACATCACGTCGCCGCGTTTGCGGAGAAATGCCGGTACATCAAGATCATCCTGCTCAAAATTCGCCACGATCGCGTTCCGCATGGAATCGAGCGAGACTGCCTCACTGGACGCGTGCGACATCGCAACCGGAGAAGGATCAGGAACGAATACATGATCTTCGCGCATGGTATCCGCCCGAATCGCGTCCGACATTCTCGAGTCCGACGCGGGCTCGGACCTAGAGTCGGACATAGGATCACACGATCCAAATGGCTGCGGAAAATCCATCGCATCGTCGTGGCTCGCTGCAAACGAGTGCCGCGTCTCCTGCTGCCGCGGGCGTGAGGTGGCCCCGTCACGGAAGCCGGTGGCAATCACGGTAATCTTCACCGCATCTTTCATCTTCTCATCCAGCACGGCGCCGAAAATGATATTGGCATCTTCGTGGGCTGCGCTTTGAATGATGGTGCAGGCCTGCTGCACTTCCGCCAACTTCAACGACGCGGAACCCGTGATATTGATCAGGATGCCGCGGGCGCCATCGATCGCGCCGGCCTCCAGCAGCGGAGAGGCGATGGCCCGCTGCGCCGCCTCGGTGGTGCGAAGCTGTCCGCTCGCCGTTGCGGTGCCCATAACCGCATATCCCATGCGTGCCATGATCGTCTTAACGTCGGCGAAGTCGCGGTTGATGATCCCGGGAATCGTGATGATGTCGGAAATTCCCTGCACGCCTTGCCGCAGGATGTCATCGGCGATGCGGAACGACTCGAAGAATCCCGCGTTCTCGGCGACCGCCAGGAGCTTCTCGTTAGGGATCACGATGGTGGTGTCGACCGACTCCATGAGCTCGGCGATGCCGCGCTCGGCTTGTGACATGCGCCGCTTGCCCTCGAAGGCGAACGGCTTGGTGACCACGGCCACCGTCAGCGCTCCCATCTCGCAGGCCAGCGAAGCAATGATTGGAGCCGCGCCCGTTCCGGTGCCACCACCAAGGCCAGTGGTCACGAACACCATATCTGCTCCTTCGAGCGCTTCGATGATCTTGTCCGAGTCTTCGAGCGCGGCTTTTCGCCCGACCTCGGGATTCGCGCCCGCACCAAGACCGTTCGTCAACTTGACGCCGAGCTGCAGCTTCACCGGCGCGCGCGACATACGCAGCGCCTGCAGGTCGGTGTTGGCCACGATGAACTCGATGCCTTCCACTCCGGCATCAATCATTCGGTTGACCGCGTTGCCTCCGCCGCCACCGACTCCGATGACCTTGATCTTGGCATCGTTGCGTGGCTCTTCATTGAAGCTGATGCGAATCTTGGAATCGTTTTTCATTTTGTCCACCTTGTGTGAAATGCAAAACCTGTGAACCACGAAGGACACGAAGTATCACGAAGGGCTGCGCGTTCGGTTTCCTTCGTGTAACTTCGTGTACTTCGTGGTTCACGCCCTTTCTTGTCCATTACGCTCCCTTGCCTACCAGCATCGCCTTCAACCGGGATCCCCAACGGTCACCCTGAAATCCCCGAGCGATGCGGGCCCGTTGTCCGTAATTCACCATGCCGAGTACCGTGGCAAATTCTGGCTCGGCTAGAGCTGCCGGCATCTTCGCCAAGGGTGTCGGCCAGGAAAGCCGTACGGGCCGTCGCAACACGGACTCCGCCACGTCGAAGATTCCCGGAAGCCGCGAACCGCCTCCGCTCAGGACAATGCCAGCGAGGCAAGCGTCAAACATGCCGCTGTGGCGCAGGCTCTCGCGCAACATCTCAAACAATTCGCGGGCGCGGGGCTCCAGAATCTCCGCTACCAGGCGCTGCGGCAGCAACCTTGACGGCCGGTCTCCGACCGACGGCACCTCGACTTCATTCCCTTCCGGGATCAGAGTCACGATGGCGTTGCCATACGCCTTCTTGATCTTTTCGGCCTCCGCCAACGGCGTGCACATTCCCACAGAGAGATCGCTGGTGAAATGATCTCCCCCAACCGGGATCACTCCCGTGTAGGCCACCGCGCCCTGGTGGAAAACAATCAACTCCGTTGACCCGGCCCCGATGTCCGCAAGACAGATGCCCATCTCGCGCTCGTCATTTCGCAGAACGGAGTCGGCGGCGGCCAGGGGCTCAAATACAGTGTCGTCTACGTGAACTCCGGCTCTATTTACCGCCGTGATCACGTTCTGGGTGGCGCTGGTCGCGGCCGTAACCATGTGCACGCGCACTTCGAGACGCGCCGCCATCATGCCGAGAGGATCGTGAACGCCTGCCTGATCATCCAAAATAAATTCCTGCGGCAGCAGATGCAGGATCTCGCGATCGGCGGGCAACGGAATCGCACGCGCTCGGTCCACTGCCTGCTTGATCTCGTCGCGGCCTATTTCCCGCGGACGGGTGCCCAGGCTGATGCCACCGTGACTGTTGATCCCGCGCACATGGACTCCGCCCAGTCCGACGATGGCATGCTCGACCGGCGCACCGGCTGCATCCTCGGCCGCTTCGACCGCTTTCTGAATGGCCGCTATTGCCTTGTCGAGTTCCACGATCACGCCCTTGCGCGATCCGCGCGACTCGGCGACACCATGCCCGCGATAGCGGAGCCCGTGGTCTGTGACCTCCGCCATCAGCGCGCAGGTCTTCGCGCTGCCAACATCAATCGCGGTTAGAAAGCTACCTTGCTGGTTCGTCATTCTTTATGATTTCCCGGACACCTTTAAGTTTGGATATTTTCAATTTCAACGCTAATTAATTCGAACTCTGAGTTCCCTGCTGCTTCGCAATGGCCGGACTTGGCTTCGGTACGGTAGTAGCTGCTGGACCTCCTGCCGCTGTCAGACCCGCAGGCGGCGCGCGCTTCCCGGCCGAAGGTTTCTGAGCGGCCGTACTCCGAGCCGGGCCGGAGCCATTTTGCACCGCCGCAAACGTAGCCGGCTTCCCGCGCAGAGCGGTCTTCTTCAGGGCCGCCTTGCGTCCAGCCCTTCTTGTTTTCGCCGCTTTCAATTTGACCCGCGTTTTCGCGGCCGGCCTCCTGATCCCGCTGGCCATAGGCTTGGGATTGAGCTTGCTATCCGCTATCTCGAATGCAGGCTTGGGAAGAGCGCGATCACGCGATGCCAGACGTGTCACCAGCGCCGCCGGTTTCACTCCCGCAGCCGCCGCCGCTCTTGCCGCTGCCGGAGTGAGTTTCGCCTGCTTTGCGCCGGCCTCCATGTCAGGATTCACGATGATCTGGTTGTCATAGCGCAAGTCCACCGACTCCAGCTTCTGAAACTGTTGCCGCCATGCCTGCACGTGAGTGACGTAGATCTTGTAACGCGTGAGGTAATTCGAAGATCCCAGATGGACCAGTACATCCCCTGCCGGATCGTTCACGCGTACCTTCACATCTTCGAGATCGGAGAGATCGATCTCGCTCAGATCCTGCGAATAGCGCGCGCCAGACGAGTCCAAGTCCCGAACCAGCTGGTTGTAAGCCTTCATGCGCGGCGCGCGCGTAGAAAGCGGCTCGCCGGGGTTCATTCCCAGAATCACGGGAAATGAATACTTATGTTTCTGGGGCAACTCCATCAGCGTGCCGCCGGCATCGATCAATGAAATTCGCGGCCCGACTCGGGCAAACGCCACCGGTGTACGCTCCTGGATCTCCACTTTCAAAGTGTTGGGGACAAACCGCATCACGCTCGCCGACCCCACCCAGGGAATCTGCTCGAGCTGGGCTTTCTGCTGCGCCAGTGGAATGAAGAAGATGTTGCGCCCGATATCGGCGCCCATCACTTCCATGATTTGCGCCTTGGTCACGTTCTGCATTCCAGTGACTTCGATGTCGTCGCTCGACTCAACGCGAAAGCGCCACGAGCGCTCGCCGTAGTGATACAAGCTGGCCGCCAACACCCCAAGAAAACACAAGGCCGCACCTGCTGTTGCTGCCCAGAGCAAACGATGCGCGGCTTTTTTGGGGAGAGAACTTCGGCGGGCGGAAACGCGCTTCTGTCCACGAAGGAACGGAGATTCCTCGTCTACGTCCAGATCGACCAGGCGCGCGTCGTCGAGCTCCTCGCGCGCAACCCGAGCGCTGGGCGGGT
>Ga0209488_10001082_pt1 | contig 23118 bp, 18 predicted proteins | sample Rivendell_Oct201_8_FD_188349 | JGI IMG/M metagenome (GOLD analysis project Ga0209488, IMG submission 188349) | Vadose zone soil microbial communities from the Eel River Critical Zone Observatory, Northern California, USA -... | ecosystem: Environmental > Terrestrial > Soil > Vadose zone >...
GATGCTCGGGATGATTTTCTGGCGACACTTACTGACGATGAACGCGCTACCCGTGAGACCGGCCAGCCTACTACTCTAGTAGGGGCTGTCTACAAAGAATTCACCGACTCACATCCATTCGTAATCCCTGACCAAGTATATCCCAACGATTGGCCCATAATCATGTTGGTTGACCCTCATGAACGTAAACCGCATTATCTTATGTGGGTCGTGGTCACACCCTCTGATACTCTTATTTGTTTTGACTATCTTAATCCAAATCCTCTATTGGGTCTTGATAGTCTTCGTAGTGAAATTCTTGCGCAGGAAGCTCTCCACCATGCACCAAGTTCGATAGTCATCATGGACCCCAACCGCGGCACTGCCAAGCAACTCGGTGGCAAAGCGTGGGGTGAAGTGTTTGAGGAGTGGGGCTTTAACGTCGAGATGGGTGAAGACGATGTCAAAATTGGTCACAATCAAGTACACACCTATCTCTCCCGAGACCATTGTAAAAATCCTCAAGTACGGTTCACCGAGTCCCTTCGCGGTAAGACTACTAATGTTGTTCCACAAAACAATCGCGCCAAAAAGGCGTATCGTAAAGGCGGCCCGATCCACTCAATGCTACGTTATAGTTGGGACGAATGGGCAACCCACCGACGCGACTCACATAAAGGGGTGAAGGAAAAGCCTCGCGAGGAGTTCAAGGATTTTCCGGACTTGGTGCGTTATCTCTGTATGTATGAACCCCATTTCGACCAGCTTAAGTATGGCGCCCGTATCATAGATCGTTGGGCAGGTCGTGGACGGGCGCGGTTTGGCATTCGAGCAGGACTATGAAATTTAGAAAATCATTACTTGCCTCAGTGGTGGTATTATTCGTTGTCTGCTTAGCCTCATTCATCCCGTTGAGGTCGATAGCGGATAATGTATCATCAACACTATGGCAGGTAATTATACTCAGTTCCATCCCGTCGGGCGCCAGTGTTGATTCGACGATTCATCCAGTTGTAATAAAGGGCGGCGGGATTCCGGCGGGCGATCTGTGTGGTAGCTTTGCTGATCCAATAGTGTGTGGTATTCTTGGTGAACCGCTTCCTGCCTTCATTGCTGGCAACAACGTTCTCGTATTCAATGGTACTCTTGATACTTGGGTTTGGGAATCTATCTACCCAAATGCGCCATATGACGTTACGGTCAATCTTGATGGCACACTCACCACATATGCCAATGCGATATTCTCGTTCTCCTCGACACGGACGTTAGTATTTCCTGCCGATTTCGCTTCGACGACATTTCCTCAAACGAATTCGACCGCTGGTTGTGTGACCGCGCCGAGTGAATCAGACACCTGGACTCTCAAGGACATCACAGCAGGTACGACCGTAGGGACCGCCGCCTTGGGTACAACCTGTACTACTACTGGCATTAATACAGGCGTGACCTTCGCGACCACAGGACATATTGCAGTTACTGTAGCTGCGGGCCATTTCATGGAAGTGGTTGGACCAGCTACGGTGAGTGGTGCACATCAATCTATCACATTTGCGGCGAGCACTCCATCGTAAATGAAACGCTTTGCGTACATATTGTTGCTGTTGGTTCTTGGGCCACGTATTGCGTTGGCGGCAATTGGCCATGATCAACACGCATCTAATCCATGTACCACATCCGTTAATACCTGCTCAGTGACTATTCCAACCGCGTCAACGGTTGGAGCGCTCTTAGTTCTTGACATTGCTGTAAGTTCTAACACCGGATTCACTTCATTCACTACACCTTCAGTGTGTGCTGGCGATTCAGGGGCATGGACCCAGACATCTGGGACAGGATTTCCTCAGACAGCGAACTCTCCCCCAGCTAATCAATATTGGAAACTAGTCGAGGCGAATGATCAGAACTGCTCTCAAGCCGCGGCTTACACAGGTACTGCGCACCCTATAACGGTGACTGTACGTACATATACTGGAGTCAATAGTACCACTCCATTTGTCGCCTCATTTAGTCAACGTAACGCCGCAGGCACAACCAACGCGTGTGCAAATGCGGGCACAGGTTTGACCCCAACATCTACAGCGAACTTCTTTATTGATTTATGTGAGTTGTCTAGTGCGGGTACAGGGACGTTTAATACACCTACAAACAGTACTCTTGGTGCGAATTTTATTCAGTGGTACTCGTCGAACAACTCTAACTCTGCTGATGTGTTGATCTCAAATTCAAGTTGGTCTTCGGGTACAGTGGGATCGTCTACGATGACAATCTCTTTATCGATCGTAAGTGAGAATGCGGGGAATTTGTTGCAGGGAGCCACTCCAACGGCCACGGCGACACCTACACCTACTCCAACACCGACACCAACTCCCACGCCTACGCCTACCCCTACACCAACGCCAACACCTACGTTGACTCCAACTCCCACACCAACTGCTACGCCCACTCCTTTCTGGACTGTGCATGTAGGATTCCCAGGATAATGCGTAAGTTTATTCTATCTTGTATATTGGTCCTCTTGACCGCATTACCTTGTAGTGCTACCAGACCTACGACACTTATCATGGTGTTAGAGAATTCTCTAAACACAAATCAGGTGCCGCCATACCCACAGAATGCTAGTGTTAATGGTTGGATAGTTGTACTTGCTTGGGACAAAGTGGAGATCTCTGATGGCGTGTATGACTATACGCTACTAGATCAAATCCAAACTTTTGTTGACAATGCTACCTGTCCAGCGAATCCGGGTGGAATATGTTATCTTGATTTATCGTTTGTGGCGGGTAACCACTCCAGTTGGGTCTATGGGGCGGGCGCCGCTCAGTTCAAAAGTTGTTACAGTGCAGCAACCTCGCCACTGCTCCAACCTGTTCCGTGGGACGCTACATTTGTCGCTAAATGGAAAACATTTGCAAATACTATAGCTAATCACAACGCTACAAGCTTACCTAAATGGAATGTCGACACTCACCTATTCTCTGCCTACATGGAGGGTGTAGGTAACGGCAAAGAACCAAGTTCTGCGTTATACGTCTTTACTGCTGCAAGTTGCCCAACAGCACCTGTACCATGTCCGGTAGATAATACTTGCAGTATTCAAGATGATAACGCTCACTGGCAAGCACTTGGGTATACTGTATCGTTATATCAGAATGCCTTAGTTGATATGAACAACTATATAATCAGCCAATTCCCCCAAGCCATAGACGCATGGGCGATGAATTTGGTTGGTTATCCTACATGGACAGGCGCTGGTAACCCTGGTACATCTGCTGCTCAACGAGCCACTCTCGGTACTGCGCTTGCGTCTAATTCAGCGACTACGAATGCTTGTGCCATTGATTCTGGTGGCGTTAACAACCATGATGTTTATTGTCCTAGTTTAGCGCAGACGTTCCCGCCGTTGTGGACAATGGAACAGGAAGCAAAGGCGAATGGGGCTAACGTCAATGCGTTTAATACAAATTCGACCGTCGCTGGTAATAAAGAAAAACAGGATTTTTCTGCGGATGTGCCATTTCTAGCCACACCTACTCCCACTGCTACCGCGACAGGGACGCCCACCCCTTGTGCAACACCTACTGTAGATGGTTCTACCTCATTCCATAATTCATCTGCCGCTAGTGTGAGTGTCGCAGTACCTAGTGGAAGTGCTGCGGGCGATTGCCTTGTTGTGGCTTTCGATGATGCCAACGTGGCCGGTACTATCCCAGGAGTAGATGGCTGGACCAAAGTTCGTCAAGATACATTACCTAACGCCAAAGGTCAATACGGCATCTTCACTCGCATAGAGCAGGGTGGGGATACCTCATGGACCTTTAGCATGATTGGCACGGAAGCTTTTTATGGTTCTGTTACGTCAATCAAGAGTTCTAATTACTGCAACATTGATATTCAAGGCGCGCAGGGAGATACCCTGGGCACTGGCACGTATACCTGGCCAGCGGGACCGACAACTCAGGCAGATATTGTTCTAGATTATCTTGGTACATATGGCACTGCGCTCGCGGAGTGCGCTGGTGGTAGCAACTGGGCAACGCCTGTAACCCCCAACACCACGACGACCATCTTTCAAGATGGTCCTAGTGGAGATAATATCAACCAATCGTTTGCTGGAGGCGGCGCATGGTATGGTGTGCAGACGTTCGCTGGCTCTAGTTTCACTGGCGAGAGCGCGGCCATGCCGGTTGGTTGTAACACAATATCATTTACACTTGAACAGCTAGCTATAGAGCCGACTGGTTGCGGAACTGCCACACCTACAGCAACACCTACGTCTACACCAACCCCCACAGCAACGGGGACTCCTACACCTACTGTTACACCTACACGGACACCAACCGCTACACCGACAGGTACCCGTACACCTACTCCTACATCTACTGGTCCAACTGCTACACCTACTCCAAAAGTGGGTGCGTGGACCACTGGTCGCACCTCTACCGGTTGGAAATGGACTCCGCCAGTAAGTAGCACTCAAACGGGCTTTTGCAAAGCTGTGAGTGTCGCTACGGAGCAGATTGGTGGTTGTTTAAGTACAGGTACTAATTGTCCTACTGCTGCCTTGGTGACTAAATATGGTAGTGGTGCTGTGGGAATAGCTGCTTGGACCGCAGCACAAAGCGCAAGACTACGGACGATTCTTGGACCATACGCAACTGTGAGTGAAGGAGAAGACTTCGCTTTTATTAGTGGTTGGGTTTTCGGTCAAATTCCTCCACAAAAGAATGACTTACTTACGCATCGTGCATGGGCTAATGGACAGAGTACAGGAACGTCGTTTGGAATGCGTGGTAATGTCAAAGACATTGAGGCGCTATTTGGTACCAACGTTACGAATGCTATTTGCACCCCTTTTAGTGGTTCTCAAAATCAAGCTGATTATTGGGATAGTGGGACGATATGTACATCTGGTACATCTGGCAACTGTGAAAGTGCTCAAGGGTTTTTCAATTTCTGTTTAGGTAGCAACGCATGTACTGCTCTCCAGCAACTTCCTGCTAATAGTAACGTATGGGAATACCAGGCGGAGGAAGTTGACAATCAGGCGGGCTTTAACAAATACACCCACAATGATTTAGGTGCTGACATATTCGAGATCGCTCCAGCGGTGGCGAATAATTCGGGTGTGGCAGAAGGCGCGCCGGCTCCTCACACATATGTAGACGCCACACTCTATGCCAAGTTACGCGCTGCTGACCTCTTGACCACCGAATACGAATGTTCTGGTCTCCACACTACTTGGCAAAGTTCGGCAGCTACCTGCTGTTCAGGTCTAGCTACAGGCACCTGTTCCCCATTCACGAGCGCTTCTTTTGCTGGAGGGGTAAACCCGTTTGGAGACACTTATATTGGTTCAGCGCCTGCCTTAGATGCGTTGACCAATTCTTCTCATGGAATGAATGCGGCTTGGGGACTGTCTGGATCGATTCCCTGCACAGACACTCAGGCTGGAGCTAAACTTCTTTGTAATTCACCGTACACTGGATGGACTGGGGTCAATATTACCCTTGCTTCGCTTGCGAATAATAGTTATGCTACTGCATGTGCGGGTGGCACGTGTCATGGAATAGACGATAGTTTTTTAGGTGAAAATGGTAGGCGACTATTTATAGATTCTAATTGCGCATATGCTGCCAATACGTCTTGGGCACAAACTCCTCAAATCGAGTCTGACGCTCATATGGTCGTAGCTGATCAGGCGGTACGTTATGTCAATGTGCTTGAGACAGCATTCACTGCTGACAACCTTACCAATCATCCACCGTGGTTCTTACCGTCATATAATCCACCACCATATGTCCTCACGGCGTGGGCGGCAGCTCTCTATGCCAACAACGAAGGCAACGCGGGTTTCTGGATTTCTCCGGGTGATGTGGTTGGAAATGGTTCAGGAGTATTTAGTGCATCAAACGCCACAACGGCGCTCCAGAACTTCATCACCGATATAACTTCGGGCGCGCCTGGTGGATACCCTATAGCTATTGCTGACTTCTGGACAGAGAACGGTGTAAATGGTACCAATAGTGACAGTCCTCTCGCGCCATTCAATAATTCTGTCAATGATAACATAGGCTTTGATGACACAGCGGTTCGTGCAGATACTGAAATTACGTATTGGAATCTCGCGAAAGGTCTGTTCGACTGGAATGGTCATTATCCATTCATAGAGTTCGACCATCTTTATCTCTATGACCAACCAAATAATGGTCCTTCTGGCTTTGGTATAGTGACTCCAGCGGATAATGTGTATGATGGTGCGGCGTCTACTAATATAGCTTTGACTATATGGAATACTGCGTGTGTTACTGGTCATAGCTATGCAGTGGGTACAACCGGAGCGTGTAAAGACACCAACGGTAATTATGAAGGGTTGCAGGGTATCTATGGAGCAACTTGTACATCAGGCGGCTCTGCACCTACTTGGCCATCTTCTAGTCAAAGCAACATACTCGCGACGACTATCGATAACACTTGCACATGGAGAAATGAAGGGCAAATAACGCCAGTCATTGAGACGAGCACCCAGGTAGGCGCGAGTGGTCATGCTGGTCAATATGGCAACAATGCGAGTGGTGGGCAAATCGCACCAATCGCTGCGTGGGCGAGTGCAGGGATATGTGATGTAGGTGTACCTACACCCACCCCAACGGCTACAGCTACACCCACAGCGTCAGCAACTCCTACAGGGCAACCCACACCCTATGGTACTATCCAGTGGCCTGTGTTCTAGGTTAATTTGATGGCAGCTCTACCAACTACAACTGCGCCAGCTATTAATGATGCACTCCTACGTGCATTGATGGCGCGTGGTAAACGGGTGCGGCGATCTATAGTACTAGATGACGAAGAGTCTCTAGAACTTATAGAGCGTATCATTCGTGACTTCAATGACGGCGCGGCGGCGAGTGGTGAGTGGTATACACGACAGACAGAACTAATCAAGAATTGGGAAGGTATTGTTGATCCTAAGTCATTTCCGTATGAGGATGCGGCGAACATTCGTGTACCCTTCACAAGTGTACAAGTTCAGCAATGGGTAGCACGGATTGTAAAGTCGTTACTTGGTGGCGAGTTGGTTTGTAAGTTCGAACGCCTTGATGAAGAAGTTGACCAAACTGCTCTCAACGATCACAACACATGGTTCCAATGGGAGCTCGAAGAGACTGTACACCTAGAGCAAATGCTTGAGAGAATTGTCTCTCAGGCGGTGATTGGTGGATGTTGTTTTCCGATTCCGAAGTGGAGCAAAGAACGTAAAGAACTCTATGAATATAGAGAGTTCGCTTTCGACCCAAATAAACCTATAGAGGATCAGCTTCAGACAACATTAGAGTTGTTGTTTCCGAATAAAGACTTCGAGGTGAAGTCATCTCCGGGCGCCGGAATCTATAAAGTCGATGTCAAAGACCCTGACGAACCCACGCCTGATAGTGTTCGTATTGAATTTAGTATCTCTAATAATCGTCTCTGTGCAGATGTCGAGAAAGTCGAGACAGTATTCAATGGAGTCAAAATTGACATCCCTAGTAAAGAAGACATCGTACTTATCAACACTAAACCTGACCTAAAGGATTTACCTTTCAACGGGTTAAGAATCTGGCTCCCCATCCATGACTACCGTGAAGGTATCATGAATGGTGAATGGTACGATTTAGGAGAAGAACGTAACGAGAAAATTCTCTTACAAGCTACATCCAAAACCCCTGAAGTGGTCCCAATGGACATTACGGAACTTCAGGACACTGAGGAGGGCACCCAGTCTACTGACCCTCAAGGAACCGACTACACCCGTAGATTTATCGAGGTCTACCGTTGGGAAGGATGGATTCAACGGAAGAAAGAGATAGATCAAAACGATAGTCAAGCTAGTAGATTGTTGCGGCCGAGTATCCAAGTAGCGGTATGGTGCGTGCCGCGCGCCCGAGAGATCATACGTATTGAACGTCTAGAAGCTCTCAACAAAGACGCTGAACGTTCAATGATTAAGTTTGGTTTCATTGAACGGGATAATAGATTATTTGACATTGGCTTAGCTGAATGGCTTCGTCATATTCAAGCTGAACTCGACGGCATACATAACCTCCGCACTGATAGCGCTACATTAGTCGTAATGCCTTTTGGGTTTTACAAGCCGTTGGCAGGAGCTAATAAAGACATCTATGACCTAATGCCTGGCAAAATGTACCCAACATCTGACCCCTCTAGCATTAATTTCCCTCGCAACAACGCCAACCCACAGTGGTCCTATCAAGACGAAGCTCTGGTAAAAAAGTATGGCGGCGAACAATCAGGTCTTGGTGAAACAGGAGCTGGAGGTTTTGTTTCTAAACGTCAATCAGCAAGTGAATATCTTGGCCAGGCGAACGCAATTGATCTTAGATCAGAACTCATCGTCAAAAGTTTTCTCAGAAACCTTAGACGCCTGCTTTACAGAATTCTTGGATTGTATCAGCAATTTGCGCCGTCAACTAGAATCTATCAGGTCGCGGGGGACGATGGGTTGAGGTTGGTTAAGAAGTTCGAGATGGATAGGTTGAATGGCAAGATTCTCCTTCGCCTCACTGGGAATCTCGACCAAATCAACCAACAGCTTGTGAGAGATGTAAGTGTGAATATGTTACAGCTTTTACTCAACCAAGTGCTCATCCAGCTTGGTATAGTAAAGCCTGAAACCATTTACGAGGCGGTGAAGGCGGTGGCGAAGTCTATGAATTACAATCATGTGCCACTTTTCAGACCTGACATACCTGAACAATCTCCCCCACCCAACATTGAAAATAAGATGATGTTTGATGGGAATGTGGTTGAGCCACATCTTGGTGAGAACTATGAACTCCATCTAATGAAACACCAACAATATCTCACTGATCCAGATACACCAAAGAGTCAGAAATCTATAGCGTTGGTGATGGACCATATCCAAAAGACCCAAAAACTAATGCAAATAGAGAAGTTCCTACGTATGCAACAGCAAGCCCAAGCGCTAGAGATGTCTAAACAAATGCAAACAATGGGAATCCAACCGGGGTTAGCAGGAGGTCAACAGCCTGGCGATAATACAGTCGCCGGGACTCAAGATGAGGGGGTAGAAGGTGGTGGCGCAGAAGCAGCCTAGCATAAATGAGTTACGAGAACTCAAGGACCAGATTGAGTTATTTAAACAAAACCCAGTTTGGCAACATATTCTTGCTTATATGCAACGTCTCTATATGGACGCAGCTGAAGAGGCGTTGAATACTTCAGCCACTGAATCAATGCCTATAGCGTTGCAGGTTAAATGGGCAAGTGGCATTGCTCACGCAGTGAGGATGATAAGTCAATTTGAATCTAATATCCCGCTTTTGAAGGCGGCAGGAGGAGTTAAAGAAGATGGCTAAAGAAGACGTTGAAAACACCGAGATCGAAACCGAAGAGACTCCGGAACTCGACAAGCTTGATGCTGAGGGTGCCGCGCTTGAAGACACAAACGATGAGGGTGGTGAGGATGAAGGTGGTGATGAGGGTGCTGGTGAAGGTGATGAAAGTGTCTCTGAGCTAGCGGCGCGCCTTGATGCCTTTCAAGATCGTCTCACTGAAAAAGACACTGAAATCACCTATCTTCGTGGGGAGTTGAAGCGAGCTACTACTCAACAAACAACTACCAAAAAAGACGACGAACCACTCTTCGACATGGATGAGTTGGTCGCACAGCTCACCAACAAAGACCCCAAGGTGGCTGCCAAGGCGGTGGTTGAACTTGCGGAGAAAATCGCGGACCGCAAGATTACAGCTGAACGTGAACGTACTACGACTCTTGTACGGGATAGTGACTCGGTACGTTCCGCGAAAGAGCAGGATCGTGCGAATGTTCTAGAAGAATTTACGGAAGACCTAGAAGACCCTGCTTTTGTTGATGCTCTCAAAGCCACCTTTGCTCGCTCTCAAGCAGGTGGACGATACGTGCCTGATAGTCTTTATCAAGCAGCTTCTACGGTTAGAGTTGTACGTGCACGAGCAGCGGCTGCTAAAGACGGTGGCAAGAAAGGGGTGAAAGAAGTTCGCCCGATTCGTCAGTCAGCTAACACTACAGGTTCTGGTGGCGATGATTATTCAAAAGTCAACACTATTTCATCGATTCCTGACAATTTGATGTCGCCCCGTGAGAAAAACATCGCGCGCGCCACGGCCAAAAAGATGGGTGTGCCTGAAAAAGAGTGGGTCAAGAACTTCATGGATGAAGTCAAAAATGGGAGGGCAGCATAATGTCACTTGAAGAATCTATCAGTAATTTGACGGGGGAAGAGTCGTCTGTTCAGACTCCCCAGGAGAAATACAAAGCCAAAGACACTCCATCCGCCTCGGTGACATTCGGGCTCAATGCCAAAACCATTGAAGTTGGCGGTGTTAAGTGCATTGAGATTATGGATAAACGCGGGCAGGTGTTTGCTGTCCCAGCTGATGACAGCAATATCAACCGTCATGAGTTCCGTAACCTTCTCGAAATCCCTGAACGTGAAGAAGGCTTTTTTTACCAGTACGTCGATGGAACACGTTTAAATGAATATCTTACCCGTGGTTTCAAACTTGTTGATCGCGAAGAAATTGGTCTTCATAAGACCACTGTCGACGCGACGGGGAATCCGTTGACTAGTTCAACGACGACTTCTCATCAAGTAGGTAATCTTCATTTAGTGAAGACGCCTCAAATCATGGCGGATAGGTGGCGGCGCGATGAACGTGAAGCTGCCGAAGAGGCGGTTAGATCCATTCAAATCCCACGAACGTTGGGAAAATCTCTTGGAGAGATGGGAGTGGAGATTAGTTCACGGAAAACAGACCGAGTTGCGGGCGCCCCAGTGGTGATGCCGGCGGCGGAGTTCAAAACATTTGAGGAGACCGAGTAAGCAATGGCTTATGCAAACATATTCTCCAATGATGGGTTTCATATTGTCGGTCAAGATAGTATCAAATCCCCAATAATTCGGCCCCGGCTTGTGTTGGCGGGGCGCCCCAAAACGGCGTCTGCGACAGAGATTGTCTTAGCGCCAGGCGACCCTTATACACTCGACGCGAATGGTTATGCTATGCATGCAGGACCAAATGATCGTGTGTATGGGATTGTAGCGCTGATTGAGTTGGCTGCCATTACATCGATCATGAACGGCCAGGGACCAGTTTCTCAGGAAGTTCTACTTCAGACAGATATGGGCCAAATTCAAGGCATGGAAGACCCACGTGTTGACCTTGAAGTGCAAACCGACACCTTTGCGACAGCGAATGAAGGTGGTTTGTTCAATCTCGTTGATGCTCTCTATTCATCTCTGTTCCGACAAAGTCGAGTGTCACTAGGTACCGCTCAGGGCGCAGGGACTCAGTTCCGCGCTGTCGACATCGTCAATCGCCCAACAGACAACGCATACGGCCAGTACGCCCGTATCATCTGCAAACTGGCGCAGGCGCTATAAGGAGTTATTAAGTTGCCTAACACTCGTGCTAATTTTCAACGGCTTTTGTTTCCTGGAATAAAATCCGTTGCCATGAACTCTTTTCAGGAAGTGATGGCCACTTATTCCAAGGTGGGTAAGTGGGACTCTACCAGTAAAGCGTTCGAAGAACATTTCACCGCAGCTGGCGTGGGGCTTTTCGTTAAGACGCCAGAACTTGTCCCAGCGTCGAGTGATGCTTTTACGCCTGGTCTATCTATCCGTTACACGGTCAACGATTTCAAGTTGCGAATTGGCTTTAGTGAACAGGCGATTCGCGATATGTTGATCAATCTTGGCAAAGAACGCGGACGAGATTTGGGGTTCTCGGGACGGCAAACGAAGGAAGTGTTGTTCGCAGAGATATGGAACAGCGGCTTTGTGACCATTGGCTATGATGGCGTGGCGCTGTTCGCGACCAACCACCCCAATACTCGCGGTGCCGGGACTCAGTCGAATGTGTTGGGTGGTTCAATAGCCACTCCAGCCACTCTTTCAGTGTTGAGTCTTCGCCAAGCACTTACTCAGTACCGTCGATTCTTTGACGAAACAGGTGTACGTCGTATCCAGGTTGACCCTGCGTTCTTGATGGTTCCACCGGAAGAGGAGTACAACGCTCAGGAAATCATCAAGTCGCCTGACCGGCCAGACACCGCCAATCGTGCCAAGAACGTCATCGCGGGTCGACTAGAGATAGTCGTCAATGTCTATCTCACCAGCCTTACCCACTGGTATATTGGCCCAACCCAAAACTACAACAAAATCCGTGGCTACGACCGTCGTTCTCTCGAAATCAAAACCTACGAGGATGAAGATTCCGAGACGAATTGGGTTCAGGCGGCGTTCGCATACAGTCAGGGGTGGGATGGGTGGCTAGGGTGGATTGGTTCCAACCCTCTCGGATAGTTCTATAAGGAGATAAGTTGTGCCTGATTTTCCACCAAGCTCTATTAATTCGTTGTCTCAAATCTATGAGACCCCGCCGATTCCGTTGCCTCAAACGGCGAGTAAGACGATATTTCAGTTGCAAAATCCTGCCAGTTATCGAGGCGCGCCGGCAGGGTTTATCATCACCGACATTTATGGTATCGTAGTCGTGGCGATTGGTGCCGTAGCGAATGCTACCAAACTGAAGGTGATAGCCACAGATGCCGCAGGGACTGCACTTACGGCGGTCGATCTCTGTGCCACTCTCGATATCAACGCTCTTGCTAAGGGTTATCAACTCGCCATTGATGGTACTCTCGCTGATGCGATGGTTGATAATGCGTTTGGGGTGCATGTCGGTATGGCGGGCCAGATCAACATTGGATTTGGCTCTACTGCCAACCTCCAGGTTGATTGCACTGGCAGTGATGGTGGTGGTGGAATGGTCAAATGGTTCCTCGTCGGGCGACCGAGCTATGGAGTGACGGTCTATCCCACGGTGGTATAAATGGCTCTCGAACTACTGATTGGCGCGACGGCGGGCGCCGTATCGAAAGAATTGGACGTACGTTCGGTGGGGACGCGCATGGTCCCCTTCCGAATCTATGTCATTGGTAACAATTCAACTGTGACCATCCTCGGCAGCCCCACTAACCAAGGGACGAACTATATAACCCTCGGCACGGTGGCAGCTGGAGGTGGCTCACTGTTGATTGAAGAACCAATTGATTATCTCCAAGTCACACTTGACAATGCCGAGAATGGTTCTGTGAATGTTTTCATCTCGACGTCGAGGTAAGTGTTGTGCCTGATGAATTTGGTCGATTGACACTAGCTGAGATTCAAGCGTATGTGCTGCGGAATTTGGTTAGCTATCAACCAAGTAATGTAGACCCTACTACAGGTTTGGAGACAGGCCCAGTTCTACTTGGAACAAATCAACAATTCTCCGAGCAGGCGCTCGCCCTGAGAATCAATTCGTCTATTACTAAAATCTCAATGTTGATTAGTGGTAATAATGAATCAATATTGGGTAAGGAGATTTATTACGATGTAGTACCTTCAGTGAATAATACTGGTCAACTTGGTATTACACGGTACGCTGTACCTCCTGATTGTGTTCAGATAAGAGGACTCTGGTGGCTTAGACCAGGACAAACACCTGCTAATACACCGTCAAATCTACCGTTCTCGTCGGATGAGAATTACGTCCCGATGAGTATGCAGGACACTTTTGACGATGGCGCAGCGATTTCAGGGGTGAATGTGAGTAGACCTACTTGGCGTGAAGTAGGTAATCACATTGTCTTGAATCAAGACCCAGGGGATTGGACCCAAGTCATTGTCAAACAAGGTATTAAACTTCGTTATACGAGACGTATGACGTATCTTGTAAATGCTACAGACGTTATAGAGATGCCCTTCGCGAATGAGGCGCAGGAATGTGTAGTGTGGGACACCACATTGGATTTCCTACGCACTCAAGAGGAGGTGATTGACGCGAGTGGAGTAGAGAAGACCCTCGCTTATTGGCTCTCACAGCTTGAGATTCTGGTGCGCAATCGGTATCGCCCGCCTGAGATTAGATTTAAGGGTCCACCGATTGTGCACTCGAATTGGAGTGGTCATCCGGGAGGGAGTCGGTGGGGACGAGGGTGGAGATGAAATTTATAGGATTTCTATAGAATTGGGCCATCATGAGAATCATCGGACGACAGAACGACACAAAACTAGAGATTCTAGAATGGTTGGGTATGGAGGTCCAACCTGATGTAATCTCTCGTCCTTTTAATAGTTGGCGGCGGGCGGAGAATGTTGATCTTTATGTACCAGGCTCAGTACGAAAAATAATCGGTCCACAACTATTCGCTCAACTTCCGTCACCTGTAGTTGAGATGGTCAATTATATTGACTATAGTGCAGCCAACTATTTACGACGCCTCGCCATTAGTCAAAATGGTCATCTCTACGATATGGTGTCTGGACATGACTATGGACCATTAGGTGCGATTGGGTACCCTTGGGTGGGGTTGTTTGGTGGTACAGTGGCTAGTGGCGCAACAGAGATGGAGTATCTCATATCTACAGTGGTAGGTGGGCCACCTATCAAATGGGAACCCGTAGGAGGTGTTACTCAAGTTGGCTGTAGTCCTGCGGATTTAGCAGTTGCGGTCACACCTACATTCGCAGCGCCCAACTCAAAAGCGTATTTGATGCAAGTAGGTATCCAATATCTGTGGACGTATTTTAATCCAGACACACTACATGAATCGTCACCTTCTCTAGTCGACAATACGGCCATCATCACACCTACGGTGAATCAACCACCAGCCAATACACCTTACATTACACAGGTTATATTAACCGCCACGACTCCGGCGCCGGCGATCGGGAATGGTTATACACGAATTCGTATCTATCGCACGCAGGATGGTGGGGTGACGTTCTTCTTGTTGCCTGCGGTTTATAAGAGTGATGGGACAAACTTATCAGACGCTAATTTTTCTATAGCCATTCAGGGGGCTACGACGGTTGGTTATGATGGAGTAGCTGCTCACAACATTGCTCCGGCGCCCGATCAACTCATGACCAATCCACCTGCCGGAGCACCCGGAGTTGGTGCTAATGATCCACCACCCAATGCAGTGTGGGGAGCGATATATGGGTCACGTATGTGGCTCGTTGACCCAGATTACCGTCGGTTGTGGTTCTCAAACATCGGTGACTTTCAGTCGTATGGTGTGTTTAATTTCTTTGACTTCTTTAAAGAAACCAATGACACCCTTACTGCTCTCGCCGCTCTTGCAGAGCGCATGATTGTGTTTGGTAAGAACTCGGCGCGCCAGATTACAGGCACCGATTTCACCAATTTCGTAGAGCTTGCCATTGACAAACGCCGTGGAATAGTGGGCCAGCGGGCGGCGATAACCGACGGGGATAAGATTTACGGTCTCACAGCGGAATCTATGGTTCGTCTCACATTTAGTGACGCTGGTCCGCCATTTCTCGGAGATAAGATCAAACCGCTTACTGATACTATACAAAAACCAGCTTATGCAAATATTGTCAATATGGAGATTGACACCACTCAAGGCTTGCTCGCGTTTGCGGTTAAGATAAATGGAGTAACATATAATGATCAAATCATCTTAGCTGATTTGAGTCGTCCTTCACCATTTACGGTTATCAAGGGACTTCCAGCAGAAGTCATTACGTTGAGAGAGTTAGAGAGTGGTGATGTTGCGACACTTGGACAGAAAGCTCTCTATTACTCTGATGCCACAGGAGCCGTATATTTTCTATACACTCAAGCTGTCCAAGGTGTGTTAGCGAATACCGGCTCTCTTGTGGCTACTCTTGAGACACAGGAACTACCTCTTGAGGATTTCAATTTCTGGCGCGAGTTTGGTCGTGGGAAGCTATTCGGGAGTGATTTGACGAAGTGGTTAGTCGCAGCGGCCACAGATTACCCTAGTTATACCAATTTCTCCCCATTAGTTCCTATCTTCGGGCAAACTATTCGACTCGGTCGCCCCGGGCAACGGATAGTATTACGTTTTGTCCATGCAAGTAATGATGGCGTCCCGGCGCTTTTGAGCTGTATGACTCTCAAATACGAGAACAAAGGGAGTACGATTTAAGTGCCAGGTTCAAATTATCTCAACAATTCATATAATTCACTTAGTGGCTTGTTAGGGTTGCCGATTCCAGGAGCTACATCGTCGGGGTTTGACCAACTGAGTGAGGGTTATAACAATAATATCCAGAGTGGAATATCTGATCTGTCGAGTCGTGGTTTGGTCAACACTGGAGCTACTCCTGAATTATACACAGAAGCTGGAAGTAAGTATTCACAAGGTGCCGGAGCAGTTCAAGCTAACGCTCAAAATCAATTCAATCAACAGCAAACTCAGATATTGAACCAACTACTTGGCCTTGGTGGCCCGGCGCTCGCGAAATCTAAAACAGATATAGGTCAACAAGAAGAAATAGCTGGAGCAGGAGTTGATTTGTTTAGTGGTCTATTCGGCACACAACAATCACCATATTCAGCTTTAACCAGTACTTCTAGTGGTTTTTTAAGTCAACCAATAGGACCACTTCTCAGTAAGATTCTTCAATTAGGACCGTGATTATATGGCATTAATAAATCCTCCAGGTATGTCACAAATCAACAATATCCTTGGCCTCGCTGGCGGTGATGCTCAAGGGTTGATGAATTTACATGACCCGGGAGTGAAGAAAGTTCGTGCTACCATGGGTCAGATAGGAAAAGACCCAAATATAGCATTACCTGGAGGTGGGACGTTTTTTGGTGGGAGTGAGGGGTCCCCACTTCAGCAAGTCACTGCTGAAGAGACTCCAGCAGCTACATTACCAGTTTATCAGAATGAAGTCAATCGAATGCTTGGGTTGAGTGGAGTTGAATCCGGTGCCTCAACGTTAGGTTCAGAGAAAACAAATCTTCAAACTCAATACTCTCAAGGCATTCAACAACTACTTGCAAGTCTGGGGTCTAATTTTGGTCTCAACAAACTTCAGGCTGGTGGAATAGGTGGAGGCTACGGTGTAATCAACTCACTGTTGAATTTATAGATGCCAAACACACTCCCTACCGATCCATCAGATACCCTTGCGCAGATACTCGCCACTCCGTCGTCGGGTCCGGGCGCGTCGCCTGAAGCTGATCAATATGAAGATCAACCTCGTATGGACGTGTTGACTCATTACATGGCGACAGGACAGATGCCTCAAACGGAATCGGTACGCCCTGGCGGCATTATTGGAATGTTGGCACAGAAATTTGGACTCATGCCAACAAGTCGTCCGTTGCCACAGAATGTGCGAGATCAAGCCATACTTGCACAGCAAGCAATGGGTCAACAGGGCGTCGCTCGTAAGCTCGCAGAGATTCAGGCAATCACACCAGGAGCCACACAATTTGGTTCCGATTACGGACGTTCGGTGATGCATCAGGTTGACCCTTCGTTGGAGAGTGCGTTTCCGGCTGGGTTGAAAGGTAGCGGTGAGTTAGCTCAAGAAGCCACAGATCAACGTGCCACAGCCGCTGAGAATAAACTTACTCTTGAAGAATCTTTTAGTCGCGCACGTGAGGAAGCAAGTCAAGGTAGATTAGACGCAGCTAAGACTATTGCTGATGCAGCGTTGATGAGAATGCAGACTGGCGAAGACCGTGAGAAATTCCAAGAAGAACAGGGAACAGCAGCACCAATTAATAAAATATTCACCGCCAAGATGAGCAGTATTGACAACCAACGTAAAGCTCTCTACACAGCTATGGCGTCATCTATAAATCCTGACACTACAACTCATCTTGAATTGCGACTAAAGGAGTTGCAGGATGAGGAACAATCACTCTTCGAGAACTACGGACAAAGCCCTAAAACGCCTAGCGACCTCTTTAAGAAACCTAAAGGTGCGAAGAGCACGGCTCCAGCGACTTCGTCGACTAAGTCAGGTCCAGCACTCATAGACCCCAACCTATTCAAATGATAGATTTTGATACAGCGATTGATCGGCTCATGAAAGCTAACAGCATCCCACGTGGACAAGCTGTGCAGATGATTCATGACGATTATCAGGCGGGCGGTGAGGCGTCGAAACTTATTCAAGATATCGGGCCGCATATGTTTGACGAACGGGCGAAGTCTATATTTGCCCGGGCGGGCGCAGGGATTGCGGAGGGAGTGTTTGGCCCCGGTGATGCGGCGGTTAAAGGAGCCGAGAGATTGTTTGACGCGACCGATGTCGCAAGTGAGCCGGGAATATCGGATATTGCCACCCATGCCGCACGATCGAGTACTGAACAAACTCCATATGCTGAAGGAACAGGAGAGGTAGTAGGATCAGCGGTGCCGTTTAGTGTCTTAGCTGAAGGAGCGGGAGCTATACCAGGTCTCGGTGGTAAGACTCTTCTACCTCGCGCAGGACGTAACCTACTTGCTGGTGGTGCACTAGAACGCGTTCAGACAGGTCAGAATACTGTTCTTGGAGCAGTAGCGTCCGTAGCGGTTCCAGAGGCAGCAGGTCTTGCTGCTGACTGGATATCTAAAGGTGTTAGAACCATATTCGGTCGAGACGCGTCGCCTGAAGATGTTATCACAAAAGGAAATCAAACCACAGACACTCCACCGACTACAACTGGTGATTCTTCAATCATCTCAAGCACTGCGGCTCCCCCGGAGCCAGTCGACGCTACAGGAGAACCTGGATCACACGTCGGCACAGTTAACCTTCGTACTGGACAGCCCTTTCAAGGTGACAAAACTATCCTCCTCAAGTCGAATCGAGGGCGTTTATTAGTCAATCCTGATCATCCAAGAGCTGGTAGTGGGACACCAGCCACGGTGAGTATCGAAAAGCCGATGGTTTTGAATGTTCATGATGAGCCATACCGAGATGCTCTTGCTCTAGTAAGTCAGGACAAGCCCGAGATACTTGATGCTTATGACCAACACCCAAATCAAGAAGATTTCGCGCATGAAGTGTTGGGGAGGTTTGCTAAGAACAAAGGGTATGATTCAGTTGTACTTCGAGCGGGCGATCCTCGAAACGACGTTATACTTGACTACAAAGACTTCAAGACCAAGCCAATCGAGGGCTTGAAGCCAGGAGTTAGTGCAAAGATTACCAAAGGTGAGCCACCTCAGTCGATATTTGCGAGAGCGGTGAGTGAGGATGAAGCGCCGCTTGAACGTAATGTGTCCAAAATTTCCATAGCAGATGTACGTCCTGTTCACGAACAACATGGTTTCACTTCGCAGGGTGAAATGGAAGCAGGTATTCGAGCGTCTCAACTCGAATCGTTCGAGATGTGGGCAGCCCATAAAAAGACCTATAATATGCCTCTTCCACCGATAGTAACATCGTTAGAAGGTGCGATGGGTCAGGCAGAACCTATTCTAGAGAGTGAGTTTGCTCTTCAGCGACCCGATATTCACGCAGCTATGAAAGCTGCGGCTAATAGATATCCAGGTATTGTGGGTAAATTGGCGGCTATTGGCGAGCGGCATTTACCTGAAAATCAAAACGCTCTCGCTATTACACAACGATTTGATAGTGATGGCGCACTTCATTTAATGTTGAATTCTGACTTCGCACCAGATACCGCTGCTGGTCAACGAGTTATGAAGCGGATGGGTTTTAGACCAGATCAAGGGAAAGAATATGTTGCCACTACGTTAGAGCATGAACTTACCCACGTTGCTCAGTATCATATTGATAGGCTGGGTTTGAATCGTACATTCTCGGCAGGAACTATGGGGCGGGGAGCAGATGTATCTGCGGTTGAGAGTCAAGCTGAAGACCGTGCCCAAAAGCTACAGCGATTCTTTGAACAACATCAAGCGTTACAAGATAAAGTAGCAGGAATTCCTGACGAAATAAAGCAGAAAGTCTTTCTAACAGAGGCTGACAAAGCGCGCCAAGTGGCCAAAACTGTCGTAAGTCGCAAATACAACAAACTCGCGGGCGAGCCTAGTGTGAGGGTGTGGGCACGTGAGACTCCTAAACTCGAACCAGACGACATGGATGCGTTTGATTCAGACTCTCGTAAGCTCACAGATTCACAGTTTGATCCAAACAAATATATCGATCCATATATTAAACAGATAACCGCACTTCAGATTAAATATGGGTTAAAACCACTTTCATCATTTAGAAATCCTTTACGCGTTACAGATGATCCACTGTGGTCATGGTTCATAGGCAAGACCTGGAATACTCTTACCGAGAAAGAGATTGCCATACGTAAGTCACTCAAGACCGCCAGTAAGATACTCAAGGAATATGGTGCAACGGATAAGAATTATGATTCATTGTTTGGTGCTGTAGAGGGTCTACGGCGTGGACCAGATGGTAAACTCACCCAGACTATAGCTGATCTTGACCCCAAGACGGCCAGAGCAGCGGTTAGATGGCGAGAGCATGTTAGTGATCCGGCGTATGAGCACAACTATGGCATTGATCGGAAAGCGCCCGCCATCTTGGCTCAACATGGTCTTCAAGAGTCATCTAAACAGTGGTGGCGTCTTAAATATCTCCAAGAAGGTTTGACGTCAAAGGTCAAAAACCCTACCATGATGGAGGTAGCGGCAGCTAAAAAACTCGATGGAATGCTCAACTTTGATGAATCAAACGATCTAAGTGGTTCATTCAAAGACGGTTATATGCCCCATGATCCCATTGCGAATGAACGTAGTGAAATAGAAGATCAAATCAAGCAGCTCACCTCTTTAGGAGTTAAACGACCTGAAGATGTGGCAATGTTACAGCAACGGATACAACGTCTCAATGAGATTGAGGCGGACCTTGCACGGCAACGTCAACGGGGACTATCTAAACGAGATACTTTGCCTCGACGGCATTTTTCGGGCGCCATTAACGTTCGTGATAATCCTCTCGCAGCTGAAGTGTTAGTTGACAAAAACATTCCTCATATTGCTGGTCGTTATATTAATAATCTCTACACAAAGCGTTCATTCGATCAGATTCTACATGCTTATAGTAAGGTGGCGCCAAATCTCGAACCTTCTGTGCGAGGATATGGTGTTGACTATCTCAATAATCTTCGAGGAGTACGTGGGTATCGGGAAGATATTCAGATAGTCAATTTTGTTAATCGATTACAAGCTAACACAGATAAGCATATATCTGTCAATGATGTTCGAGACATTACCGCCAAATTCATGGGTTTGAATAATTATCTCAAACTCTATGCAGGTTTTGTGCGATTTCCTATCATTCAGGCGTCGCATGTTGGTTTGACATCTATGGTCGTTGATCCTGAAGCTTCTGCACGAGGATTAGCTTATTTCACGGCTAATCCTCGAAGAGCTATTCAACGAGCTATTGCTGCGGGAGTTATTGATAATGACCCTGAGTTCCTTCGTGCGTTAGATGAGTCTGTACCTACAAGCCGAAATAAACTTAGTCAGGCACTTACTTTTACTTCAAAATATGCAGACTACTTCAGAAAAGCGGTTACATATCATGGATTCAGGTTGCAGTATGATATACCGGGGTATCAACCCAATCTGAAAATCGCCAGATCGTTCATAAAAGACATGCCCGGACGTAGTCGAATCGCCTCAGCCAACGATTACGGCAAGGCGATGACGGATAGATTACAGTTTCGAGTGCATTCGGAGGGCAAACCACAGGCGTTTGTGGGTGGGGCGGGGCGGAGATTGTGGGGTCAATTTAAACAATGGCCTATTAACATAGGTGGACTGTACGCGGATATTCTTAAATCTGGTGATAAGAAAATGATTGCCCGTATGGGAGGGGCGTTGTTGTTCTTTGGAGGGTTAAATCTAGGTACAGGCGATATATTATTCAATCAAGTACGTTCTGAGCTTCTTAAATACGGTATCATCCTTCCCAAAGAGACCGGCGCACAGATGATAGCTAATCAGATGGGGATTGGAGAGACGTTGTCAAATATTAATATATTGACTCTCGATAATCCTATTGGCTTACCAAGATCGATAGAGGATTTGCCGAGTTATATTGCTGGACCAACGTTTGGTGGTATGTATGATTTAGCAAAACAGCTTTCGACTGGCGATGAAGCTAGTAACACTAAAGCTGTGATAGGGGCGATTAGTCCACCACTCAGAGCTGGTATAGATGCTTATGAGGAGTTCAAGAGAGGGGGTATCTTTACACCAGAAGGGCGCACGGTGGCTATGCAGTCACATTCACAGATGGTTATACGGGGGTTGGATTTATCTCCTAGTGTGAAGTCTCAACGGTATGAGTTTAGAAATGATATAGAGACCGCATTAGAGGCGGGGCAATTTGAGACTAGTCAAAAACTCTTTGATGAAGCACGTAAGAAGGGTATTATATTCGGGCGCCGCGATGTTGACGCAATTAAGGCTAAAGTCAAGATGGAAACCCGTCGGCGTCAGATGAATGCTCAAGACCCCGAACGCCTTTTGCAATGAATTTTATAGGATTTCAATAAGATTGAGGAGATTTTGCTATGATGAAACCAATGCACAAACCCAAGAAGAAGATGAAACCCACTGATGGCAAGAAAAAGGTGCCACCGGGGAAGATGAAACCGGGTATGCCAATGCGCAAAGGTATGCCTGGTAAAAAGCCAAAAAAGAACATGAAGTTCGAAGCCATGTTGCAGAAGATGCAGGGGTAGTCATGCCAGCTGTTGATGGGCCAACCACTATAAGTGTAGACACACCGCTCCTTGGGTTATCCAAGCGAAGGTTTGTTATTGGAAATGATAGTCAATGGCAACGGATTGTAACGAATCTGTTGCCAGGGGATAGTATTATCTATGGTTGGCTCACAATAAAGTCATCACCGGCAGCTACAGATGTGAGTGGGGCGCAGGAAGCCATTACCACTGTGCCAAGTTCAATGGGACAGGTAGTGGGGTTTGAGTGTGTCTTTAATTTGAGGGCGGTGGATACACTTGTATTTAATCCAGGGCCACTCTACAACTATGACATTAAGATTCAATGCACGCCTAGTGGGAATATCTATACCATTGAAGAAGGGTGGATTTCGTTTTTACCGGAGATTGGTGATAAGCCGATAAATAGTGTCAATCCGGCGCAGCAATTACCTCCTACTCCACCAATATTATTTGAAGGGATCGGCGCACCAGGGGTGATAGCTGGAGCGTTAGCTGGAGCTCGCTACTGGCGTCTCGACATTGTTGCGGGCCAGCCGGCTGAATATGTCTATGATGGAGCAGTGTGGC